>MAAC01019409.1_pt1 | contig 30539 bp, 27 predicted proteins | sample 1115981 | NCBI WGS metagenome assembly MAAC01 (sample SAMN04961126, study PRJNA320927) | seawater metagenome | isolation source: sample BD02T64 sea water enriched with oil for 64 days | place: USA:Gulf of Mexico | collected 2013-07-27 | reverse complement strand
CACGTTTGGTCACGAAGTTATAGATCCCGCCCTTGCCTTCTTCATCGCCTGGATACCAGTTCTGCACGGTGGAATATTTCACTTCCGCATCTTCCTCGATGACGATTTCAACCACAGCAGCGTGCAGTTGGGCCACGTCACGTTTGGGCGCAGTACAACCCTCAAGATAGCTCACATGGCTGCCCTTAGCGGCAACAATCAGGGTGCGCTCAAACTGACCGGTGTTTTCCGCGTTGATACGGAAATATGTGGAAAGCTCCATCGGGCAGCGCACGCCAGGCGGCACGTAAACGAAAGAACCGTCTGAAAACACAGCAGAGTTCAAGGTGGCGTAGAAATTGTCAGTCACAGGAACGACTGTGCCCAAGTGTTTTTTCACAAGCTCAGGATGGTTTTTAATCGCCTCTGATATGGAACAGAAAATCACGCCGGCCTTTTCCAAATCCTTCTGGAACGTGGTACCAAGAGAGACCGAGTCAAACACCGCATCCACCGCAACTTTGCGACCTTCAGGTTGGTAATCTTCCGCGCCTTCAACACCGGCAAGGATCATCTGTTCCTTTAAGGGAATACCCAACTTCGCATAGGTGGCGAGCAGTTTCGGGTCGACCTCATCCAAGGATTTCGGCTTCACCTCCATGGATTTCGGGCGGGCATAATAATAGATGTCTTGGAAGTTGATCTCAGGATATTCAACCATCGCCCAATTCGGTTCAACCATCTTCAGCCAACGGTCAAAGGCTGCCAGACGCCATTCCAGCATCCATTCAGGTTCTTCGTTTTTCTCTGAGATGAGCCTTACGATGTCATGGTTCACACCTATTGGGGCATATTCCATCTCAACGTCGGTTTCCCAGCCGTGCTTGTAAGTCCCGGCAAGGGTTTTCACCGCTTCAACGGTTTCTTCTTCGACGCCATCTTTGGCAGTGAAATCGTCCATAGACATGTGCTTTCCCTTCAGGCCGCGCGCGCTTTTTGGCGGCGGTATTCTTTGATCCAGGCCGCAGCAAATGCCAAGACCTCTTGTTCTGTGTTTTCCGGACCTAGTGAGACACGGATGGCCGAGGACGCAATTTCTGGCCCATAACCCATTGCGCGCAAAACGCGGCTTTCACGGACTTTACCGGAGGAGCAGGCAGAACCCGCAGACACAGCAAAACCAGCCAGATCCATCTGCATGACCTGGGTTTCGCCTTTCCAGCCCGGAATGGCGAAACACGATGTATTGGGAAGCCTTTTCGCGCGCTTCCCGGCAATAATAATATCTGATGCAGATTCTTCCAGCGCTTTTTCTAGAACGTTTCTAAGTTGTGCCACTTGGTCCCAAACACCATTGGCTAAATCACGCGCAGAAGCCTCAGCGGCAGCGCCCATTCCAACGATACCAATCAGGTTCTCGGTGCCAGCACGACGGCCCATTTCTTGGCCGCCCTGGGCAGGTTGTGGCAGATCGGTGCCACGCTTAAGAACCAAGGCGCCAACGCCCTTAGGTCCGCCAAACTTATGTGCCGACAAAGCGGCCGTGGTCGCGCCGGACCAGTTGAAAGCCCAAGGTGCCTTGCCCGCGATCTGAACCGCATCACAAAACCATGTGCCTTCAAATGTTGGCTGCAACACGCCGGTCTCAGAATTCGCGGCCTGTAAAATCGCACCACCCAAAGCGGCGACAATACCGTCGGCATCCACAGAGAGGCGGTCAGCTGTATGGGCAACAACACAATCATGCTCAATATCAGCACCAGAACACTTCGCACCAATCAAAGCCAAACGCGCGGCTTCGGTTGCACCTGAAGTAAAAACAATTTCAGCCCCATCAGCGCCAAAAGCAGCAGCCACCTGCCCCCGCGCCTTCTCAATCAAAGACTTCGCAGCGCGCCCCTCAGCATGTACCGATGACGGGTTGCCAAAGACATCCATCGCCGCAAGCATCGCCTCGCGCGCCTCAACACGCAAAGGCGCAGTCGCGTTATGATCAAGGTAGATGCGGGTCATTGAATCATCCGTTTCATCTTGCCAGAAATACTCCCGCCGGAGGCACATGTATTAAGCATCGTCCACAACCTCAAATAAAACCGGAACGGCTGGGCATGGGGTTAGGTCATTTTTCACCACATCCGACAGACGGGTTTGGTGCAGGAAAACATAAACATGCGCCGATAGGCCCTCCCACAGACGATTGGTCAAAGATTGCGCGCGCGAACCAGACAAAGCGCCCGATGCCCCAGCGCCCGTGTGCATCGCGGAAACAGTTTCATCAACGGCGGCCAAGATTTCCACCACGCGAATTTCGGAAGGGCGGCGTGCGAGGCGATATCCACCACCGGGTCCACGCACCGATTGTACAAGCTCTGCCCGCCGTAATTTCACAAACAACTGCTCAAGATATGGCAGCGAAACATCCTGACGTTCAGAGATTTCCGCAAGCGTTGTCAGCTTATCGCCTGATTGAAGCGCCAGATCCGCCAGCGCCACCATTGCATATCGGCCTTTAGTGCTCAATTTCATCGTTTTTCCCAAGTCATCTTGTGACAAAAACGCCAAACAGATTGACGCCCGCACCCATGCAGCCTATTTCCTTAAGACCAGACGCCGATATGACATGCCGTCAACATCCGGTTTAGAACCGTTCTAATATGTCCGAGGGAATTCGTCAACTATTCCCCGACCCAACAAGGCAGGATTTAAATGCCCGAAGTTATTTTTCCTGGTCCAGAGGGCCGTCTCGAAGGCCGTTACCATCCACAAAAGAAAAAAGACGCGCCGATTGCCATCGTTTTGCACCCGCATCCGCAATTTGGCGGCACGATGAACAACCGGGTTGTTTACAACTTGCATTACGCCTTCCACAAAATGGGCTTTACAGTGCTGCGGTTTAACTTCCGCGGTGTTGGTCGCAGTCAGGGTGAATATGATCAGGGTATTGGTGAGTTGTCAGATGCGGCAAGCGCGCTGGATTATTTGCAATCCATGAACACCAACTCCAAGCATTGCTGGGTCGCTGGCTTCTCGTTCGGGGCTTGGATCGGCATGCAACTTTTGATGCGTCGTCCTGAAATCACTGGCTTCATCTCTGTTTCGCCTCCGGCAAATATGTATGATTTCAGCTTCTTGGCGCCTTGCCCAAGCTCAGGTCTGGTTATCAACGGCACCAATGACCGTGTTGCACCACCGGCGGACACACATACATTGGTGAACAAGCTGCATGAGCAAAAAGGCATCACTGTCACCCACCAAGAAGTTGAAGGCGCTGGCCATTTCTTTGAGGAACCCCACATGGATACCATGTTGGGATCGGTTGACACCTATGTGCGCCGCCGTCTGACAGAAAACACACGCTAGTGGCAAGCCTTGAGGATATCGCAGCAGAGCTTGCTGAGGATACATTGGCGTTGATGGAACAAACCGGTGAAGATCGGATACATTTTGAGGTCGCCAAGGTTCTTGGCGCCTCATCGCAAACGCTTGAAGAAGCCTTTTTAACGCAAGTGCGTGTCCGTCTCGCAGGCGATAAAGCACGCGCATTTTTGCAAGAGAAGGCAAGTGGCCTGAATGTAACCCTGAACACTGCTAGGGTTGAAGCACCGTCACCCCCCGCCCCACAAATCAAAACGCCACAAGCCAATGTGCCGAAACCTGCACCTCAATCCGGGCAGGTTGATCACGCAGTAAAAGTCGCGAGTATTCAAGCGATTACCGGGCGTCCACCGGCAAAACCAAAAGGCAACGAATGAACCGTCTTACGGCCCAGTTTGCATTTCTTGATGAAATCGACCAACTGAAAAACATTGAACGATCCAATTGCTTGATCGATCTGTCGCGGCAAGAAAATTCAGCCGAACATTCGTGGCACCTCGCACTTTTTGCTTTGATCTTGGCCCCAGAGGCCGGCGATGATGTCGACATCAACAAAGCCATTCTTATGCTGCTTTTACATGACATCGTGGAAATTGATGCGGGCGATCACCCCATTCACGAAGACCATGACTGGCAACAGGTGGCGATAAATGAACGGCGCGCAGCGGATCGGATCTATGGGCTGCTTCCAAGCGATATCGCCAGTGATTTTCGCGATACATGGACAGAATTCGAAGCCTGCAAAACCCCAACCGCACGCTTTGCAAAGATGCTAGATCATATTCAGCCAGTGCTTCAAACCGTCGCCCCTCAAACCCCCATTGATTGGCACCGCGGCATCGCGAATGAAACCCTAACTACAGGCCGCGCATCTTGGTTGCGTGAGGCCTGGCCCGGTGTGTGGCAATACGCCAGAAACATGGTCGACGGCACGCTGACACCCGAACAACTCGCATCAGATACCGGGCGACGCCTTGCTTTCTTGCTTGAGGCCGACAAGCTTAAAACCGTTCTGCGTGCCACCCCGATTTCGGACAATTCACGACGGGAAAATTCGGGTGAGCATTCCTGGCATATCGCGCTTTACGCTCCGACTCTCGCAGATCAAGCTGGCGTAGGCGTTAACATTAACCGCATCATTCAAATGCTTATAATACATGACATTGTTGAGATCGACGCAGGTGATGCACCTATTCATGGCGATTTTGATGTCGCCGCTCAGGAGGAGAAAGAACAACAGGCCGCAACACGTCTTTTTGGCCTTCTTCCAGGACTACAAGCGTCAGAATTACGTGCACTTTGGGATGAATTTGAAGCTGCTAAAAGCCCAGATGCGGTCTTTGCAAAATCCATCGATCGGGTCCAGCCCCTGTTGCAAAATATGGCCGCGGGTGGCGGATCATGGAAAGATTACAACGTAACGCTTGAACAACTTGACACGCGGATTGGCGTAAAAGTGGCAAAAGGTGCACCAAAGGTCTGGGATTTCATTCGGGATCGCACCGAAAAATGGTTTAAGGTCGACGCCTAACCTTCAGAAAATAAACTTATATATCAAACGCGGATGCGACAGATTTCTCACAGGCCAAAGCGATCTTCTTTCGATCTTCAAAATCACGCACGTTCAATGCGGGATGACAAATCACCTTAGCCCCGCCACGTCGAGGTGACGCTAGAACCTTCAGAAGATGCGGGCCAAGATCCATGTCTCCCCACCAACCATAGAAGTCATCGGGCTGTCCTTCGGGGGCATAATACCGTACGCTAACCGGCTGAATTGCCATCTTATCTCGTAAACTTTGCGCGAAGAATGCTTGAAAAAGTGTTGATTTAAAAGATAAAACCCTCAAACCATCAGTGGAGGTACCTTCTGGAAAAAACAAAAGCCGGTGTCCCTGCGATAGACGTTGATTGAAAACCTCAGTCTGCGCTGCTGCATCTCTGGAATTACGAGTGATAAACACCGTGCCGGTTAAGCGCGCGATAAAGCCGATGCCGGGCCAAGCTGCAACCTCAGATTTCGAGACAAAGAAAATGCGTTTGCGCGCGTTTAACACCAAAATATCAAGCCAAGACGCATGATTGGCCACAACAGCGCCACCCTGCGCCATCACCTGCCCCTGAAGCTCAAAACGCAGCCCAATCACCCAAAGGGTTGATCTGCAAACCAGCGTCGTAATCCCCGAAGTTAACGGCCGCCGCGCACTGAACAACAGTTTCTCAGGCAAGCGTAGGATCAGGGTCATCACCACCCCTGTCAGGAAAATAACGGCGGTTAAAACACCGCGAACACAGACCAGCGGCCACGCCCAAAACGGGATTTTCACCGGCTCTGGATCTGCTTTATCAGCCCATTTCGCCTTCATGGCGCCCTGCGGTCGTAAAGCCCGGACTTACGTGCATTCATCCGGTTTGTATCCATCAGCAAGCAAACATCCGTGGTGTTGAATTCGTGATCAACGAAGGCCCCATCCCCAACAAAACCACCAAGCCGCAGATAGGCCTTGATCAGCGCGGGAATGGCCAGCATCGCCTGTTTACGGTTAATGTCGTCGCGTTCCATCAGGTTCATGGCCTGGAAGGCAGATGGTTGGGCCCGCACCCGCAGATCCTCAGGCGCAAGATGGCTGTGATGCAACAGCGAGAGCGCTTCTTTCAGAGGCTCGATCTCGGTGCCATGGAAGCTGGCCACGCCAAATAACACTTCAATATCATTTTCACGCACATACCCCGCAAGACCATTCCAAAGGTGGTACATCGCCATGCTACCGCGGTAATCTTCGTGCAAGCAGCTACGGCCAAGTTCCAGCAATTTACGCCCGGACGCCTTCAAGGGCGCAAGATCGTATTCTCCTTCGGAATAGAACCCGCCTGCATCAGCGGCACCAGCGCCCTGCATCAATCGATAGACCCCAACGACAGGCCCGTCTGCATGGGAATCGCGGTTGTGATCAAACAACAAAAGGTGATCGAAAAACGGATCGAACTTATCGCGCTCAAGCTTTTGGTCATGATCAACAAGTGCGCCATCTCCACCCAACTCTGTTACGAAAACGCGATAACGCAGACGCTGCGCATCCTCAAGCTCAGCTGGTGTCTGGGCAAGGCGGCATTCAAATTGTGTATGTTCCGAGCCCATTAGAGAGATTTTATCCTGTTTAGAAAGCTTCGTAGTTTTAGTCTCGGGCGGGCGACTTGGCAATAGCGCACAGGAATTGATAAATGCAGATCAAACCAAATGGAAAAATGGGTGCCACGACTTAGTTGGATATTATTTGTTAGACCCCAACATATTCCTGACCAGTGTTAACCATAAATTTACCATCTACGCCGAATTTAATGTGATGCAATTGCCGGTGTCGTTGAAGCCAGATCCAAGTCTGATCAGATGCTATTGCGAGAGACCACGCATTGAAGAACAGCCCTTGAAGGAAGAGCGGATGCCCCAATTTGAAACCACCCTTGCCGATCTGCTCGGATCGCGTATCTGCCATGATCTAATCAGCCCGATTGGCGCAATCAGCAATGGTATCGAACTTTTGGAGATGGCGGGACAAAGTGGTGAAAAATCTGGCCCGGAAATTACGCTGATCTCTGAAAGTGTGGAGCATGCAAATGCAAGAATTCGTTATTTCAGACTGGCCTTTGGCGCCGCGACACGCGGCCAAGGTATTTCCAACAGCGAGGTCCGCAGTATTTTGCGCGGCTATTCTACTTCCGCGCGCGTAGAAATTGATTGGAAAATAAATACGGATCCCGACCGTTCTGACGCCAAGCTGGCATTCCTTTTATTGCAATGTTTGGAAACAGCAATGCCCTTCGGTGGGGTGATTACAGTAACTGAAGACACCTCTGGATGGCATATTTCCGGGCGTACTGAAAAAATGAAGATCAACCCCGACCTCTGGGAATTGCTGTCCAATCCAGCCGCTGACTATGCTCTGAAACCCTCAGAAATCCAATTTGCCCTAACCCCGCTCGCGGCGGCGCAGGCAGGTCGAACCTTAACCCTAAAAGTCAGCAAGGAGGTTGGGATCATCGTTGGATTTTAAACACTTAAAGAACAATGTTAAGATCTGACCGCGCCATCACTACGCACCAAATACTTAAAGCTCGTCAGTTGCGCTGCACCCACAGGGCCACGCGCGTGCATCTTCCCTGTGGCAATTCCAATTTCACCACCCATGCCAAATTCACCACCATCTGCAAATTGCGTAGAGGTGTTTTGCATCAAAATGGCGCTGTCGAGCCCTGCGAAAAACTGGCCCGCAACCGTGTCGTCCTCAGCAATGATACTTTCTGTGTGACCTGAACCAAATTGACGGATATGGGCAATCGCGGCCTGCGCATCATCAACCACTTTCGCCGCCATGATCATATCCAGATATTCTTTGCCGAAGTCGCCCGCTTCTGCCGCGACCGATCCTTCGAGCCCTTGCGCACGCACTTCTACACCAGCAGATTTCAACGCATCGACAATCGCTTGACCAAGGCCATCAGCGACATCTTTATGCACCAATAGACATTCTGCTGCACCACAGATCCCCGTGCGGCGAATTTTGGCGTTCAACACCACATCCATCGCTTTTTGCGGGTCAGCGGAGGCATCCACATAGATGTGACAAATACCCTCAAGATGGGCAAAAACCGGCACGCGCGCTTCGCGTTGCACAAGGCCAACCAGCCCTTTACCACCTCGCGGCACAATCACGTCAATCGTATCAACCATCGTTAACATTTCAGACACGGCAGCACGATCACGGGTTGGCACCAGTTGAATGGCATCTTCTGGCAGGCCAGCACCGCGCAGCCCTTCGACCATCGCGGCACGAATAGCAGTGGCAGAATGCAAGCTTTCCGATCCGCCGCGCAAGATCACCGCATTGCCTGATTTCAGGCACAATGCACCCGCATCAGCCGTGACATTCGGGCGACTTTCATAGATCACACCAATCACACCAAGGGGCGTGCGCACACGTTGAATGTTCAAACCGCTTGGCTGGTCCCATTCCGCGATCACTTCGCCCACAGGATCAGCCTGTGCAGCCACGGCACGTAAACCTTCTGCCATCGCGTTAATCCGTGGCGCATCCAGCATCAACCTGTCCATCATCGCGTCCGACAGGCCTTTTTCACGGCCAAATTCGAGATCCTTGGCATTCGCGGCAATTAGATCCGCCGTATTGGCAACCAGAGCATCCGCCGCCAGTGTCAGCGCCTTTGATTTCGCATTCGGCGTGGCCATCGCAAGCACAGTTGCAGCGTCTTTTGCGCGGTGGCCAATTTCAGCCATCAAAGCGGGAATGTTATCTGTCATCATTGGCGTATCTTTCGTTGTTCCCCTAAAGGGCCATATCGTCCCGGTGGATCAAGGCAGCACGCCCATCATAGCCCAGAATTTCTGCAATCTCTGAGCTTTTATACCCTGCAATCTGTGTCGTTTCAGGGGCGGAGTATCCGGCCAAGCCAATGCCCAAGCGATGCCCATCAGGTGTACAAATTTCGACCGGATCACCGCGCCTGAAACGGCCTTCCGCTTTGCGCACACCTGCGGGCAAAAGGCTTTTACCGGATGCCAACGCCTTCGCGGCACCATCATCAACAGTGATCACGCCCTGCGTTTTCATGGAGGCAATCCACGCCTTGCGGGCGACTTGCGGCGTGGTTTTTGGGATAAACCAAGTGGCACGTGCACCATCAAGCACGGCCTGAACCGGGCGTAACGATGCCCCTTGAGCGATCAACATCGCACAACCAGCCTGCATCGCAGTCTTGGCGGCCATAACCTTGGTCTTCATGCCACCTTTTGACAGACCAGAGACACCTTCACCCGCAACGCCTTCAATCTCAGAAGTGATTTCTGACACAATTTCAAAATGTTGCGCGTCTTTATTAATCTGTGGATTATCAGAATATAACCCATCCACATCGGAAAGAAGTATTAGGTGATCGGCCCCAACTGTCACCGCAACTTGGGCGGCCAGTCGATCGTTATCACCAAAACGGATCTCATCCGTGGCGACGGTATCATTTTCATTTACAATCGGGACGGCGCCAGCGGCCAGAAGTTGTGCAAGCGTCGCACGGGAATTGAGATATCGACGCCGATCCGCACTGTCTTCCAACGTCACCAGAACCTGGGCTGTGGTGATCGCATGGGTGGCAAGCGCTTCTTCCCAAGCGCGCGCGAGACGAATTTGTCCGACGGCGGCAGCGGCTTGTGCTTGCTCAAGCGAAAGCGGCCCTTTGGGCCAGCCCAGCACATGACGACCAAGCGCGATGGAACCCGAAGACACCAGAACGATCTGACTGCCCCGTGCACGTGCACTCGCGACGTCTTCGGCCAAGCAGTGCAACCAAGCCGCCTTCAGGCGGCCGGTCGCGGCATCAACAAGAAGGGCTGATCCGATCTTTAGAACAAGGGTTTTCGCCCCGCGTAACCCGTCGAGGCGTTCACTTAAGGACGCCATGCCTCAGGTTCCCCTTCTTCGGCTTTCTTAATCTGCAAGCGATCATCTTCAATCTCGCCGCGTACAGCGCGCAGAACATCAATCAGGCCTTCTTGACTCACACCAGACATCAGCAAGACTTTTCCACCACTGGCTTTTTCAAGTGCAGCCAGCTTTTCAGCGCGTTCCTCTTCATCCAGAGCATCGATCTTATTGAGCGCCGTTACACGTGGTTTATCAGCAAGCTCACCGCCATAGGCTTCCAGTTCACCAATGATGGTTTCGTAATCCGAAACCACATCCTCAGACGTGCCATCGACAAGATGCAAAAGTACCGAACACCGTTCAACGTGGCCAAGGAATCGGTCACCGATCCCACGCCCTTCGGAAGCACCGGCGATCAGACCGGGAATATCTGCCATAACAAATTCCGCGCCATCAACACCGACAACACCAAGGTTCGGGTGCAGGGTTGTGAACGGATAATCGGCAATTTTCGGACGCGCGTTAGAACTTGCAGCGAGGAAAGTTGATTTACCCGCGTTTGGCATGCCCAAAAGGCCCGCATCCGCGATCAATTTCAGGCGCAGCCAAAGCGTACGCTCAACACCCGCCTGCCCTGGATTAGCCCGACGTGGCGCTTGGTTCGTTGAGGATTTGAAATGCAGGTTGCCGAAACCGCCATTACCGCCTTTGGCGAGCATAACCCTTTGACCAACCTCAGAAATATCCGCGATCAGGGTTTCTTGGTCTTCATCGAGAATTTCCGTGCCTACGGGCACTTTCAGGATAATATCCGCACCTGTCGCACCGGTGCGTTGCTGACCCATACCAGGTGTGCCGGTTCTGGCAAAGAAATGTTGCTGATAACGGAAATCAATCAACGTGTTCAGACCTTCGACGCCTTCAGCAATAACGCAACCGCCATTACCACCATCGCCACCATCAGGACCACCGTATTCGATGTATTTCTCTTTACGGAAACTGACACAGCCCCCGCCACCACCGCCAGAACGGATATAGACTTTGGTAAGATCGAGAAACTTCATAACGTGGCCCTTTTCTTCAGCGCATCAAACCGCTGCTTGGACAGGCGATAAAGGACAAGTGGCCCGGGTTCAAGCCGTGCAGCGCTTTTACCCATATCTTGACCACATTCTTCAAAGCCACATTTACGCAAAATATGACCGGAAGCCGGGTTATCAAGGAAATGGTCTGCCTCAAGCAAGGTTTGCCCGCCCACTTGAAATCCCCAATCTACAAGACCCTGCATCATCTCACTCCCAAAACCGCGCCCCTGACACTCCGGATGCACGGCATAAGCCACATTCACAGGATCACCACCAATGCCAACAAACCCGACAAGCCTATTGTCTTCATATGCTCCCGCACGAAAGCCGAACTTCCCTTGATACGCCGAGAGACGGATCCAGTCACGAATGTGATCATGAGGCCAAGGCGATAGCAAAGTCATCATCATACGCGCAACTTCCGGCCTGCCAAAATCAGCAAGCCGGGGAATATCGTGATCTGTGAATGGGCGTATGGTCAGGCGCTGCGTTTTGTAGACAACAACGCCGCCAAGATCATCCCCCATGTGTTTCGCCTTGTTTTAGCAATATTTTTTAACGTAAGTCCAGGTTGCAACATTGGCCATACGCGCGACTGAATGGCTTTCTGCATCACCAATATAGGCGAAACCTGCATTGGTCAGAACACGTGCTGAGGCAGGGTTGTCTTGAAAAACCGACGCGAAAATCGCATCGCACCCCTGCGGATTGGCGTCCAAAATTGCGTTCACAGCCTCGGAAGCAAGGCCGGTATTCCAAAAAGCTGGCGCGATCCAATAGCTGATCTCAGATTGCTTACCGTCGCGCGTTCCCATGTCCTGCTTCATCAAGGAGATGGTACCGATGACTTCCGCATGGCCGGATTTGCTGCCATCAAGAATCCAAATATCCTCGGACCGTTCCGGTTCATTTGCCCGCACAACATAGGCCTCGGCGGCCCCAGGTGGATAGGGATGTGGGATTGAGGTGGTATTGCCTGCAACACGGATATCAGAGCCATGCATTTCAATCAGTCCGGCGTCAGATTTCTGCGCCGGGCGCAAAGTGAAGCGCTCAGTTTCAATGATCATCTGCTTCGCCGCATTATCCATCGACGTACGCGTTTCAATATTCATGCTTCTCCTCCTTCGGAAAGCGATGCCTGCCCCAGATTTTCATTAGAAAACCTCTCCTCTGGTGCAGATGGTGCATCTTCCGATAATTTAGTAAATATTTGGCAACGATTTCCATGATCGCAAGAGGCTTTCACGAGAATTTTACGCTACATGTCCTCAAGAACACACATTATGACCCTGCCCCCATTTATTACGGTGACTTCGGCCCAAGTATCGGTATGCACCGCATATTTCGCGTGCACCCTTTGCCTCCAACGCGCATCGCGATCCCAGATACCAGTTATGGGGCGTGGTCGCATCGACGTCGTCCAGCAAACCAAAGTGATCCATCCAACGACCAAACATTTTCGCATTTATCGATGATAAAAACAAAAAAGGGGACCGGCCCGAAAGCCGATCCCCTGATATCTTAACCTTTAAGAGGTTCGGCTTATTCTGCGGCCTCGGCCACTGGAAGAACCGAAATAAAGGTGCGGCCTTTGAAGCCTTTTTTGAAGGATACGTTGCCTTCAGTGACTGCGAAAAGCGTGTGATCTTTGCCTTCGCTTACACCAACACCTGGCCACCATTTATTGCCGCGCTGACGCACGATGATGTGACCTGGGGCAACGGCTTCGCCACCATATTTTTTTACACCAAGACGACGACCGGCTGAATCGCGACCGTTTCTGGATGAGCCGCCTGCTTTTTTATGTGCCATGAGGTTCTCTCCTTAATCCGATTATTTCGCGAGCTCAGCGGCTTGTGCCACCCAGCCTTCACGTTCGATGCGGCCTTTGAACGACAGTTTTTCGTCCATAGCTGCGATATCGTCAGCGTTCCAGCCAGCGATTTGTGCGAATGTTGTGATGCCAGCTGCGAGCAGCTTTTTCTCAAGCGCCGGGCCTACGCCGGACAGTGCTTTAAGATCATCAGCGCCAGCAGGTGCTTCAACTTTAGCAGCTTTCGGTGCAGCAGTTTTCTTAGCAGGAGCAGCTTTTTTCGCAGCCGCGCCTTTTTTGGAAAGTACTGGTGCAACAGCGGCATTCATTTCAGCAACAACAGCAGCAGGAACAGAACCTGTGCCGATTGCAGCTTTAACGCCAGATTTGTCAGCGCCCTTCTCGAGGATATCAGTGATCCGTACGAGGGTCAGCTTTTGACGGTGGCCTTTGGTACGCTTGGAAGAGTGCTTCCGACGGCGTTTTACAAAGTGAATTAATTTTTCGCCTTTGATCTGGTCGATCACGTCGGCCTGCACAGCAGCGCCTTCGACAGTTGGGGTGCCAACAGAGGCGCCAACCATAAGAACTTCGTTGAACTGGACAGTTTCGCCCGCAACAGCAGCAATACGTTCAATGCGCAGGACATCGCCTGATTGAACTTTATATTGCTTGCCACCGGTTTTCATAACCGCAAACATTTGATATTCCTTTGTTTTCCGCGTTATCCGGCCCCTGGATCTGCCTCCAGATGTCTCTGCCTTTCGGCACCTTAAACTGCGCGCCCCTTCGGACGGTTGTCATAAAAAACCCCGAGCGAATGCCCGGAATGAAGCGCGCTTATCGGCGGGATGGGGAAAGAAGTCAAGCGCTCAGGGCCAATAAATACTGAATATCCAAGGCCAAAGACGCTATTCTCTCTTTTCGTAGCGCAAGGAACTGTTTAGGACAATGGAAACTAAAAACAGAGGCTCCGATGATCCCGATCAATCCACAACAGATCCCTGCCCTTTATAAACAAGCATTGACCTTAAAAGCAAAGGGAGATGGTGACGGGGCGCGCAAACTTCTGGAACAGATCATCGTGACCCGCCCCCAAACGGCAGAAGCGCATTTTCAGCTGGGAGAGTTGTATCTGCTGGCGTTGGACTTCCGCAAAGCATCAGACTACCTGGCACGCGCGGCAATGTTGAAACCGCGCGAAGGTGCAATCTGGGCACGCTGGTCCGAGGCCCTGATCCGCCTGAATGATGCAAGCGTTACGAGCACAGCGTTAAAGCAACTTGCTGCATCCGGCTTACCAATGTCGGCGCAAAAACAAATCGCCGCCAAGATGTCCTCTACTACCAGTAAAACCAAAGTCTCGACTGGGGGGATCGCCCCTGCTGATCTGCAAGCTGTGGTAGCCCGCTTGAATAAGGCTGATTTCACAGGTGCTGAAAAACTGATCCGTGCATTGTTGGGCAGGCACCCAAATGTGGCGTTACTTTATAATATGCTGGCCACCGTTCTGAAAGAGACATCCCAACTGGATGACGCAGAAAAGGCCGCAAAAAAGTCAACCGATCTTGATCGAAACTACGCTGAAGCTTGGGCAAACCTTGGTGAAATCTTCTTGCGTAAAACACAGCCCCAAGACGCGATACAGGCCCTAGAGCAGGCTCGGTCGATCACGCCTGCAGCGCCAGGCGTGTTGCGTAACTTGGCAACGGTTTATTCCGATCAAGGTCAACACAGCCTCGCAATGGATACCCTGAATCTGTCTCTAAAACATGACCCAAAATCAGCTGACGCCCATTTCTTAAAGGCACGTATGTTGTCTGATCTGCAAGACCATAAGGCGGTGCAAGACAGCATCAGTGCAGCGCGAAAATTTGGGTTGAATTCTGTGGCCGTCACCAATCTTGAGGCCTCGACCCTCAACGCCCTGAATGATCCTGAAGCGGCTATTGAGTTGTTAGATAAAGCTTTGGACAAACTCCCCGATTGCGCAAACTATCACCGCAACCGCGCAAGTATTTTGCAAAGCATGGGGCGTTTTGACGATGCACGGGAAAACTTCCGCCGCGCCATCCAGTTGGAACCCGAAAACGGTCAGAACTATCGTGCGCTGAGTGCCTCGCATAAATTCACCGCCGATGATCCCCTGATTGATGAGTTGAAGGAGATCTGGGAACGGGACACCTTGAAACCCCAAGATCGCATGCAACTGGGGTATGCGCTTTCAAAAGCCATGGAAGACAGCAAGCAATACGATCAAGTGTTTCAGTATCTGACTGCCGCAAATGCCATTGTGCGCGAACTCCACCCCTATGACGTTGCGATACGTCGCAAAGAAATCGACAAGGTCAAAAAGATCTTTGCGAACTTCCGGCCTGATGATCACCCACTGACAAACACGGATGAAGATTACGCCCCCGTGTTTGTGACCGGCATGCCACGTTCTGGCACAACTCTGGTTGAACAAATCATCGCCACTCACAGCTCCATGACCGGCGCGGGCGAACTTGGGCGCTTTTCACGGTCTGGTTTTGAAGTTTCCATGATGCCCAACAGCCCGGATCACGTGGATGGGCTTGGTGCGGATAAGATCACATACCTTGCGCAAGACTACAAAACCTACATCGCGGACATTCTGCCCGAAGCGGACCAGATCACAGATAAGTCAATCCAGACCTATCTGCTGATGGGGCTTGTCTGGCTTGCCCTCCCTAAGGCGCGTGTCATTGTCGTACGTCGTGATCCGCGTGACAATCTGCTGTCGATCTATAAGAACCTCTTCCCTGAGGGGCGGCACCTTTACAGCTATGATCTGGAAGACTTGGCTGCCTATTATCAAATGTTTGACGAGATCATTAATTTCTGGCGTGAAATTGCCCCAGATCGTTTCTATGAAATCCAATATGAAGAGCTGATCTCTGATCCCGAAGGCCAAAGCCGCGCATTGATCGCTGCCGCCGGTTTGCCATGGGAAGACGCCTGCCTAAACTTCCACCAGAACAAGCGTCGGGTGGACACATTGTCTGTCTATCAGGTGCGCCAGCCGATGTATAAATCATCTATGGCGGCGTGGAAGCGATATGAAAACGACCTACAACCCCTGATTAATGCACTTGGCAATTTGGTCTAACTCCCCCCTATGGCAAGCGGATGTATCTCAGATATCTTCGCTTGCCACCTAGAGTTCCAGAATGGTCGATCGCAGGCGGCATCCCATCGTCAAAACCCTCATGTTTACAAAGATCAAACGGCGGTCGTTTCCATCCCGGGGATCCAGCGGAACAGGATTTCACCACTTAAAGGTCCGATCAATGTTATATCTGTTCTCAGCAACCCACGATGTGCAGGGTATGGCATGACCGCACCCGTCAAATCCTGACTTTGCATGGCATATCGCCAAGCCGTCGGCGCAGCATCACAATGCAAAACAACTGTATTGCCCGAAAGGGTCACAGAAGTAATCAAAGCGCCGTCCACCTCAAACCCAAGGTCAGAAATCCCTTCCCCGCCATATTTTGAGGGATCATGCGCAACGAGGCTTTCTCCTTGGCGCAGAGGAAAAACTAGCTCCAAATCGGTGCCGATCAGCGTGCTTGTAGCTTTCGCAATATTCCACCCCAGCCCAATTTCATCACTATGCATCGCCCAAGCAAAAACCTCAGAGAATTCCAGCGTCGCAGCAGCCCCCGGATGCACAGCGCCTTCGCCCTCCGTTTCATAAGCATAAAGCGGTACCAGCAAGGCCCCTGTATCTGTGGCATACTGCAATTGTTCCGCCTTTACATGCCAGGCCTCGCCAGTTGTATCAATATCGCCATTCGCTTGGCTGAAAACGAGCTTGGGGGATGCCGCTGGTATGTTGATTTGGATCTGTGCGAGATGATCACTTAGAAAGCTCTCGACACCCGCTCGCCAGACGCCTGCAGCACGGTTTTTATCACCCTGCCCCTGTATCATGAGCGTATAGCGACAGCTGGCTTGACGCCCCTCTGCGATGGTTGCAGCAACCGCCTGTGCAAGCCAATATTCGTTGTTTTCATGGATCACAACCGTGCCCGATCCAGTCAGCGGATCACCGTCCATATTGTCAATGCGTTCGCCACTATAGCCCGCAAAACCAGTCAGAATTGGGGTCGAACCGGCCAAACGCATCCTGTTTAACGCCACGGCGATTGGATGCCCTACCATCAAGTTATTTGTAATTTTGGAGGGTACAATCCCAGCCGCATTAACTGTCATATTATACCCGATGCTCCCCGGGCCAATCAGGCTGACTGCGGCACCATCGGCACGTTCAAGACCTGTCAGCATTTTCACCCCGAGACGATCTGCAAAGTTATTTTGGTTCTTCTCATTTTGGGTTGTCGCCGGCCCCAAGGCCAATGACTGCCCATTTACCGGCAAGACATCAATTCCTGTCAGGGAATAGTCACGAAGCGGTGTTGCAACAGATTGTTTCCAGAGTGTTTCAAGTGAAGCTGGCAAACCCTTCCCCGGCGACAGAGGGTAAATGGTAAGATCGTGCAAAACCATATTTGCATTGGTACCGATCATAACATCACTCAAATCAAACGGCATCATTGGGGATGAACTATCACCGCTGACTTCAATACCATCAGCATTCATAATGCGAAACTGGCTCCCCGCAGATATTCCCCCCATAGCAGGTTCAGTCAAAAACGCCACGGCCTGACGTTCACCATACCCTTTCACAAAATCAAAATCTCCGCCGGAGTTATCCGGGCCCAAACCACTAAGCTGGGCACCAGAAAGGTATCTCAGATAAAATCTACCTGAAAGCGTAGCGCTTAGTTTCAGAATAAAACCAGTTTGCGTCGGATCCCCTAGAAGCGTCACATCTGCAACCACCAATGCGCCGTGCCAGTCTATCTCACTGCTTTGCCAGGTCAGATACTTCCCGGCTGAAAACAGGAACCCATCTGACAGTTTTTGCACAGGCACGCCGCTGCCTCCGACGGCCAAAACCGCCTCAAGTTCACCCAAGGCCTGCACCGAAATCACGTCTTCATCTGTCCCGCCTGTCACACAGTTGGCGTTCAAGCGCAGCCCAACACCAACTGCTGGCGTAAATGTCGCTCTCCTGCGGGTGGCCAGCACCGATAGTGAAATTCCTAAACCTGGCATGTCCAGCCCCTCCTGCCGCAGCATTTTATTTCTGACGCCTTAGCTTCGGACATCAAATAATCAGCACATATTGCGGCCTCTTTCTTCACGATCCGTTGCAGCACCGTACGGGGGAATTACGACCTCCTGATAATCGTGATGTTTGACTAGAGAAGCCGTGTTTCGGGAGAGACAGCGTTTGGCGTAAGGCTCCATTAGTAACGCAAATTTCGTGGAGAAAAGTTGCACTCCAACACATTCTAGGTTCGATTTCACATCGAATTAAAACGAAGAACTATCCCTAGGGTTAAGTTCTAGATGAACACTTTCGCGCTTTTGTTGCGCAGTCAAAGAAAGTGCGTTAGGAAGGGCAAGCAGAATAGTGATTTACGATGAACAATTGCAGTAGTGAGTTAGAATAGATCACCCCAACAATAAATCAGGATAGAAAGTCATAATGGCAACTCTCAGTTTCTATGCACGCGGCGACGGCTCCACAGCAAACAACGCGTCTCTTAATGTTGACACCCCGTCACAGCAAGCGACCGTGGAGCTAACATTTGACAGCGGTACAACGGGCGATCTTATTTTAGAAAGCAATGGTGGATTAGCCGATCCTGATACGACCGTGATCATTGACGGTGTCCCCTACGATTTCATTGTGGAACTAACCGGCGATCTTCCAGTGGGAAATGGCAAAGTTCCAGACGCTTTGGAAGGCAGTCAGGTCACTGTCATTTCAGTGGTTATTGACGGAAGTTACGAGAGGTTTTTCTTTGTAACGGACGGCAGTGGCACAATGACCCTGATGGATCAGTTCGGAAATGGGGCTATCGCTTTGACGAACGCCGACACAACGCCAGGCGATGTCTACATCTGTTTTTGCACGGATACTGACATTCTGACCCCTGAGGGGTACAAAAAGGTTGAAACACTCAAAGCTGGTGATCTGGTTTTGAATGATGCCGGTGCCGCAGTGCCAATTCTATGGTTTGGGCAATCCGATGCGTCCGTCGCGGATATGCAAGGCGATCCAACACGCAGACCAATTCGCATCCACGCCCATTCTATCAAGCCGGGTATCCCACATGCTGACCTATACGTTTCAGCCCAGCATCGCGTGGTTTTGGAAAGCGCTTGGGCGGAATTGTATTTCGGAGAACCCAGCGTCATGGTCGCCGCGAAACATATGGTCGGAACGACAGCCGAACAGGTCATGCCAGACGAAGACGTCACCTATTATCACATTCTGCTGGAGCAGCATGACGTTTTGGTCTCGAACGCACTTGTAACCGAAAGCTTCCAGCCGTCGCTGCGATCCTTTAACGGTATATCATCACAGATGCGTGAATCCCTGTCTGGCGCCATACCGCCGAATCTTTTGCAAGCATTTTTCCAACGCCCGGATGCAATGCGCACATTGAAAAAACCTGAGGCCAAGGTTCTGACCCAAAAGATGTTTGCTGCGGAAATGCAATCAGATATCGCAAACTCAGAGTTTGCTTTGAGAGCATAAATATCTGGTTCAAACTTTCTGACTTACATCCATTTTGAACTCTCGGATGTATTGTTAAACCCGACCAAGTGCACGGGAGATCTGGCTGTAACTTTAACAGCTCCCCGTGCGCGACTACCCCATGTCATCGCTTCATGGTCTTTTTAACAACTTACCGCCTGAAGACGCTATTGCGTCCTTGTTGCCAGACCCGTAACCATGTCCCCCAAATTGCTGACTAGGGGTCGGGTTTCGCCACGCGAGACTTGAAGTAGCCGCATGTTATTGCGGCTTTTCCCTCTTGGCGGGACGCATATGAATCTCTATAAGCCCCACAACCCCGGCGCTGGGTAACTCCACTGGGAGTAGTTGTTTTATGGATTGGCTTTAAGACCAAACTTCAAGCTTCTGTCGAATGAGCAGGACTTGTTGTTTTTCCGTATTCTGCTCCTGACTTACTATTTTATCGCTAATCTCACCATTAATAAGGGCTATCTCGCATGGAACAGGATCATACGTGCTCAGAGAACATCTATGGCGTCGATCGGTGGGGTCGTGACCTAATCACCGTTTTGCCTGACGGCGACATCGCGCTTTGTGACCCACTCGGCAATGCGACCGCCCCGATCAGCCTCCCCTCGATCATGCGAGATCTGGAACAACGGGGTATTGCATCGCCTTTGTTGCTGCGTATCAGTTCGTTTTTAGAAGCGGAAATCCAACATCTCAATCAGAGCTTTTCCAATGCGATCCAACGTGTTGGGTACCAAGCACCCTATCGCGGCGTCTTTCCAATCAAGGTGAACCAGCAAGCGCAGGTTATTGACCGAATTGTCGAATTTGGTCGCGAGTTTGACTATGGCCTTGAAGCTGGATCTAAGCCCGAGCTGGTGATTGCTTTGGCCCACCGCCTGTCAAAAGACGCGTTAATCGTTTGCAATGGCGTCAAAGATGCCGAATTTATTCGCCTAGCGATCCTGTCGCGGCGCTTAGGTTTCAACACTATCATTGTGCTGGAAAGCCCGAAAGAAGCGGAGACCGTCATTGAAGTCACCCGCGAGCTTGGTATTGAACCGCTTTTGGGAGTCCGCGTGAAGCTGAGCAACCAGATCACCGGCAAATGGCAGGAAAGTTCGGGCGACAGATCGGCATTTGGCATGAATAGCGATCAGTTGCTGCGCGTGGTGGATCGGCTGAAAGATGTGGATTTGTTGCATTGTCTCAAGCTACAGCATTCGCATTTGGGCAGTCAGGTGCCTGATGTAAATGATGTACGCCGCGCAACGACTGAAGCCTGCCGATATTTCATCGAATTGACCAACGAAGGCGTTCCACTGACTCACTTAGATCTTGGTGGGGGACTGGGGCTGGATTATACCGGCGAAAAACGCGCCGCAGAGAATTCGATCAACTACTCCATCGAAGAATACGCTACAAATGTCGTAGAAACAGTGGCTTATGCCATGAACGAATCTGAAGTGCCCCATCCGGTGCTGGTTACGGAAAGCGGACGGGCCGTGGTTGCCACTTCGTCAATGTTGATCTTCGATGTGCTTGAGGCAACGCTTTATGATGCCCCAGACGCCCCCGATGTTCAGCCGGACGATCATCATTTGGTATCCGATCTGGCGGCGATCAGTGGCTATCTCGTGTCTGGACGGGTGCAGGAATGCTGGAACGACGCAACTTTCTATCGTGAGGAGCTGCGCGGGCTGTTTCGTCGCGGCATGGTTGACCTGCGTCAGATGGCACGGGCCGAGCGGATCTATTTGTCTTTGGTGGCCCGCATTAAGGCGCTTGTGGACGCGTCAGAGGAAGTAAACGAACTTGGCGAAAAACTGGAAAAGGTTGCCGATGTTTACCACTGCAACTTTTCGCTGTTCCAGTCGTTGCCTGATGTCTGGGCCATTGGTCAGTTGCATCCGATTGTGCCGCTGCAAATGCTGGATAAGACACCTGATCGGCGTGCCGTCTTATCTGACATCACCTGCGACAGCGACGGTAAGGTGGATCGCTTTATTCTTGCGGATGGTATTTCACCTTCCCTACCCGTGCATTCGTTACCTGATGATCAACGCTATTATCTTGGTGTTTTCTTCGTTGGGGCTTATCAAGAAACCTTGGGCGATCTACACAACTTGTTTGGCGACACCAATGTTGTCACAATTGATTTACGGGCTGATGGCGGCTTTGACCTGTTACACGAACAGGAAGGTGACACGATTTCCGAAGTCTTGTCTTATGTCGAATTCGACCCGGCTGATTGTGTTGCAGCCTTCCGCAAGATGGTCGACGAAGCAATTTCAAAAGGGTCTGTAAAGGCCAGCGAACGTAAAACCCTGATCGGGGCCTATCGCGACTCGATCAACGGCTATACCTACTATGAATAACCCCGGTAAGGAGAATACCACCATGGGCAAGACACTTGTTGTTGGCGCTGGCGGCGTAAGCCACGCATCGGTACATAAGATGGCAATGAACGCCGATATCTTCACCGAAATCACACTGGCCAGTCGCACAAAATCAAAATGTGATGCAATCGCGGCCAGCGTGAAAGAACGTACAGGGATTGAGATCAAAACAGCCGCTTTGGACGCCTATGATGTGGCAGCTACAGTCGCTTTAATCCGCGAAACCGGCGCTGAGATCCTTGTGAATCTTGCATTACCATATCAAGATCTTGTGCTGATGGATGCCTGCCTTGAAGCTGGATGTCACTATATCGACACCGCAAACTATGAACCCGAAGATGTCGCCAAGTTCGAATATCATTGGCAATGGGCCTATCAGGACAAGTTTAAAGAGGCAGGGTTATCCGCGATTTTGGGATCCGGCTTTGATCCAGGGGTGACCAGTGTTTTTGCGACTTGGTTGCGTAAACACAAGCTGAAAACCATTCGCCAAATTGATGTTCTGGATGCCAATGGCGGCTCTAACGATCAAGAATTCGCCACCAACTTCAATCCGGAAATCAACCTGCGTGAAGTTCTATCCGAAGCCCGCCATTGGGAAAATGGCGCTTGGCACGGATCCCCGGCCATGACGCATAAGGTTGAGTTCGACTTCCCCGCCATTGGGCCAAAAAACATGTACCTGATGTATCACGAAGAACTGGAAAGCATGTCGACCCACTTCCCGGAAATCGAACGGGCGCGGTTCTGGATGACCTTCGGTGATGCTTACATCATGCATGCCAAGGTATTGGAAAATGTCGGCATGACCCGCATTGATCCAGTCATGCACGACGGGCAGGAAATCATTCCAATCCAGTTCCTCAAAACTTTGCTTCCCGATCCCGGTGATCTGGGCGCTGAAACCAAAGGCAAGGCTTGTATCGGCGATATTGCCACGGGTCAGGCCAAAGATGGCTCAGGTGAGAAGACGTTCTATATTTACAATATCTGCGACCACGAAGAATGCTTTGCCGAAGTCGGCAGCCAAGCGGTCAGCTATACCACTGGCGTACCTGCGATGATCGGTGCGGCGCAGGTCTTGAAAGGCAACTGGACCCAACCGGGCGTCTGGAACATGGAACAGCTGGATCCGGATGACTTCTTGGATATGTTGAACGTCCACGGCTTGCCTTGGCAGGTCCACGAACTGGACGGTCCCGTCGATTTCTAATGATATGCCCGGCAGAAATGCCGGGCACACCACCTGTCCCAATATTGAGTGATGCAATGTCAGATATGATGGCCACGCAAGCCGGTGATCCCGGCGCTTTCCGCAATTTTGACCTGTCCCGCGTCCCAACCCCGTCTTTTGTTGTGGATGAGAAAGCGGTCGAGCGAAACCTGACCATCCTCGGCGATGTCGCCGATCGCTCTGGTGCACATATTCTGGCAGCTTTGAAAGCCTTTTCAATGTTCGCGCTGGGCCCAATGATACGCCGATATCTTGGAGGCGCATGTGCCAGCGGTCTTTATGAGGCACGACTTGCCCGCGAAGAATATGGTGGCGAAGTCGCAACCTATTGCGCGGGATACAAAGACAGCGAAATAGATGAAATTATCGCCCTATCCGACCATGTGATTTTTAACAGCCCAGGCCAAAAAGACCGTTTCCTTGCCAAATGCCAAGCTGCAGGCAAACAGGTCGGGCTGCGTATCAACCCCGAACACTCCGAAGGTGAGATCGCAAAATACGACCCCTGTGCGCCCTGCTCGCGCCTTGGCACCCCGGTCAGTCAATTGACCGCTGAGGCGTTAGAAGGCGTGGATGGATTACACATGCACACGCTGTGCGAACAAGGTTTCGCCCCCTTGGCGCGAACTTGGGCCTCGGTCGAACCAAAGTTAAAGCCTTTCCTCAGCCAATTGAATTGGTTGAACTTCGGTGGCGGACACCACATCACCCGTGATGATTACGACCGCGATGCACTTGTGGCCTTCATCAAGGACATCCGTACCAAATATGGCGTTGATGTGTATCTCGAACCTGGCGAGGCGGTCGCGCTGGACGCTGGAATTCTGATCGGCGAAGTTCTGGACCTGCCTCAGAACGGGGTGAACCTTGCCATCACCGATATTTCGGCCACCTGTCACATGCCGGACGTGATCGAAGCCCCCTATCGCCCCGCAATGATGAATGAGGCCGACACCGGCCATTCATATCGTCTTGGCGGGCCGTCCTGCCTTGCTGGTGATGTGATTGGGGATTACACAACAAAACTGCCATTAAAGATCGGAGATCGCTTCGCCTTTCTGGATCAAGCACATTACTCGATGGTCAAAACCAATACGTTCAACGGCGTTGCCCTACCCACAATTGCCCTATGGAACAGCCAAACAGACGATCTGAAGATCGTGAAACAATTTGGTTACAGTGATTTCAAGGAACGCCTGTCATGAAGGAAACCCGATGAGCATTTTTCTGGAAAGCGAACTGACCGCCGGTGAGCAAAGCGAAGATGCCCTTTTTCGCGTTATTCCCGTGCCATTAGAACGCACGGTGTCTTATGGCGCAGGTACGGCATTGGGGCCTGAGGCAATCATTGAGGCCTCTAACGAACTTGAACGTCTGTGCCAGGGAATTGAACCCTGCGCTTATGGGATCTTCACCGAACCCGCACTTAACTGTAAAGGCCCCCTGCCCGAGGTGATGGAACGTCTGGCACAACGCACTGAAGACTGTGTTCGCTCAGGTAAATTTCCGGTCACTCTGGGGGGCGAACATTCGCTAAGCTACGGTGCAGTAACCGGGGTTGCTAAGGCGCTGAACCAACCTATTGGTCTTGTACAAATTGATGCGCATGCAGATTTACGTGTAGCCTACCAAGGGGAAGAACACTCTCACGCATCCGTCATGCACCTTCTGGCCAATGACGGCATCCGGCTGGCCCAATTCGGCGTCCGCGCCCTTTGCACGCAAGAGGCCGAAAGTCGCATCACAAACAATGTCTTCCATGTGGATGCAGAAGAACTGGTCACAGGCAACGTCCACGCAATTGATCTGCCTCAGGATTTCCCCGACTTGGTTTACGTCAGTTTTGATGTCGATGGCCTCGACCCCTCACAAATGCCCGCAACAGGCACACCCGTCCCCGGAGGGCTGGGTTATTATCAAGCCTTGCACCTTGTGGAACATGCCTTGAAAGGGCGTCGCTGCGTGGGCTTTGACGTGGTCGAACTTGCACCAGACGGCAACGCCGCCTGGGATTTCACCACCGCACAAATCGTCTATCGCCTAATGGCCGCTTGTCTTGCAAAGAAAGATGCGTAACCAAGGGGAATTGCACTACATTTCCCTGTTCCCCCAATTGGCGTTTCAGCCCATAAAGCAAACGTTCATCCGATGCGAAATCCCAGTTTTCCCTACCATGCGGACCGCTGCCAATTGTGAGTAACGAGCCCCACTTAAGGTGGCTCAATTTGAAAGATAATACATCTAAGTTTTCTCAAAATAACGAATGCGTGTTTAACTTAACAACTGAATCCGGCATGCTCCGCCGATGTCGAGCGCACTACCTGAAAATGGCCACTCAATCGTATTTTCTGCGCTGACCGTGATTTCATCCGTTACATCAAGACAAAACACAAGCGCCTGAATACGCGCCGCTATTTCCGCAAAATCGTTTAGTGGTTGCGTTGGTCTATACACCCGTATCCTGAGCCAGAGATCCGAATCCAAAACATAACGGGTATCGACCGAACAAAAAAAAGATGGCCCGGTATTCGCCCGATCATATGGGCAGCGAACATAATAGCTCTCTGGGTCGTGCTTTGGCGTCAGTAAGACTGTGCCGCGCGTGCTCGGTATATTTTTGCCAATCCAGCCTACATTGTAAATATCTTCGCTGAAAATTAGCGGCAGGGTGGGATCGTAATGAATTCGAGCTTCAATGTCGGGCAACCAACCCGGAATTCCGGGACCGCGCCCACGATCTTCGATGTAGACAAACACCCCTCGCAAATGTGGGTCTACATCCATGTATTCTTTAATCCAACGAATGTGTCCGATCGGAAGGAAGCCTTCATTGCGAGCAACTTCAAACCGCCGAGTATCAACTCGCAAGTCAAAAACCCGAGAGCCAAGCGAAAACCGAGTGTTCCCCGCATCCGTACGGCTTTCCGCAAGCAACTCGGATGTGGATAGCGCAAAACAAAGAAAAATAGCCGGGACTGTTCCGTATTTCCTAAGTGAATTTATAAATGCAGCCAGTAAATGCTTCATAAATATATACCCGATAAATTTACATCAACCTAGATAAACTTGGGGCTTCGCCACGATTTTGGAACCGCTAATAACGCTTTTCGTCGACAGAAATACTTGATCAGTGCCCATTCTCACATACCAACGGTCCCGTCTGATCTTAACAGAGAGATTGCGAAACCGAGGAATACATATCTTAAGGGCTGAAAGCTAAAACTGCAATTATCTTAGAATGTGGGTCCTGCTGCCCATCAAGATCGAAGGGCAGCAGACATTAAATCAGAAGGCGTTCAGAAAACTGGGGTTATTCTGCCGCCAGTGAGTCAAAGATGCGTTGGGCAACCGGGTTCACCCCACCCTTGGTGGATATGCTTACACCGCCAAGTGGAGGGGAGGAATGGGTCTCTATTCCAGAACTGCCTTCTTGCGCCAGAGATGCAAAGATGTCTGCAGCACGTTGGTTCACTGGGGTGGAACGTAAAATCACCACGCTTTCGATGCCTTCATTGTCTTGTGCAAAATGACGCTCCACATCTTTGGAGTCGGCAAACGCCGGAGCCGAAATTGCGATGGCTGAGGCCACTAAGGTGACGAATGTAATATGTTTCATGATGTTCCCTTTCAACTTCAGGTTTCAACACCTGACGGGCAACCTTGGTGTTGCTTTAGGGGAGCCCCTGCCACTCAGGGTGTCTTAATTCTCATTGGAACACACTTCGTATTTCGGGTCATGATCCATTTGGACTATGAGCTCCTTTTGAGTGTTCCAAGTCGGGATACTTGCGAAGGCAGTGTTGGCCACAAATCTTGGGAAGGACATGTTTTCATACGAAAAACCAAGCGCTCTCCCCATCTCTCCCACGGATTGCCTTTTAACAACCCCTAGCAAACTGGCGGGGAATACTGGAATATTTTCCAGATCAATTCCACTCGGCGCCCGGATGAGGTTTTGGTCAAAATGCGCTTCACTTGATTCGCTACAGTTGATGGAACTACATTTCTAATTTCGGCAATTTCAGCCGTCGAATATCCTTGAACTATACATTTTGCCACTTCCGCCTCAGCAGGCGTTATTCCGTATATTTTGCAAAAAGCTTCCACATTTGCGTGGCTTGCACGGTTCGGATCGACAAGTGTCAAAAGACAGCCACCAAAATCGCCTCCTAATTCTCGATCTGCGTCGCGGAGTGGGGCCGCGATCGCAAGGAGCGGTTCAACTGTCGATTTTTGATTGATCACAATATTTGTGCTGGCAGTGTCCTCCTCGCCGTTTGCGGTGGACGATGCCATTTTAATGGCCTCTCGAATTTGGTCGGTGGTATCAGGATTGCGGCAAACAAGCCTGTTGTCCTTCGCCAGCCAAATTCCGTCCGTGTCATCCAGTATCTCACGTGCTCTGGAGTTCACGATGATAAGTTCCCCACTTGGACTGGCGATACAAATACCGAGCTCAATTTTGTCCAAAACGGCAAGAACTGCATTGTACTTCAGACGGAGTGGGGAATTAAATCTATTTATATCAAGAGCTTTTGCAAGGTGCGGGACAAGGATTGCAGCTTTTTTGACATCAATGCTTGGAATGTCTTCATGTTTTTTATCGTATTGAAGTATCAGGCCAGAAGTCAGGTATTTTCGCTCTGACAGGTTAAATATCACTCTCCTAAACACACCCCAGCGCTCAACACCAAACTCGATATCTTCGCGATTTCTAAGGCGCTCCGCATCTGGCCAAATATCGCGATCATATACTGCAGAAAAGGAAGGGGCTACATTTACGGCAGCTGCTCCTTCGAGGTCGTAGTTGATAAATTTCCGGCTGTACTCCCTGATTATCGCCTCTTTTCCGGTAAAAAAACTATTTGAGGAAGAGACACTATAAGAGAAAACTTCCTGATCGCTCTGAGCGTATAGCATGACACCCTTCGCATCGGTGATGTCTGAGAACACATCAAGCGCCTCTTGCCACAAATCTCGCGAATAAGCGGCATTGTACAAAGTCGGAAGGTTTTCAAACAGTTTTTGTGAATTCATGGGGGAATAATATAGCAGAAATCAACAAGAAATTCAATGCATGTGACTTAGGTTTGCGTCTGGAGGGTAAGTCACATCGTTGCCGTTGCAGTATGTATGACGACTATGAAACAACGAGGGGGCCTGCAACGGGAACACGACTTTCGGGTGTACGCAGTCCACAGTAAGGGCCGTATTCGGCAGTTTGTGCTTCGCCCTTATATTCTTCGGAGAGGGAAACAATTTCATCACGGATCGGGCTGGCCCGGGTTGTCAGACAGCGATGCGCGGGCGCCCAGAGGCCTCGACAGTAATGTCGGCCTCGATAAATACGTCCTTACCTTCAATATGGGCAGTCCTGACATCACGATGCACGGTCACTCGTATCCCTTCGGCCCCTGAGAGATTGGCAGCATGGGTTGCCGTCACACGCAATTCATCCTCAAGACGTGCGAGGGCATCATCCGGCTCTGAGAAGTTCTCAGGGCCAGTTTCCAGATGAACCCGATAGAGGCCGATTGACGGGCAGGTTACCGTTCCACTGTGGCGGATTGTGACACGACCAACAACCGCGCCGATGGCATTGGCAACGCCAGCATGTTCTGGCACCACCATCTGACATCCCAATAAAGTGCCGACCTGTGGGTAATATGTTGCTGCCGAGGCCCCAAGCCCGACAATTGGAAGGTTCAGCCCTGTGTCAATCCGCACAAGCCCTGCATGGCCTTTCAGCCCTTTCTGGGTCAGCACATGGCGGGCCAGCTCAATCGGTGGCAGGCCAAAATCGTCACTTTCTTCGGCAAAGGCTGCTTCGAGCATGGCAACCCCGGTCTGATGAGTGAGTTGATCAATGATCAGTTGTGCCATTTCCGTCGCTGACGCTGCCAGAGCGCGTCCGGCGCCCGAAACCTGTCTTCTAAACAGGTCCAGAGCCATTTCTGCCGCACGACGATCCCAGACGTCGTTCAATCCCAAAACATGGCTGGCATCTGATGGTGTCACGCCAGAGATCTGCACCAATCCACGGCCCACCAGACGGCGCAGAGCCGAATGTTCAATTCGGTTTTTCAATACGTCACCGACTGGACGTACCTTGTCTCCGATCCGCTCAAGCAGGGCCATCTCCTTGGCGCCGAGTCCGGTTTGAACCGGGCCAAATACGGCTCGTAGGAACCGTCCATGGTACTCATCCAAGCTGCCCGCGTTCAACTGGCGAGTCAGCGCATCATGCACCACATCTGGCGCCTCAGATGCGATGAGCGAGACCGGAAGAACCCGACTGGGGCCAAGTTCCACACTGCATTCCAGCCCCTTAGGGCGAAAATGCACTTCGCTATCGCCGCCAAGCCCAGTCGTACGCATCGCGACCGCTTCGACCATGGTGCGGAACTGCCCAACGCGGGCTCCATCAGGATCGATTGCAGGGCGACCATTGCGCAGTAAAGCGATGTCAGTGGTGGTGCCGCCAATGTCGCTGACCAACGCGTCACTCTGTCCCGTCATCCAACGCGCGCCGACAATACTGGCGGCCGGGCCACTGAGAATGGTTTCGATCGGGCGCTCTAAGGCCAGTTCGGCCGAAATCAACGCGCCATCACCACGCACGACCATCAACGGCGCGTGGATGCCCAACTCCCCCAACCGGGTTTGCGCCCGTGTAATCAGACGATTGATGATGTCGATGAGTCTCGCGTTCAGAACCGCGGTGATCGCCCGTTTCGGACCGTTCAGCTTGGCACTAAGATGATGGGAGGCACTGACGGGTTTACCGGTCACTTCCCGAATGATCTCAGTCACTTCTTGTTCGTGGGCTGGATTGCGTGTGGCGAACTGTGATGCCACAGCAAAACCTGATACTTGCGCGCCATTCTCGGCCAGCCAGCTGCGTAGGGATGTGCTATCCAGCGGTTGAGTTTGCATCCCTGCGTGGTCGTGCCCTCCGCTAAGACACAACACCGGATCACCAGCCATGGCATCGGACAGCCCGTGGTTCTCTAGCTCTTTCTCTCGGAAGCCAATGAGAACCAATGCGACCCGATCACCTTGACCTTCAATCAATGCGTTGGTGGCCAGTGTCGTGGACAAAGAAGCTAAGTTCACTTCGGCAGGGTCGACATCGGCTTCTTCCAACACTGCAGCGACGGCGAGACCGATGCCTTCAGCTAAATCGTGGCGTGTTGTCAAAGACTTGGCCGATGCTATGACTGTGGTTTCATCCTGAACTAAGACAGCATCTGTATAAGTACCGCCGGTGTCTACCCCGAGAGATAATGTCATTCTGTTCTCCTGTTGCGCTGTAACGGCCTATACGTGTTCGAAATGTCATGCACGGCGATTTTCGACAGGGCAGGTCGTTTTTAGCGGTCGGGTTCATACTCCAGAACGAACCATCATTGTCCTTGTCGCAGTTTAGTTCTGGTCTCTTTCGAGCAATGTTTGCAATGAAGGAGGCAAGAAATGGCAATACGATGCAGCGACGAATTTCGCGTGATGCGTTCCGGATCGCAACCATCAGTGTCCTTACAAGACCGAAAGTTGCGTCAGATTTTGGGGCTAATTTTCGACTCTGA
>MAAC01009432.1_pt1 | contig 30543 bp, 29 predicted proteins | sample 1115981 | NCBI WGS metagenome assembly MAAC01 (sample SAMN04961126, study PRJNA320927) | seawater metagenome | isolation source: sample BD02T64 sea water enriched with oil for 64 days | place: USA:Gulf of Mexico | collected 2013-07-27 | reverse complement strand
AGGCGGGCCAGGTCTTCTTCAAAAGTCGCCACCACGTCCACGCCGGGTGAAAAACACGTGCCTATACCTTCAAGGTCGTCGGGAAGAAGATATCCCCCGTCGCCATGACCCCCAATCCGGATCAGGTCTGTATCAATACCTGTACAGCGTACTTTATTAATGAAATCAACGATCTGCATTGAGTGTGTGAACTTGTGTGACACAATTCCACAGCGGCGCAAGAGCTTTTCAAACAGTCTGGTCATTGGCAATTCCTGAGGGCAGCAACAGTAAATCATCCGCCGTTTATGAGCCGCGAACGCAAACAGATTTCTTATGCAACCGGTGTATTGCACCATGGTTGAGCTGTAAATGAAGCCAGTGGAGTGAGGCGAAGCTTTCTTGTGCTGGAGTTGTTGCACGTTCTGAAAGCGCTGCGTTCATGCGGGTTTTGTGTCGCCAAACAGATATTCGCGCACCTGCGGCGGCGTCGGGGAGGCATTAGCGAGACCGGAGCGCAGCAGCTGTGGTCCAGAATGGGGCGCCATAATCAATGAATTGGATTGAATTCGGGCGTAGCGCATGAAAATATGTAATTTTCGGGGGTATTGAGATGAAAATTGCTGTTGTCGGCATCGGCTATGTCGGCCTGTCCAACGCCGTATTGCTGGCACAACATAATGACGTGGTGGCGGTTGATATCAGCCCGGAGCGGGTGGCGATGGTCAATGCGCGCCAATGCCCGGTGGAAGACCCGGAGTTACAGGCGTTTCTGTCGGACAAAGCCCTGCGCCTGCGCGCCACCAGTGACATGTCCCTGGCCTGTGGGGACGCTGCATTTGTCATCATCGCAACACCGACAAACTACGATCCGGTAGAAAACTACTTTGATACCTCTTCCGTCGAAAGTGTCATCCGTGAAGTGACAGAAATTAACCCCACCGCAGTGATTGTGGTGAAATCCACCGTGCCGGTCGGGTTTGCACAACGCGTCAGTGCGGACCTGAACACGTCTCAGGTGATTTTCAGCCCGGAGTTTCTGCGCGAGGGCAGGGCGCTTTATGACAACCTGCACCCCAGCCGTATTGTGGTCGGTGAACGCTCGGCACGTGCCCGTCAGTTCGCGGATCTGCTGCTGCAGGGGGCGGTGAAAAAGGATGTTGAACTGCGGTTCACCGATGCGTCCGAGGCCGAGGCAATCAAGCTGTTTTCCAATACGTACCTGGCAATGCGGGTGGCCTATTTTAACGAGCTCGACAGTTACGCCATGGCGCATGGCATGGACAGCCGCCAAATCATCGAGGGGGTCGGCCTGGACCCGCGCATCGGTACTCATTACAACAACCCGTCCTTTGGTTATGGCGGCTATTGCCTGCCCAAGGACAGCAAACAGCTGCTGGCGAACTATTCGGATGTGCCGCAAAACCTGATCCGCGCCGTCGTGGATGCCAACCGCACTCGCAAGGATTTCATATCTGACCAGATCATCGCGCGGCGCCCAAAAGTTGTGGGCATCTACCGGCTGGTGATGAAAGCGGGCTCGGACAATTTCCGTCAGAGCTCGATTCAGGGCATTATGAAGCGCATCAAAGCCAAAGGTATTGAGGTCATTGTCTATGAGCCGGAGCTGCAGGATGAGGCGTTTTTCCTCTCCCGGGTGGTCAACGATCTGGACGCGTTTAAATCCGAGGCTGATGTGATCGTGGCCAACCGCTCCCACAGTGATCTTGCGGATGTGGCGGATAAAATCTTCACCCGCGACCTGTTTGGATCGGACTGAGCCGATGAGCGCACAACGCACCGCGCTGGTCACCGGATCTGCCGGATTTATTGGATATTTCTGCTGTAAACGCCTGCTGGCAGACGGGTTCCGGGTGATCGGGCTTGATGCGATGACCGATTATTACGAGGTGTCGCTGAAACAGCGTCGCCAGGCCATGCTGCAACAAAACCCGGATTTCACCGCAGTGAATGACCGGGTGGAAACACCGGGTCTTCTGATGGATCTGTTTGAGACTGAGCGCCCGGACGTGGTGATCCACCTCGCTGCCCAGGCCGGGGTGCGTTATTCCATCGATAATCCGCGCTCCTATCTTGAAAGCAATATCGCCGGCACCTTTGAACTGCTGGAAGCGGCGCGCGCGTTTCCGCCGGCGCATATGCTGCTGGCGTCGACTTCCTCGGCCTATGGCGCCAACACGGAAATGCCCTACTCTGAGACCGACCGCGCCGATCATCAGATGTCATTTTATGCCGCAACCAAAAAGGCCACCGAGGCGATGGCGCATTCCTATGCCCATCTTTACCACCTGCCGGTGACGATGTTCCGCTTTTTCACCGTCTATGGCCCCTGGGGCCGGCCGGATATGGCGCTGTTCAAATTCACCAAGGCGATCCTCGAAGACCGCCCGATCGACGTCTACAACCACGGCAATATGAAACGCGATTTCACCTATGTGGATGATCTGGTGCAGGGCATTCGTCTGCTGATCGACGCGGTGCCTGAGCGCCCCATTGATGGCGTGGTGCCAGCAGGGGACAGCCTGTCGCCGGTGGCGCCCTGGCGCGTGGTCAATATCGGCAATTCCAACGCGGTGCAGTTGAGTGACTTCATCGCCGCGATTGAGACCGCCACTGGCAGGGCCGCGACGCGCAATCTGATGGACATGCAGCCCGGCGACGTGCCGGCGACCTGGGCCAATGCCGATCTTCTGCGCAGCCTGACCGGGTACAGCCCAAAAACCGAAGTGCCGGACGGCGTGGCGCGGTTTGTTTCCTGGTATCGCGAGTATTACCAGGTCTGAGAGCTGTGGCTTTTCGCTGTCCGGTGCCTTCGTCAAAAGGCCAGCGTAAGGTCGCAGGGCTAACTCATGGAGATAAAGGCAGCAGACCGCTGTCCGGGGTGAGAAAACGGTTAGCAGTCAACGCCGACTGAACAGATTACGTCATTGCCTGAAAACAATCTGTCGGAGCTGCGAAGCCAAAAAAAAAATCTGCTGGTTGCGCTGCAGAGATGACCTGCGTGTGCGACACGGGCGGGAGGAATCGGTGCAGGAGGAAGAGCGAGTGAACGCATGGGCGATTTCTCGCTTCCGGTGAAATAGCCGGGTTTTATGTCCCGAAAAATTCAGCTAGTGGACATGGCATGTCAATTCGTTTGGCAGGGGGAAGACTGTCCCCCAAGCGGGGCTCACCACGGTGAGCTTTCATGCGGTAGCCGTGACAGCCCCAAATTCAGGTAATGCACTTCCACGAAGTGAATGATGATTTGTGTTATCGGGCGTTTGCGGGCCCAAGATTTGTAGGCCAGCCAAAGGAACGCAGATCTTTTGGCACCCTGATCAATTGGGTTCTTGTGATACGCTAGAAACATCGCTTGATAGTTGTAATTTACCAGATTATTTTCGCGGCCTGTGCAGGGCTTCGTCAAAGTGGCAAGGAAAAAACATCGCCCACCGGAAGCCAAACATATACAGGACCATGAAGAGGGCATTAATCAACGTTGATTGCATTGAGAGGTACCAATTTTACCGTCGCATTACGGGAGCATCAAAGACCTTCGTGACGCACAGGTTTGGCCTTTACTTATTCTTAAAGGTCTTCATGCGAGAGGACGCCCGTTTCATTCCATTGCGCAATCGGGGGCTGGTAGAAAACATGCCTGACCTCAAAAGCAGAGAAGTCGTGTGTGGTCAGGCAACTTTAGCAGGGCTTTTAGCGGGCTTCCCAAGGCTGCGTGCAATTGTACAGGAGGTGGAACCTGATCTGATGTTAGCCTACAATGATCAGATTGGCTTGTCGCCGTTATTTGCGTGGGGGGCACAAAGACTCTGCGTTGATATATGCTTTAACGAGATCTCCAACTTTCCCGGCTATCTGCAAAGTAATTCGGTGGGTGTAAACTCCCGAACTTCAATAGATTTCACAAAACGAGTTGCTGACATAAACACCACTCTACAATTAAAGCAAGTCTATGGTGTATCGCACAAAGACTACTTATTGAAGTGGAACTATTTGAAACTCTTGGATGCTCTTTGTTTGCGCCGACCCAGGCAAACGTTTGATGAAAACTCTGAAACGATCCGACTTTTTGCCGACTTTGTTTTGAAGAGCACAACTGCGAATGAGCGTATTCTATTTGTCGAGCAGGTGGCAAACGACACCAATATCCTGTGTAATTCAAGCATCAACATATTGGAATTTGCCCGCGTTGCTGAGCGCGTCGCCGTTGAACGTGAGCTAGTCTGGAAGACGCATCCCAAGCAAACCGTCAATTTCAGCGTAAACGTGCACCGAACAGAAAAATCGATTGAAGACGCTTTTGGCGATGTGGATACTGTAGTCACGATCAATTCGACGGTCGAGATTGAGGCTCTGCTGGCCGACAAACGGGTCATCACACTCGGAGATTCGGTGTTTTCGAAGATAGCGGCCGGAGGAGTAACTGATGGCCGTGACATCCTATCCGTCTTTTTGGGGAACTGTGTAAAGGTCGAATATTTTTCAACCGATCCGATTCCGATAAGTGACTTACTATGATTACTATGGTTGTGTTGACTTATTGTCGCGGCGGAGTGGCGCTGGATCTTCTCGACTCTCTGACTGAACTCGACCACCGGATGATTTCTGAGATAATCGTTGTCGATAACAACGACGAGCGCATTTGGCCCGACGGTTACTTCGTAGGTAAATATAGGGACAAGGTGAGCGTCATTGCTGACGGTCGGAACTCTGGTGTTGGCGGTGGGCGAAATCGGGCTATTGAACAGGCGGCAAACTCTGATTTCTTGTTTGTTGATGACGATTGCATCCTTGGCGATTTGACGGCTGCATATAGTTTCATAGAACCCGGAAATTTCGCGGGCCTGATCAATGTGCAGGTCGAAAAAGACAACGGTGACCTTCGACCAAATGAAATCCCACGTCCCAAAGAACTAGCACTTGCCCATGCAGCTGTTCCGGCAAACGTATGCTACGTTATCGGAGCCTGTTTCTTTGCCATCGGATTGACCAAGAAAGAGGTCCTGTTCAACGACCGCTACAATCCCTACGGTTTCGAAGAAATTGCCCTTTCGTTCCGCACCATTGCATCGGGGCGGCCGGTAGTATCGGTGACGAAAACCAGCACAAGGCATTTAAAGAGTGAAAATGGACGGATTGCCGGGCTGAACCAGCAACAATCAATTAACAAGTTCTATATCGTCGGGCGCTACTACCCCCTGACGAACCTTGTCCTTACGACCACTGCCTATCTGATCCGTGCTCCATCCAATGCCAGAGCAATCATCATAGGGTTGCGACAGGGGTTCTCAGATCGATTGTCGGGTGAGGTTAAGATGACAGCACGCTATTTGCGCCGAATCGGCCTTAGTTCCCGTCTAATATGAGAAAAGCTCTGGTAGTCTTCTTGCTGCTCTTTCCAAATCTGCCAGTGGTTGTGCCAGGGTTGCAGCTGTTGAAAATGCTCGGCACTGTCAGCCTGATTGCCGTCGTGAGCAAACGCATGAGGATGAATCTGCAGGTCCTGGTATTGTGCCTATTTGTCCTTCTTTGCCTTGTCGTTTTGGTGATTTGGAACCTTGATGGGGCGTATCTCGAACGGTATGTGAAACTCGCCATCTACATACTATTTGCCATTTTCTACTACAACTACATCCTGAATGCGCCAACTATCGGCGATAGATTTATCTGGTTTCTGATTGCAGCGCAGGTTGTTCTACTAATTCTACAGACAAAAATCGAAGTCTTTCGCGTATTGTATTCTAGTAGCAACCTGATTGCCCTACAGCGCAGCACCGGATTCGGTGTGAACCACCATGATGCCGGCTTACTGGTTGCCATCCTGTTTTGCGGACTGTCGACACGTAGCCACCGTGCATTTGCGATCTGCGGTCTGATCGCTCTGGTTTCGAGTGTTCTTTCCGGCTCAAAGACGGGTCTTATATTTAATATCCTTTTCTTTAGCGGTGTTCTTGCTGTCCGTGTTTCAACAGTTTACTTCGTTGGTGGCGTTCTTGCGATAGTGCTCGCGGCCATTTTTGGGTTCCAGTATGTCATCTGCACGGTCAATTTGGACATGTGCTCTGCAATAAATTCCGTGCTTGATTTCGCCCAGAATGGCACGACTAACTACCTATCTATTGTTAATCGGATGGAAGACTGGCGGGTTTTCCAAGATCTGATTCGTGATCGCCCGCTTGCGATGATTTTCGGGGGTGTTGGAGAGGGTGAATTCTCGCGCTTCACAAATGGTAGCGATGTCGAGGTTGGGTTAGTCAGCTACTTTTCCAACTATGGGATTATTTTTACTGTACTGCTGGGCAGTATATTTGTTGCAATAGCCCGCAAGACAGCAACCGCGGAATTTTACGTTTTGGCTTCATTGTTGCTGATGTTCGAGTTTTTGATAAACGTCTCCCAGAATTCGCTTATTTTCATTCTACTAATATTTGTGGCTGCACACATACGAAGGCAAAGGAAATCAGGCTATGTCCTTAGCTAATAACGAGATTGTGGCCAACGACGCAGTAATAGCGAAAACGGTCTATCGTTTCGATCGCAAACCGGGCATTACCGCCTTTATTCGGCTAAAAGACGAAGCAGCATCCTTGGAGGCATCTCTTGAATCGATCCGAGGTCTTTTCGACGCCTACGTCATACTAATCCAACCGAGCTCCGACCGAACGATCGAAATTTGCCGCGAATTCGCCACAGCTGAGGCGATTGTAACGATTATACATTACCCTTTTGAGTCGTGGCCTAACGGGCCAGGCTACAAGTTGCAGGACCCCACCAGCATCCGGAGCCGGACCTTCTATTACAACTTCGGCTGCCGCTTTATCGAAACCGAATTCGCATGCAAATGGGACGGGGATATGATCGCCGCTGAGGGGTTGGACTATGTGTTGGATCGATTCCGTAGTGGGCGGAAAAAGTATCTGGCTTTTAGCGGGATTGAGTGCGCGGACGGCATTTGTTCCACCCATCTAGATCGCAAGTCTACCCCGAACGAGGTCCGTGTTTTTCCTGTCCTGAAACGAAACAACTTCTATAATGGAGACTATTGCGAACGACATATAAGTTATCGTGGGCTCGGCAAAGCGCATCGAAAACTATTCGGAGAGGTAGTTGACGAACCGGTCTATTACCATTTCAAGCACGCCAAGAGCCTTTACAGCAAAACCAAAGCATGGCCGGAAAACTGGGCCAGTATCGAACATTTTCGAAAATTGCTTGATGTAAAAGTGGTGGAGAACGACGGTTCCCTCCCGGTTCTAACGCAGTCTGTCCTTAGGGAAAAGAATGGTCTTTAGTGCGCTTGTTTACCGGTCTCTCGACCAGACCGGTGGCGATACAGTCCGTGCAAAAGCGTGGCTGGAACGTGATCCGGATTTAGCTCATCAGCCCTGTTCGGTGAAAACCACCTTGTTTGGGGTGAAGTTTCTGTTTGGCTACATCCTTGCCTGCCTGCTGCGGCAGCGCGGTACCCTGATTATTCCGCTTACATGTTATTTGGCGATGCTCCGGCTAAATCCGATGGCGTTGGAAAACGTGCGCAAAATTCTGTCGCCGCGTTTATGTTTTCTTGCGGACCGCTGCCCGAACCTCGAGATGATCGACTGGGTTGACTTTCTGCCGCTGTCATACAGTCTTGCGATGCGCAGCCGGTACATTCCAGCGCATCTCAAGCCGGTCTACTATCTTGAACGTCTGCTCTATCTCAACGCCTACAAAAAATTCGGGCGGATCCAAGGGGTGATGAACGTTTTCATATCGCACCGCGACAGCCGCTGTTTTATCGATGACATCGGCTCACCGGCCGAAGCGTGGTCGCATATGCCCGCTAAAGCTGTGAAAGTTGAAACAGCGCAGCTTTGCAAAAACACAGTGCTATATGTTGCGAACTTTGAATCGGTATTCAATCAGGCCGGTTTGTCTCTGTTACGGGAGATGGTCCAGAGTGGTCCATTGGCTGGCTACAGTGTTATCCTGTCCGGACGCGGCGGTGACGAAGCCGTGGCAGCAATCAGTGATGCAAGCTGGCGTTTCGTGGCCTACGAAGAGTTAACGCACGGATGTGCGGAATTCGGGTTCTGTGTGATGCCGGCATCAGCCGGCCAGCAGAACAAGATCGGCGACTACGTGAAGCTGGCGATCATTCCGTTGTTAGATAAAGTATCGGCCGAAGGCATCGATTGTCGGATCAATGGAGATCTGATTTGTGTCGATCTGGCAAAAGGGCTGGATACCGCGTCGGAAGTCATTGCGCTGTTCAAGGCGTGCGAAAGGTTGGAGGTGTCAATCAATGCTCAATAGGGTCAGCCTCTATTTCGAGCCCTACGGGTACAAACACCTCGTCAGGCAGTCAGCGGTATTAACAGTGGAGGGGAAGCAAGAGTTCATCGTTTTCACGCCCAAAGTCGCGGGCAGTTCGATCAAACGTCAGTTGTTGGAACAATGCGGTGCCTATAAAGACGGGACGGACATTCACAGGCTGCTCCGTTCCGTTAATAAGGGGTTCGGCGAACTGGGGTTCGCCCGTTTTAACGCTTTGATCCGCAATGGAGATCTGGCGCCGTTCTGCCTGATCCGCAATCCCCTCGACCGGTTCTATTCAGGGTTCAACGACAAGATTTTGAATTTCTACAAGACCAAATCACCTTCAGCGCGGGGGTACATAGAAAAGCAATGTTCGCGAATGTTTGCCCCCAACGTTTTGGCCCGCTGGGTCGAGGACCGCGACAAGCCCGAAATTTCAACCGACCTGTCGCGCAAGATGTTCGCAGCCTATTGCGACTACGTCTTGCGCACGCCTTGCCGCTTACTAGACCCGCATTTCGCAAGCCAGACTGTGAACCTACGGCTCGATCTGTTTGTCAGGGCCCGGCTTTACCGCCTCGAGAGTTTCGATGCCTACTGCGAAGCGCTGGGATTGGACATGGATCAAAAGCGGCACGAAAACTATTCGGTGAAGAAACTCGATCTGGACGCGGCAGAGATGAACCGTCTCGAGGACGGAATACGCAAACGGTTTGCGGGCGACATCGTAGTTTACGAAGAACTGTGTCGATAGACCATGTTTCATTTTCGCGGCGACAAATTTATTCCCTACGCGTTTAGCGCTTCGCGGGCGGCGATTATCCCATTTGTGGGCATTTACCTCGAGTATTCAGTCGACGGGTTTTCGTTGCTGCTGTATTCGGTTTGGGCATTGGGGTTCCGTATAATTCCGTTTCACTATTTTCCTGGTGCGATCCTTTCTGTGTCGCATTACAAGGACCAGATGGTAAGCAAATGGGTCTTTGGTCTGTTGTTTGCGCTGATGGCGGCCCTTTTTGGGGCCATCTGGTATGTCGAGGCGCCGCAAGAACTCAGCTATGCGCTGTTTGCCGCCCAACTGTTCATATCGTTCAACGTCTTTGTGGGGCTGTTTCAGGGGGGCGGTATCCGCTATGATAAACAGGTACTTTTGTCTATCATCCAGTTGTTTCTTGTTCTTGTGACAGCGATTGCGATCGGTATCCACTTCCAGATTGGTGCTATCGCAGGTATCGGTGCAGTTCTGTATATCAGCTATCGGGCGCAACGACCGCGTGAGGCAATTTCGTTTCGCGAATTCAACGCGCTATCCCTTGCCGCTATAAGTGCACTGACCTATTTCGTTCTGGCGATCGACAAGCTGCTTGTTCTGCGATTTGGTGTCTCAATGAACCAGGACGCCTATTCTATTGTGTCCTACGCCTCTGCGGTCATGTCGATATTTGTTTCGGGCCGGTTAATCGCGGGTAAATCGAGCAGTTTTCAAGTCGTCGGCAGCCCGATCTACGGCGCTTTGCTGTTGCTTATCGCGATCCAGTTCGGCCTGATTGCCTTTGTGCAGTACGAAAATGCTGCATACGTTTTCCCGTTACTTTTTGTGCTTGTCGAGCGTGTGAATTTTCCTGTGATGCAGCGAATAATTCTAAATAGACCTGTCCTGTTAGCGAACCAGTTGGTCCTGTGCGGTCTTTTGTATCTGTGTTCTACAGACATTGTTTGGGCATATTTGGATTTCAATACATTAACTGTTGTGCTGCTTTTGAAACTCTTTGTACCGGTTATTTCAGTGAAGATACAAGAAAACGTAAGGAAAATAGATTGTTGAATGTCAATGCAAAGCGTTTGTTGTTGAAAGCGTTGGCGACTCAACCAGCGCTGTATTCTCTTTTCCGGAAGACGAATCTGGTTCGGTTCCTTCCGCCGAATAAAATTACGGACTATATCGGTCGTATTCTGCGTAATCGTGTGAAAGACGAACGCAAGACCGTATTTATTGATATTGGTTGCAACATCGGCACCGCGTCCGAGAAATTTCTGGAAGTGCTCCGGACGGAAACGCACATCGGCATTGACGCCAACGAAGACGTCCTTGCTCAGTTTTCCAGTAAGTTTCCGCGAGCCGAACCCCAGCTCGCTGCGGTGTCGAACCGAAATGGAGCGACGACATTCTTTCTTGACCCAGCAACTGATGGAGAAAGTCCCCACAACGGGTCAAGTATGACGCGTGTCGGCGACGACTGGCGTTCGATCGAAGTTTCAGTGATCGACTTCGCTGAGTTGATCGAACCGCATCTGGACAGCAACCTCGTAATAAAAATGGACATTGAAGGGGCCGAGATCTCTGCGCTTCAGTCAGCACTCGACCGAGATCTCGACTTGTCGAACCTTGTTCTTTTCCTTGAAGAACATCGTGGCTTGATCAAATCAGACGAATATGACCTAGACCTTGCAAAAGTTGTTTCCGGCCTCGAGCGCAGCGGTGCGATAGTAGCCTTTTGGATGTGAAGAACAGTATTGGTGGTTGCAGACGACTAGTGTTGCTTTCGGGTGCCAGTTTTTACGAATCAGATCTGATCAATCAAGACAATGAATCTTGTATTTTGATAATGCCAAGGCAGACTAGTTTTGGGACTGGAACAAATATCTCGAACTCACAGATCTCGAAGGAACTCCGCTCCATTTTTCATGGGGTTCAGTTGTAGAATTCACGTAGCCATTTTTAGTTTCATTGCGGTTATTGTGCTGCCAGTGCCCATGTTGGTCGTCCATTGCTCTGAGTCCAGGGCCATTCAGTTGCTTTCTAGCTGATTTGAAGCGTGGGGCAGACCAGAGCAACGCTGACAGACGCCATGTCCATCAAGATTGACGTGCGGTTGACCCTCTATATGAGGGGTCACTAATATTCTCAAACTAGAACATAAAGCTGGTCAAGAAATGCAGTACAGGCGCGAAATTGACGGATTACGAGCCGTTGCAGTTATCCCAGTCATCCTTTTCCACGCAGGATTTACAGTTTTTAGTGGCGGCTATGTTGGTGTTGACATATTTTTTGTAATATCAGGATACCTTATCACCTGCATTCTCATTAGCGAACTTGAGCAGGGTAAGTTTTCCATTTTGCGCTTCTATGAGCGACGAGCACGGCGCATATTACCAGCCTTGTTCTTCGTAATGCTGGTTTGCATACCCTTTGCTTGGATGTGGATGTTACCATCACAATTTAAAGACTTTTCTCAGAGCATTGTTGCAGTCACGATTTTTGCGTCCAACATTTTATTTTGGCGAGAAAGTGGATATTTTGCGGCCGCGTCAGAAGAAAAACCGTTGTTGCACACCTGGAGCTTAGCAGTTGAAGAGCAATACTACATGCTCTTCCCTGTATTCCTAATCTTGCTTTGGCGTTTTGGACGCAGCCCGGTATTCTATAGCGTAATCGCGATTTCTATTTTTAGTCTACTGTTGAGCGAATGGAGCTGGCGAAATGCGCCTACAGCGAACTTCTATCTTGCTCCAACGCGTGTCTGGGAACTTCTTGCCGGCTCTATATGTTCATTTTTACAATACGGCAAAGCGCAAAAATCAAACAATGCATTGTCAGTTTTTGGGCTTGCGCAAATTGTGTTCGCCATTTTTTATTATGATGAAAACACGCCGTTCCCGTCAGTATATTCACTAGCGCCTGTTGTGGGCACCGCACTTATTATCATGTATGGCGCACAAGAAACGTGGGTTGCCAAACTACTGTCTTTCAAAGTGTTTGTTGGCATTGGGCTTATTAGTTACAGCGCATACCTGTGGCACCAACCGTTGTTTGCGTTTGCACGTGTTCGTAGCCTATATGCACCGGAGCAGTGGCTCATGCTGATACTTTCCATCTTGTCGCTGGTGCTCGCATATCTTAGTTGGAGGTATGTTGAGTATCCGTTCCGCAATAAAACAACTCCTTTACTACGATCGCAACGAACCGTATTCGGCGTATCGGGTGTTGTTGGTACCGCATTTATTGTGCTTGGACTGCAGGGGCACTTCAACGACGGATTACCACAAAGGCTTAGTGCGCCAGTAGCTTTTTACGCAGGCATTGAAGGTGACATAAATCCAAACAATCAGTGCATTCTGAACATCCAAGACAACGTGAAAAATCATCCAATATCTGAATGCGCTGAGTTTGTATTTAATAATAAAACTGATGTAATCTTTGTCGGCGACAGCCATTCCCAAGCGATTTCATATCAAGCACAAGAATTACTCCAAACAGAGAATATTTCTTCTTATGCCGTCGCATATGCCGGCTGCATTGGATTGAGTGGCTTTGTAAGGTTGGACAATCCAAAAATTTACAAATGCAACGAATACAATGAAGCTATGTTAGCTTTTGCAAGTAGCGACCGCATTCCGACAATTATCATTACGTCTCGTTTTACCTTTTATTGGAATGGGAACAGGTTCAGCAACAGTGAAAATGGTACTGAAAGCGGCGGGCCTGGATATATAGATTTAATTGAATACGGGATCGAGAGCCTAGCTTACAACAACCCTGAGCGACGCCAACGTGTGTTGCAAGCTTACGGGGAAAAAATCAAATCATTAGCAGATAATTTTAATGTAATATTAGTTTATCCAATCCCAGAAGCTGGCTGGAACGTTCCGCAAACAGCAGCTAGACTTGCGATGAATTCTGGTAGTGAAGATGCAATAAATTTATCAACATCGTTTGACGACTATCTGAACAGAAATTCGATAATATTGGATACATTTGATACAATAGAGCATCAAAATTTGTATCGCGTAAAACCCCATGAAATTTTGTGCAACACGTTTATAGTTGGGCGTTGTATTAATGCAATAAGTGAAAATGTGTTTTATGTTGACGACAATCACTTATCCAAGGCGGGAGCGGAACTTCTCGCACCTTACATTCTTGAACAAGTCAAGTTGATCCAAGAAAAAGTAGTTAGTTCTGTCAGTGCGTTAGAATTGGAAACGCCATAACAAACACTATGTTTGAGCTAATAGGATGAACAGAGGTAGTCGCGAGATTTCGGACCAGTAGTTAAGGTGGATCGACTTGTGAAAGAGATGGTCCCGAATGAAGACGAGAAAGAACCACTTAGCTGAATTCAAAGACAAGGTTGCGCTTGAGGCGATCCGCGAAGTGATGACGTTGGCGGAGTTTGTGAAGATGTACAGCCGAATTACGGCCAACCGAAGTTCTTTTCAACACATACCGCCAGGGGCTAGCCCTTGAAACCGAGACCGGAAGTCCCCCCAGGCCTTGAAATTCGGGGATGAAGAAACTGTTTCAGTCTTACCGAATTATTCCGGAATACAAATTTTTTAAGTAAACGGTCGAAGCCGCGCGACTTAGGCGCAAGCGTGCCGAGTTTTTTAAATTTCCAGATACGGAACTTCCATCGACATCCCCCCTCTACGCCCAGATATTGTGTTCCGCGAACTCCAGATAGCGGGCCAGCACATCGACGGTTTTCCAGCCGCCGGCGCGCATGATTGCGGCGGTATCATGCCCGGCACAGAGCAGATCCTGAGCGGCGCCGACACGCAGCGAGTGACCGCTGAAACTGTCAACCTCAACTTGAGCAAGGCCAATATTTCTGGCCGATGTTTTAATCAGGCGTTTGACGGTGGAGCAGCTCAACGAGCGGTCTATAGCGACGCTTTGATAGATGGGGCAAAACAGATATTCAATTTCGCGACCGCGCCAGTCGAGCCAGTCAGACACCAGTCTGGCGGTCCGTTTTGAGGCAAAGGCAATGCGCCCCATACCAAAAGGATCACTCTTGCTGCGCCGGATGATGGCCCTGAGGGTTCCGTCATCACGAAACTCAACGTCCTGCAGCGTTAGAGCGACGAGCTCTGAGCGGCGGGTCAAAAAGTCGTAGCCCGTCGACATCATCGCTCTGTTCCGCAGGCCCCAGGGTGTGTCCGGCTGAATGGCCAGGAACTTTTCCAGATATTGCCGTGTCAGTCCTTTTGCCTGCCTGGGCCGCGTAAGTTTGGCGCGCCGGATACGCCGGAAGGTGAGGTTGACGTCCTCGTGCCAGGTCGGATCATTCACGCCGAGCAGGCGGTGCGCCTTGCGGATAGCGTAGAGCCGCCGCCGGACGGTTGACGGAGCTTTGCCTGGCGCCTGGTCTTCGAGAAATCGGCACACCGTTTCGACCGAAGCAGGGAAAGGGGCTAAATCCTTGTCCCCACACCAGCGCGTGAAGATTTCGACGTCCGCATAATATCCGCGCATCGTCGATGGCGCATAGGCCCCTTCAAGGCGCTTGAATTCTGAGCGCCAATCCATGATGCTATGCGGAGGAAATATACTGGACATTAATGTCTATATATTGGACATTTTGAGGTGAGTCAATGATCACGGGTCAGCAAATCAGAGCTGCGCGCAACGCACTGCGCTGGTCGGTAGACGATCTTGCAAATTCTGCAGGTATTGCCTCAAAGACCGTTCGAAGAATCGAAGCAAATGACGGAATGCCGGACAGTAAATTGAAAACAATTAGTCAGATCAAGTCTTCGTTGGAAACCGCCGGTATTGAATTCATTGGCACACCTGAAGACGGCCCGGGCATTCGCATCCGGCCGGTCGCGTCAAAAAGTTGAGCTTTGCTTTGTCCCCTTCTGTTGAACACCCCCCCGTCTGCGCTTGCGCAAGGCCATTGCTGTCTCGCTGACGGCCGTACTGGCGGTGACTATCGCGTATTTGACACTCATGCCGATCAGCATGCCGCAGTCTGTGCCGGGATCAGACAAGCTGCACCATCTTCTCGGTTTTGCAGCTTTGACACTGCCATGTGCCGTGCTTTGGCCGCGCGCGCTATTTTGGCTGTTGCCAGTGGCGGTGCTTTTTGGTGGCGCCATTGAGATCATTCAGCCTGGCATCGGGCGAAACGGGGAATGGGCTGATTTCTATGCAGATGTTGCGGGAGCAACTCTCGGCGTCGGAACAGGCCTGATGTTGCGGTATTTTTTTCGCAATCGCTTTGCGGATCCACCTCTGGGCAGGCAGACAAACGCCTGATCCGTTTTGAAGCGCAGTGCCAAAAACGACGATGGCAAATTTTCCCGGGCAATTATCTGCTGACATACGAGGGGCTCGTTTCCCGCTTCCTATGGGGCTGTTGCGACAGGATGCGCGGCTCTGACCAGGGGTATGGCCGGCGGGGATGGGCGCGGCCGCGTTGAATTTTCCACCACAAAGTGTTAACGACAAAGACCACTGCACAATATATAGGTGGTTTCATGCCTGATTCTCCTTCACCGAGCCACATTGAGACGCCCGCGATCTCGGATTTCTTCCCAGCCATCGAGCTCTGGGCCGATGAGGATCAGGGCACATTGGAGGATTTGCGCGACGCCCTGCTGTCCGATCTGGCACCAGGCACGCCCTATCAACACGCACTGGCCAACAATCTCGTGGAGCTGGAATGGGACAAGCTGCGCCACCGGCGCATGCGCGACGCCCTGTTGCGCGCTGAGCTTCGCAAAAACGCGATGCACTTGTTGTCAGGGGAGTATGGTGTATTTGGGCCGGCCCCGGACAGTCCGGAGGGCGAGACCGCAACTGACTTGGTGGGTTCAGACCCGGTCCGCCGCAAGGCGGCAGAAGAACAACTTGTTGAGTCTGGCTCTTCACTGAGCGAACTTCTTGCGCAGGCCTATCAGTCAGTCATGCCTCAGATGGATCATCATGAGCGTCAGATCGCCGGGGTTGAAATACGGCGGCGGAAACTGCGCCACGACTATGACCTGCTGAAATCACGGCAAGCCAGCCCGGTAGAGGACGCGGAAATCGTGCAGGCCCCGTGACCACGCAGCGCCAGCTCAAAGCCAACCGCGCCAATGCGAAAAAAAGTACTGGTCCACGTTCGGCCGCGGGTCGGGCACGGACGTCCGGCAACGCTCGTCGTCACGGTCTGACCGCCCCGCTCCCCTGGAAGGATGTGCTTCGGTGGTATCGTTTGATCACGGATGATCCGGAGGCGCTGCCCACTGCAAACCCCGGTGAGGAGGGCGGATCTGCAGCGCTGCGCCTCGCAGAAGCGGAAGCCCATCTTGAACGCTGCCTGAAAGCCGAGCGCAGCCACACGGATCTGATGTTTGAACGCGCGATGGACAATATTGATTTCTGGCGTACAGATGTCAGCATCCGAATGGACCGCGATCCCTTCGATGTCTCCGTATGGTCCCTGTGGCTGGCAAACCAGGATAAGATGAGCGATCCCTCTTTGACCGGGGGTGCGAAAATCCTGATCCGGATCAGCGAAGGCCGACCAGTTGCGCTGCATCGCAGGCAGCGGATCTTGCACCGCTACCGCCTTGAGGCGGAAGCGCGCCGCCGCAAAGCGCTGAAGGCCTGGACTGAATCTGCGGAATAAAACGCAGTTTTCCAAAACGAAGCCATTTTCACGTATAAGTTGAAATCGGCGCCAATAAATGGTGTAACGCGTTGTAATAATGTCATTTTTACGAGCCTGATCCGCAGCCCACCTATCAAATGGCCGATAACGCAGGCTCGCATCCCTGCTGGTGAGGCCACAGGTTGAAAAATGCGGCCAGCGCGTCGTATCCGCTCTTCTGCGGTATCGCGCATATCCACGTCCGCGATCTTTTACGCCCAGATATTGTGATCCGCGAGTTCCGGTGATCGGGCCAGCACGTCGACGGTTTTCCAACCTCCGGCGCGCAGGATTGCGGCGTGTCATGCCCCGACGCAGTGCAGATCCTGAGCAGCGCCGACGCGCAGGAAGTTCAGTTTGCCAGTGTTGGCACTGCCCTTTCTGCTATCCGCACGCTGATCGGTGCGAACAGGGCAGTTGTACCGCTGCGGCACCCCCATTTTAGCACCGCCGTAAGGCAACACCCGGTTGGCTGCTACGGACGGGCTGGTAAATGTCGGGCTCCGGCCCGGGGAAGATCAAAGGCGACAGGTGCACCAATTTCAAAAACCGGATCAGTTGCCGGGGATGAAGCTTTAATCTGACCTAAGGCCGACTCGATATCGTATTCGCGTTGTTCTCCGGCAAAGGCTACGCCGCGGACGATGCCCCGGTAAGGACCATTTCCGACAATAACGCTACCGGGTCGCCATGCCATATGGCCGTCTGCGACATCAAAACCAGAGGCCAGACTGCCGCTCTTGCCAGAAATATCATTGCCCTTCACGGTAAAGATGTTCTCAAATCCAAAAAAGTCCGCTGCGAATTTGGTCTGGGGATTGTTGTAAAGATCGTCAGCTGTGCCAAGCTGTTCGATCTTGCCGTCTTTCATCAGAACAATACGGTCTGCCAGCGCCATAGCTTCGGCCTGATCGTGGGTGACAAAGATCATGGTGATGCCGGTTTCGCGTTGCAGACGTTGCAATTCGCTCCGCATGTTTAAGCGCAGCCTTGCATCAAGATTCGACAGAGGCTCGTCCAGCAACAGTACTTTGGGCTGCATAACCAGCGACCGTGCCAGTGAAAGACGTTGCTGTTGACCGCCAGACATTTCCGCCGGTTTTCGCTCTGCCAGATGTGACAGGCCAACAGTTTGCAATCCCTGATCCGTGCGCGATGCGATTTCGGACCTGGGCAGCTTTTGCAGCCGCAGCCCAAAGGCCACATTCTCAAACGCGGAGAGGTGTGGGAACAGAGCGTAGGATTGAAACACCAGCCCGATGCCGCGTTTGTTCGCCGGTGTGCGCGTCACATCGGTCCCGTCGATCAGGATTTTGCCCGAATGCGGCGCCATCAGACCAGCAATGGCCCGCATGGTCGTGGTTTTGCCGCACCCGGACGGACCCAATAAGGCAATCAATTCACCTTTGCGGATATCAAGATCCAATTCGGGCACTACCACCGTATTCCCGTAGGCAAGTGACAGTTTTTGCAATGAGACGAAGGCATCAGACATAACGAGAGAATCCCAGGAATTTTTCGGCAATAAAGACGATAGCAACAGACAGAAGCGCCAAAAGGGCCGACAAGGCTGCCACCGACGGGTCATAAGTGATTTCCATATAGGACAGCATATCGATCGGCATCGTCCGCACCCCCGGCCCGGACAGGAACAGCGACACCGGCACCTGATTAAAGCTGGTGACAAAGCCCAGAATAAACGCTGCTAAAACGCCGCTTTGGATGTTGGGCAGGACCACTCGCATGAACGCGCCGATGCGCGAACATCCCAACAAAACCGCGGCTTCCTCCATGTCGCTTCGCAGGTTGTTCAGGCTGGAGGACACGACGCGCACGGCATAGGGCAGAACCAGTGCCGTATGAGCCAGAAACAATGCCAGCGTGACGGTGAAATTCAGCGGCACTACAAGGTATCGCAGCAGTGCAAGACCGACGATGATGCCGGGGACGATGATCGGGGCGGCAACCACGGTCTTAATGGTTTCTCCGTAGGGGATGTCATACCGGCTGATGGCATAGGCCGCCGGAACGCCCAATATCAGCGCCGCTAAGGTGCAAAATACTGCCAGAAACATCGACAGCAAGAAACTGTCGCGAAAGCTCTCGACGGTAAAAACCTTGGCGTACCATTTGAGCGACAAGCCATCGGGTGGAAATGCCATAAAGTCACCTGCCGACATGCCCGCCAGAATAATAATCAGAAACGGGCCGATCAGAAAAGTCAGGGTCAGGGTGAGGATCAGGCGTGAGGCCCATTTTGACGTCATGCTAAGACCTCGCCACGGCGATGCGTTTGAGCAGGATATTTGCGCCAAAGCTCATCACGATCAGGATGGTTGCAATGATACCGGCAGATACGAAATCGTTGGCGACATTGACGCGCTGATAAAGCAACGTTTCCAGCATCAGCACCTTTGAGCCGCCCAATATCGCCGGGGTGATATAGGCGGTCAGTGATCCGGTGAACACCAGAGTTCCGCCCAAAACCAGACCGTCTTTGGTCAGGGGCAGGATGATTTTGACAAAGACTTGAAACCAGTTGGCGCCCAGAACACGGGCGGCGGAAATAACGTCTTTGGGCAGGTTCTCCATGGCGCTGACCAGGGATATGATCATCAGTGGCAGGAACAGTTGCAGCAGGCCCAGAAAGACAGCGGTTTCGGTGAACAGGATGCGGATGGGTGTATCGCTGAGACCGAGCCCGACAATGGCGTCGTTGACAATACCGGTGCGGCCCAGAATGACGATCCAAGCGTAGGTGCGTGCTACGGGCGAAATCATCAATGGCAATACCACAAGGCCGAACACCCGACCCCGGTGTTTGCCATCAAGGCTCACAATGCAAAACGCACAGGCATAGCCGATGATTGCGCTGCTGAATGCCACCATCGCGCCTAATTTCAGTGTGCGCAGAAAGACAGTCTGGTTCAGCGGTTTTGCGGCAAAGTCGACATACCCCTGCAGCGACCATTCTCCGCCAACCTTAAAGGCTTCGGACAGCAATATGCCAACCGGAGCCAGAAAAAGCAGCGCCGTGAATACGGCGGCGGGCAGGGCGAGCGCCAGCCCCTCTCGGTTATTTTGAAACATTCGTCGGCTCCGGGCCTTGGGGCCGGCACAGCCAAGAGGGGCGGTGCCGGTGGTATCTTAGTTGATGACTTTTTCGTTCCAACGCTCAAGCCAGGCATCGCGGTTGTCGATGATTGCAGCGGGGTCAAGCATGTTCAGAGAGTTGATCAGATCAGCGCCATAGGTCAGGCTCTCGGCGATCTCGTCGCTGACCACAACCTTGGCGTTGGCGGGGCTGTCCAGTTTCAGCTCTGCAACGCGGGTCTGCACTTCAGTTGACAGCCAGTAGTCCATGAATCGATAGACAAGCTCATCATTGCCATTGTCCCTGGTCATCACCATGACATTCATTCCACCGGTCTGACCTTCTTTTGGCTCGGCCCATTTGAACGGCAGATCAGCACCGGAAAACCGGCTCCAGGCGAAACGGCCGACGGGGGCGGCAATGACCTCTTCTTGCATCATCAGTTGCGCCAGCGCGGATGAACGGCCGTAGAACGTCACGATGTCATCGGCATGGGCGCCGACGGTGTCAATTGTATCGGCAAAAGTGATGTCATCATTGCCCAACGCAAGGCCCAGCATATGCAGAGTCAGCGGTCCCTGGGTGCCAGTAATGTTTGGCAGCGCAACGCGGCCTTTCAGATCATCCGACAGCAGGTCGGCCCAGCTGTCGATTTCGACCAGATCCGAGCGATAGACGATAGACGTCGCATAATAGCCATACCCAATGGCCATGTAATCACCGATCGGGTCTTTGGCGGATTCATAAAGGTCGCCGTGGCTTGGGATTTTGGACACGTCCAGCGATTGCAGCAATCCTTTGCGTGCCAGCGACAGCGCGTCATGCGACGACATCACTGCCATGTCGACGATCGGGTTTGCAGCATTGGCCTCAATCTTGGCCATACGTTCGACGCTGCGACCGGTTTCGACAACAACATCGCAGCCGCAGACTTCTTCAAACGGTGCAAAAATGGCCGCTGTCATGGCGTCAGTGCCAAAGGAATAGACCGAAATGGTCAGTGTTTTTTCGGCGGCGTTTGCGAAGCCAGTGATAAGGCTGAATGCGGCGCCCAGGGCGAGTATCTGTTTCATTTAAATCTCCTTGTTGGGGGGTGGCAAAGGGGTGCCGGGAGGGGTTGAAACTGGCCCGGTTGATTCCCGAAGCATGAGTTTCATGTCCACAACACTGGCTGCGGGCAGGGTCGGCTCCTGTCGAATAGCGGCGTCCAGATAGGCCACCAGTCGCCGGGAAAGCTCAACCGTATCAGGAACGATTGTCGACAAGGCCGGCCTGACCGCGGTCGCAAGCGGCAGATCGTCAAATCCGATGACGCTGAAATCTTTGGGGCATCTCAGACCCATCTGTGCCGCCTCGGTGACGACCCGCAACGCCAACAGGTCGGAAACTGTCAGGATCGCCGTGACACCCTGGAGATGCTTTTGCACCAGGTTGGGGAATTCTTCTGAGGTCCAGCAGGTTTCAAAAGATGAGTTCCCCGTCAGACCCTCGATCATACCCGCAATGCGGTCATTTTGAACCGGTGATGAGGGGTCATTTCCCAGCAACAAGAAATTGCGGTGCCCCAAATCCAGCAACGCGCGCGCGGCCAGTTCTCCACCCTGCGCGTGATTGGCGGCAACGGTATTGCTCGGATCGCCGGGCGTGCTGGCAATTGCGACAGGTACCTGTGAAATTTCAGGCGTCGTACCCCGTTGTGGAATGACAATGATGCCGTCGACGCCACGCTGAATAAGCTGTCGGATCGCTTTATTTTGGCCGGCCTCGGTGCCGCGTCCATTGGCGATCAGTACGCCAAAACCGCGTTTGTCTGCTTCTGCTTCAACACGGTGGGCGAATTCCGGAAACACCGGCTGGGTAATGTCAGGCATGACCAGTCCCAGAATATCACTGCGCCCGGTCTTAAGGGCGCGCCCGGCGGCACTTGGGACATAGCCAAGCTGCCCGGCGCGTGCCGTGACAAGCTGGATCACATCTTCGGACACGCGACCCTTGCCAGTCAGTGCATTGGACACTGTGGCCACCGAAATTCCCAGGTCACGCGCAATTTGCTTTTGATTTGTCAAAATCTAACCCTTAGAGTGATTAAACGATTAACCAGAGAGCGCTGCGGCTTGTCAAGCTTGTTGAGTTCTCTTCATCCTTTGCCGTGTCTGGAATATCTCAAACCATGCGTACCCTTTTGAAAAATGCTCGCATCGTTACGATGAACCGTGATTTTGATGAGTTTTCCGCCGGTTGGATCCTCGTGGAGGACCAATTTATCGTGGCACTGGGCGACGGTCCCGATCCGGAAATGGCGGTGGATGAGACTGTCGATGTGAATGGTGATCTGATCATGCCCGGTATGGTCAATACCCATTGCCACATGCCCATGACTTTGTTCCGCGGCTTGGGCGAAGACGTTGATGACAGGTTGTTCCGCTATATTCTGCCACTGGAGCGCGAAGCCGTGACCCCGGATCTGGTGCGCATCGGTGCCCGCCTTGCGGCGCTGGAGATGATATTGGGCGGCGTGACGGCAACGGCTGACATGTATTATTTCGAGCAAGAAGTCGGGCGTGTTCTGGACCGGGCAGGGATGCGCGGCGTTGTCGGGCAAACACTGGCGGATTTTAACCCGCCGGATCACAACAGCTTTGATGCGGGCTTTGGCCTTGTCGACGAACTGCGGGATGAATTCCGCGACAATGACCGTATTACAGCCTCTATTGCACCCCACGCGCCCTATTCTACCGGCCCTGAGATTATGGAGCGCGTTGCTGGCTACATCGCGGACAACCCGGATGTGCGCATTCAAATGCATCTGGCCGAGATGAAGTCGGAAATGGACTGGTGCTCCAAGCACTATAAGTGTCGTCCGGTCGAATTGGCTGACAGGACTGGGATTTTGTCGCCCGGCGCCATCATGGCGCATTGTCTTGAGGTTACACCTGGTGAAATCAGTACGCTTGCCGAGCGGGGGATCACTGTTGCACACAATGCACGCTCCAATGCCAAAGCCGGCCGGGGCATCGCTCCGGTTGAGGCAATGCGCCAGAGCGGCATTGCCGTCGGACTGGCAAGTGATGGCGCGATGAGTGGCAATACACTGGATATATTCGCACAAATGGCTCCGGCTTCGATGTTTGCAAAACTGCTTGGCGGCAGTAGAAAACCCATGCCCGCCCGCGAGATCGTGAAAATGGCGACCATTGAAGGTGCCAGAGTTCTTGGATTGAATAACAAAACCGGGTCGTTAGAGGTGGGCAAATGCGCCGATCTCGTGCGGGTGTCGCTGGCGGCCCCAAGGATGATGCCGATTTACGATATCTATGCGGCGCTGGTGTTCACAGCGAATGCCACGGATGTGCAGGACGTTATGATTGATGGGGAATGGGTTGTCAGAAAGGGCGAGGCGCTGAGCCTTGAAACCGCCAGGGTGTTGCGTGATGCGGCCCAAATCGCCGATACGTTCAGCCTGAAAATCCGGCAGATTGATGCGAAGAGTGGTAATGTGCCGGGGGTGTGAATCCAGCTATTGGCAGGGCAAAGTGACCGACGGCATTATACTTCAGTATCTGGAGTTGCACTCCAAACGCGAACCTTCCGGCGCCATGCGCACGAGCGGCTTTCTCTGGTCGCACTCGTTTTGACGGGGCCTTGTTACCCGCCTGATAAACCGGCGTTTTGTCGTGGTAAGTGTATTGCAGAGAGGCTCTGTTGCGGTTGGTTGAAAGAGTTACGTGAAGCGGACAAACGTCGCTTGCCAGGTTCGCAGTGTCGCCAGACAAGCGGCGTACGCACAGAAGATTGCCAGATTGATGAACTCCGGCTCCCAACTGGACCCCTTCGAAGAACGGACGGCTGCCATAAAACGTCTGAATTAATACAAATAGTGAGTTTGCAACTTAGTCGAAGGAATACCCAAAAGCCTCGATCTCTTCGCGGTAAGCATTTCTGACAAACTCTATTAAGTCACTGTCATATGCTTTCCGCCAGCTATCGTCCTGGCTGTTTAACAGATGTGGCAATTCTACGTCTTTCGCACCGATATTCTCAGTTATGGTGCCGAAATCGCGCTGCAAATGTTCAAACCGGCCAACAAAATCGAGATCGAGTTTGCCATTTGCGTCCCTAAGCCAGGCCAGTTGGCTTTTGAGGTTTCCTTTGCCACAAAATTTTCTGGCGAAATCGGAAAATGACATTTCCGGAGTCATTCTCCTGTGCGTGTAATTCAGTTCGTCCCGCACAACGCCCCGATAATAAGAATACGCTCTGCTCCACGGATTACGGATAATTGTGAACTTAAAATAGTGCTCATATTGCGGCCGGTTCACCCAGTAATTGTTTGCAGGATTTAAATGTGTCTTGAAATACCGGTGTCGCAGATGTCTGAAGTTGCGCCTGGAAACCAAACTGAGACCGGTGGAGGGTTTGATGTCCTGAATTGAGCGATGATCTTGCGCACCACGTCCTTCAAAAAGGTCAAAATGGCCTAGGGCCTTTTCGATGCTTGATCCCGCACACTTAGGGACATGAATAAAGATGCATTTGTGACGGTGGCTTATCATTGAGCGCTTTTACATTGAAAGCGTGCCCTATTTAACCCCAATCTGGACGTTTTTCCGACTTTGGGACTCCGCTTTTGGCGAAAACAGCTTGCCCGGCTGACAATCCCGAAATTTCCAGGCCACTGCGGTCCCAAATCAGGTATGTCCGTTTGCTGAATCCGACTTGCTTCCGAATTGCGGTTTCGGTTGTGGGCGTTGCGCAGATCAGACCGGCCAGGTTATGCGCACCACCGCATGCATCCAGTGCGACAATACTGGCGGGCAATTTCACGGAAATTTCCAGCGGCCGATGGCGCCGGATATTGTTGTAAATTGTGAGCGCACCCGCGCTGTCTGATCCAACAGTGCTGCAAACTGTTTGGAGCGGATCAGTGCCAGCAACCGGCGGATCCATCTGAGCGTCTCTATTTCCTCGATTCATCGCAACATCCACTGCGCCTTGTGCGAGGGAAGTTCATCCGGGTTGCTCGGTTGCTAACTCTGATACACTGGGCTAGTGAGCCTGTTATCACGACATCTGAATGGGAGCCCGCAGGATGCTGCGAAAGATATTGGCCGATTACAAGCAACGCCGCCGGGAGCGCAGATTGTTGGCAATGACCCCTGAAGATGTGTTTGGCACGATTTACAGGCATAATAAATGGGGCGGCAAGCAAAGCATGTCGGGCAAAGGCTCCGATTTAGATCAGACAGCGCATCTGATTGAATCTCTTCCGATCCTCCTGCGACAATATGAAGTGGGTAGCATTCTCGATATTCCGTGCGGCGACTTTAACTGGATGCAACACGTTGATTTGTCGGGGGTTCACTATATCGGCGCGGATATCGTACCTGAGATAATTGCTAATAATCAGAAATACGAGAAAGACGGCATAGATTTTCAGGTTCTCAATCTGACTGAAGATCCCTTGCCAACCGTCGACCTTATCCACGTTCGCGATTGTCTGGTACATTTGTCTTTTGAACACGCCCTTGCAGCGATCCAGAATATTAAAAAATCGGGTTCTAAGTGGCTTCTTACAACCACATTTCCGAATGAGATAGAAAATGAAGACATCGTCACCGGGCAGTGGCGGAGGCTGAACCTCGAAAAATCACCATTTGATTTCCCGTCGCAATCAGCAATGTTGAACGAGCAGTATTTTGAGGACAACCACGACCATAACGACAAATCCCTTGGATTGTGGCGCATCGCGGATTTATGACCAACTAACTTTCATGATCAGATCCGTTTATTAGTCCGTATTGTTCCTACGCTTGGCAGCGCTGCTTCACAATCACTTGCAGGGCGAGGGACAACCGGATGATCAAACGACTCTGGCGGTCGGTGAAGAATGTATGCGCCTGCCTCAAGGCCTTTGAATATGGCTCAGAAGCACGCGCCGGGATCCAAAATGTCTGACCTGCTTCAGCGCGGCATGACCATATTCGATCCGCTGGATATTGACGCCAGATAAGGCCTGTGAGAACAATAGACGCCCATGGGAATGGCTGCCTGAGGGAAACCCTGATCCACTTCAGTCAGGCTGCAAGTGGGTCAAAAAAGCTGGGCCACCTCTCCCCCAGTCAGAACTACAAAGCAACGTGCATCACTATGATAAAAATCCCGCAACTCAAATCTAAAAGCAAACTAAAAGCCAATGTCCTGCGTCTGGTATCAAAACGCTACAAAATCCGTTCTGCCATAGCCCAGGAGCCAGAGCCGATCAGACGTGTTTTTGGCGACTGCATTATGACCGGAGACAAAAAACTGTTGTTTCTGAGAAACCACAAGGCGGGATGCACCACCGCATCTAAGATGATTGTTGACTATTCCACCGGCGATTTCTCTGGGGCGGTTTTTACCCACAGAGAAGGGATTTATTATGGTGAGCGGGACTATTTCGATATCCGACAAGGCTTCGACAGCGAATTAACGTATTGCTTCTCTATTGTTCGCAACCCACTCGACAGGCTGAAATCAGCCTACACTAATATCTTCGTGGACAAGAACAACGGCGCCTACCCAACCAATCTTCGTGCTATGATCGCAAGGGGTTACAAAAATGACGGCGACATAAATCGTAATTTTGAAATATTTGTTGATTTTGTCCAAGAAGCTATTTCAGAGACGCGCCTGAATTGTAATCCTCACTGGCGCGAACAACATATTAATATCGGATGCAATTATTTGCCCTATGACTTTATCGCAAAAATAGAAAACTATAACGATGATATCCAGCACATATTCAACTCCGCTGGATTAGGAGCTTATCTTTCGACAATTGATCTGAAAAAGAGACGCAATCCATCCTCACGCGTGGATTTGGATGTACATACCGCTCTCAAGAGCAAGATAGAAAAACTATACGCAAAAGATTATGAACTTTTCGGATATTAAATCGTCCGACTGAGCTAATGGGATGAACGGCCTTCCCACCAATCGCAGTTAATGTTGCGGTGAAGGGTGGAAAAGACGGAGCGTTCTTTTGGATTTCCCGGTTCTTGGCATTGGTCGTGGCCGGTTTTGCCTGCAGCGCGTTCACGCGCCTCGGCTGATGTCACCACTCCAGGTCGGTCCCTAAGTGATGTTTCACAAAAGCAACGAGCGCAATGCCGAGGCCATTGCAGAGGCCGCAACCCGGCCGGCGAAGCCCTTCGTGGCAATCAATTTGGAAGAGCAACCCGACGTTCAGACGAGGCCCTGTTCCCGTGAAAGGCTGGTCCACAACCAGACCTGCCTGATCAATCAGGGGCAGGGCTTCCTGAGGGAACACGGCACTCGTATCGGCCTGGGCCGACATGTCTTTCAGAGTGCGTGCCAGGTCTCATGGCCGATCACCAGCAGGACTTGTCGCCCTGCCTTGGAACTTAATGCGGTAAACGAGAAGATATCGACACGCGACGCTGAGATGAGAGCCAGCGCCGGCGCAAATGAAGATATGTGTCGCCTTATGGAAATCCCGGGCGTTGGTCCGACTATCGCCAGCGTCGTTGTAGCTGCATTCGGAACAGGCAACAGCTTCGCAGAAGACCGGGATCTGGCTGCCTGGCTCCCCGGCAGATTACATCCTGTGGAAGGGCAAATCTGATCGGCATATCGAAACACGGGCCGTGCGGCACCTGGTCAAAGATCGCGAGACCCCATTCACCAGATGGGTCCATAACCTGCATGCAGATACTTGTATCAGCTGGCGGCTGCGATCGCCCTAATATTACTGTATTTTCAATGCCGAAGCAGGCCATACATTTTAAGAACGTCCAGCCGGCGACGCAACCTGCGACTTTTGAACAGGGGTCGCAAGAGTCTGTAACCAAGCGTTATTCCTGGTTGATCGAACCTTCCGTTTATGTCCGAGTCTTCTTCAGTCTGAAGGACGACAGGGCGGGCCATAAATCCCTGTACCAATTTACCACCGGAAACTCGCCATGTCAGGTCAATTGGGAAACTCAAGCGGCCAGCCGTGGACAAGAAATGTGCCGCAGCCCTTCGTGAAATTATGTACCCGCTTGAGAGGGCAGGTGCGGGGTCACATTCACAGGCTACTAAGTCTCCGGGGGCGGAATGGAGACGAAAAATCCGCCACCTTTTTCTCCATTCTATTTTCTGCCAGTTTTTTCGACTATATCGGCTGAAGACCATCGGCCTTTGAGTTTGTCCCAGTTTTAATAACGTCTCGAGGTCACTTTTGTTGACGCGGTAAGGAACGCAGCTGGATAAATTGAGAAAATCAAATTTTTCCAAAAAATCGATTTTGCGCATGATGGCGAGAATTTCAGGACCGATCTGAACGTCGTCCTCCAGGATCAAAGCATATGGATCGCCAGTTTCAAGAAATTGCTGCCAAACTGCCATATGTGACGAAGCGCAGGCCAACTCGGCCCGAACGGGTTGCTTTTTATGGCTCAGAATAAATTGTGTCGTATTGACCTTTGCGATTTGAGCATTTGGACAGGCACCATCAACGGCCGAAAACCGTTTGTAGTTCAGCCCAAGCGACCGCATCTGACTGTCTACTGCAGCCATCCTGTCAGGCCGCCGGTTAAGGTTGATAATATATACTTCAATTGGACGTTTCGGTTTTACAATGTTCACTGGTGTGTCTGTCGGTATAGGTATCTGGTCCGATGGCAGGTCGGACTAAATGAGACCTGATTGAAAATAAAGTGCTTCAATAATATGGTTTTACCAAGCCATCTCAATATCAGTGACCCATAGTAATGCCAACTGAATTGTCGAAATCGGAAGACTACGGCCATATTTACTTCAAGATACTAAGCGCAAATAGGCCGCTGCTGCAGCTTCGGGAAGAAATGCCGAGTTAAATCTAACAGTAAAATCAGCTGGATTGTCATCGGCCTGTCGAATCTTTGCGGCCAGTGCCTCTATATCACCGACGGGGACCAGATTTTGGGCCGGAAGTAGTTCTCTGGGCCCCGACTTACAATCTGTACTTACAACTGGAGTGTTTAGGACAATAGCCTCCAATATGACCAGGCCCAATCCTTCATAATCGGACGAAACAACCATCGCTTTTGCATTGGAAATGATTGGATATGGATTAGAATGAAAACCAGCAAAAATAACTTTTTCGCCAAGATTTAGTTCACTGACGAGTGATTTAACTTCGGCCAGCAGCGGGCCTTGGCCAACTAATACCAGCGGTGTCTGAATGCCGCTCATTGCGTAGGCTTTAACTAATTTGTCTTGCCTTTTCGCTGTGTTGAACTTCCCTACATGCACCAGGTATTCCGGAATTGATAATGCGGGAGCATCAGATTTCTGCAGAGTAAAATCAACATCAATCGGATTATAGATAAAACACACATTTTTCTGTGTGGGGAACAGGGTTGTAAAATCTTCCATTGCCCCTTTGCTCACGCAAACACAGGGTTTCCTGAGGTAAATATCGTCCAGAGACGATTTGTATTGACCACTTTTGTATTTTTTAAGCGCCACCCCGTGTTCCTGGGACATCGTGCTGTGAACAACAAGATGTACGTTAGGAAGTTTGCTGTGGCTAAGCACCCTATCTACCGGCAGTAGGTTTGATAAAATAAGATCTGGCGTGCCAATGCGTATTTTAATAAAGGCATCCAACAGTTTGCAGATCACCAGACCTCTGATACGTCTGGGAATCCAACGAAACAATTGCATAGAAAAGGTAAGGCATTCTATCTGGGATTTGGTGTCAAGTTCCTGAAATTTGCTGAAGCACACAATATGAACGTCATGGCCCTGACGTTTGAATTCATCGCTGAGCGTGATCACAAATCGCTCAGCACCATTGCCCTTTAAGTCAGGGATAACGAAGACTATTTTTTTGACACGTTCCAATGATTCACCCTTTTTGAAGCCGGGTAACCAGTCAGATTTACTCGTAAACTTCGAAACTACTCTTCTTCAGTTGAATAAAGCGCCTTTCCGCTCCGGGAACAACCTGTCTAAATAGCATGCGTATTTGAGCTCTGATGCGCCTGGTTTTACAGACCAGTTGGGATTTTTTGCTTGATGCCTCGGGCCGGCGGCGATTTTGCGGTGAGATAGTTGACTCGGTTTTGGCGCCCTCCCGCAATTGGTAATGATCGCACATATCGAGCTGAATGATACAGGCGGGCTCAACCTGGAAAGCTTTCAGCTCATACGCTCTGCAGATAAAGGCGTCTGCCAGGGCGACTTCATTCTTTGCGTAGCGATGAAGCAATTTTTCTGCGCCAGACGGCCATAGTACATATCCTGCTGCGCCCGTTCTGTCTTGATACAAACGAATTAAATTCAGATCTTTGGTTAGGCTGAGTTTGCTCTTGCTAACCAATTTTTTGCGTCCTCTAACCTCAAGGGTCACGTAGTCAATATCTTCAATTTTATTTAATGCACTCAGGGCTTGGGCCAGGGTATTTGACCAGACAGCATCGTCTTCCAAAATAAGTGCGGGCGCGTTGCTCTGTTGAACGTATTGCCAGGCACTTACGTGGCTGAGGAAACAAGCAACTTCTGTTCTGTGCATCGGGCGTTCCCAACGCTCGCAAAGCTTGCCGAAAGTTTCTTCGCTGAAATCAGTTGCTTCGACTGCACGCAATCTAGTGATTTCCAGCCCATGTTTGGCAGCCTGGCTGTCCTGATATGCGAGGCGATCTTTTGACCGATCAAGATTGATAATGAGAATTTTCACTGGAAGACCTTTACCACCATGCT
>MAAC01009659.1_pt1 | contig 30611 bp, 22 predicted proteins | sample 1115981 | NCBI WGS metagenome assembly MAAC01 (sample SAMN04961126, study PRJNA320927) | seawater metagenome | isolation source: sample BD02T64 sea water enriched with oil for 64 days | place: USA:Gulf of Mexico | collected 2013-07-27 | reverse complement strand
TGCTGGGCCTGAATCTGGCGCATGGCGGCGATCTGGTCGCGATAGGTGGCGGCGTCTTCAAAGGCCAGTTCGGTACTGGCCTTGTCCATGGCCTGCTCCAGCTCTTTCATGAGTGAGGGATTCTCACCGGAGAGAAACATTTGCGTATGGCGGACGTCGCTCCGGTATTCGTCCTTGTCGATCAGGCCGACACAGGGCGCGTTGCAGCGTTTGATTTGGTACTGCAGGCAGGGCCGGGAGCGGTTTTTAAAAAAGCTGTCCTGGCACTGGCGCACGCGAAAGGTCTTCTGTAAAAAGCTCATGCTCTCACGCACCGCCTGCACACCGGGAAAGGGGCCGAAATAAGTGCCTTTGCGGCGCTTTGCACCCCGGTGAAAGGACAGCCGAGGGAACTCGTCGTTACTCGAGAGGAAGATATAGGGGTAGGACTTATCGTCGCGCAGTAAAATATTGTAGGGCGGCTTATATTCTTTAATCAGGTTTTGCTCGAGTAACAAAGCCTCAAGCTCGGTCTCGGTAACCGTCACCTCAACATCGGCGATGCGCTTCACCAAGGCCTGAGTTTTTGGCGCCAGGGCGCTTTGACGAAAATAACTGGCGACGCGCTTGCGCAGGTTTTTCGCCTTGCCGACGTAGAGCACGGCGCCATCCCCAGCCAGCATTTGATAGACACCGGGGCGAGAGGTCAGGCTTTTCAGGAAAACAGCGGCATCAAAAGACATAGGCAGTGGCAGGGCAGTCGCGCTTAAATAATTTCATCCGGGTCGATCAAGCCGTACTTTACGGCCGTCAACGTTAGCTCAACATCGTTATGCACATTGAGTTTTTCAAACACCCGGTATTTATGGGTATTAATGGTCTTCGGGCTGACATTCAGCACCGCAGCCACTTTATTGGGGCGGTGGCCACTGCAGATCATTTGCGTAATCTGTAATTCCCGCTTTGACAGGCGCGCAAAGGGCGAGGCTTCCTGCCCGGAGGCCAAACCATTAATCACCAACTGCTGGGCGATAGCCGCACTAACATAGACCTCGTCGGCGAGCACCTTGTGCACCGCCTGACGTATTTCATCGTGCTCGGCATTCTTGGTGATATAACCCACGGCACCCGCCTTTAAGAGCTGGGTCGGGTAAATCTCATCATTAAAGGCACTAATCACAATGACTTTAAGATCGGGGTTAGACGCCAACAAGCGATCCGTTGCCTCGAGACCGCCCATGCCAGGCATGCGAATATCCATAAACACAATTTCAGGCTGCAATTCGCGCACCATGCCCAGCGCCTCTTCGCCACTGGCGCATTCGCCCACGACAACGACGTCCTCAATATCGTCAATTAAACCGCAAATCCCCATGCGGACGAGATCGTGGTCATCGACCACAATGACTTTATGTAACCCTTCGCTCACTGACTCCAACCCCTTTGTAACGCTATGATGGCCCGCCTGCCGAAAAACTTATTCCTGCGCGGGCAAACCCAGTAGCTGCGGCTCAATCACTAAAAGAATACCAAAGCGGCGTTGAATATCCACAATAATATCCTCGGCCAATTGCAGTAGCTGCCCGCCACTGCATGCCCCGCTGTTAACCAGCACCAAGGCATGCTCGCTGTGTACGGCACAGTTCTGTCCCACCGCACCCTTCCAACCGGCGCGGTCAATTAACCAGGCCGCCGGGACTTTAACCGAGCCATCGGCTTGAGGGTAACCGGGCAATTGTGGGTACTCGGCCTGCAATTTTTGCCAGTACTGTTTGCCGAGTACCGGGTTTTTAAAAAAGCTGCCGGCGTTGGCTTGTACAGCCGGGTCCGGCAGCTTTTGGCGGCGAATAGCACACACCGCCGCGCTAACGTCTGCGGGGCTAAACTCGTCTTTTCGGTCATCGCCTTGGGGTCGCGCAGACAGTGCCGCCGCCAGTGCCGGATAGCTTATATCCACATTCGGCTCGGTATTTAAGGCCAGCGTTACCGAGGTGATCACAAATTGCCCCGCCGCGCCCTGTTTAAAGATACTGTCACGATAGCCAAAGCGGCACTCAGCCTTATTAAAATGCGCTATTTTCCCGCTACTAATTTCAAGCGCTTGCAGGCTGACAAAGCGCTCGCTGAGTTCCAGGCCATAGGCGCCGATATTTTGTATGGGCGCGGCACCGACTAAGCCGGGAATTAACGACAAATTTTCGAGACCGTAACTTTTCTCAGCCAGTGTGTGTTGCACAAACCGGTGCCAGTTTTCACCCGCTGCAGCCGTCCAGTGGACACACAGGCCATCGCCCTCCTGCGCGCATTCGATGCCACGGGTCGCCAGGTGCACCATCAACCCGGAGATATTCCCTCGAAACACCACATTACTGCCGCCGCCCAATACGCTTACCGGCAAGTTATTGGCCCGTGCATAGGCCAGGGCCTCGGCTAGGGACTGATTATTGTCGACGCGACAAAAATACTCCGCTCGCCCCGGTAGGGCCAGCGTATTCAGAGATTGCAGATTAACATTGGCGCGAATCTTCAAGGCCTTAACTCAAGGGCGGCAGATTGACTAAGCGCGACCGCAGGTGGGCCAACAGGCCCTCACCAGCCTGCTCGATCATATCCAGTACCTGTTCAAAACCCTCTTCGCCCCCGGCATAGGGGTCGGGCACCTCATGCTGAGTCCCCGGGCCGAAGGGTAGAAATAAGCTTAAACGGCCCTTAAAGGCAGGCGGGCGCATGGCTTGTAAATTCGTTAAATTGCTGCCATCCATCGCCAAAATATAATCAAAATGGCTGAAATCGTCCTCACTGACCTGCCGTGCCCGCAGCTGGCTGAAATCATAACCGCGCCGTTGGCCGGCAGCGATTGTGCGCGGGTCCGGCTGTTTGCCCAAATGCCAATCGCCGGTGCCGGCGGAGTCGACACGAATACAGCTATCCAAGCCCTGCTCAGCCAGCAGCTTTTCAAACACGCCGTGGGCGGTGGGCGAGCGGCAAATATTGCCCAAGCACACGAACAGAACTGCTATTTCAACTGTTGCCATTGACGCCCCACTGCACCACTTATCGCTAAACCGACACCGCTGCCGGCACCTGCTTTAAATAACCACGTGCATCGATATTAACACGCCACCGGCCTGTAAATTTCACCAACACGGCTAAATAATAACATTGCAAGTCTGGCCGCATCTGGCCGCAACACTCTGTATAATGTTGGGTTAATTTTACGAAACTGATCCAGCACGGGTGTGGCCATACCAGCTTACCTCCCGAGCTGGCAGGCAATCCGCAAAATGGATGACAACGGATTTTACAAGTATGGGATTATTCAAAAACTGGCTAGTACTTGCGAGCTTTCTCGCTTTAGTCGGCTGCGCAGGCTCACCAAGTACCCCCCCGCCTGTGGCGGCGCCACAGGCGCCTATCTTTACACCTGAATTAGGCCTCAGCGATTCTCAGCGTTTAAGCAAGGCGATAGCCCTACTCAGCAGCGGCAACAACGTCGGCCAGGCCAAAGTGGAATTACAGGCCTATCTCAACCAAGTGCCCAACAGCAAAATTGCCAACAGCCTGTTCACGCAAGTTGACACGCCCATCGGCGAGTATTTTCCCGCTGAGTTTGTCGCTATCACGCTTACCAATGGCGAGTCACTGTCGACCATCGCTAAACAATACCTCGGTGATGCCCTGCAGTTTTACGCTCTCGCGCAATACAATAATATTGCCAACCCGGGTAAAACAACTATCGGCCAGGTTATCCACGTACCTCTCACCAGCAAAGCCCAGGCCTTTATTGATTTTAAAATCAACAAAGGTATGGACACCTCCAGCACCGAGCAAGATCACCAGGCCGGCAACGAATTCAAAGACCAGAGCGGCCCAGCCGACAGCGATGTCCAACTAGAAGTCGCCACACTCACCGGTATCGCGCAAATGCGCTTATTACTCGCCGAAAAACACTACCAGGCTGCGATACAGGCCTATGAGCAACTTCAGCCCGCCAATAAACTCAACGACAACGATACCCGAGCATTGATTGCGGCCTACCGCAAAAGCGCCATCGATAACGCAGACAGTAATCCGGTACTGGCCTCTACCTACTATCAGCAAACCGGCCGCCTAATTGCCCAGGGCGGAGACCGCTTACTGGCACTGGAAATGTTTGACCTCAGTTTACAGCTCGACAGTGACAACGAGGCCTCGCAGCGGCGCTATGTCAGTCTTAAATCGGAGCTAACCGACGCCTATCACCGCGATGCCTCTCTCGCCTTTCGACGCCAAGAACTTGAAAGGGCAATCACCCTGTGGCAAAAATTATTGATTATTGACCCCGAGCATGTCCACGCCATTAACTACCTGGTTCAGGCGCAACGGCTTAAAGATAAACTCCAACTCCTCGAGTGAGAGCGCTAAGAGCCAACGAGCAAGATCGGCAATCAGACCGCGGGCGCGCAGTGCCAAAACTGGCGAGCCGCAGGTAGAGCCCTGTATAAGCCACACAGTTCAGGCGCGACGCCAACAAGCCTGGGTGAGTGACAAGGGCTTAGACGGGAACGCCAAGGATGGCGGTAATACCAGCGAAATTAGCGTCAAGCTGCCAGCTTGCACGGATGCCACTTATTCTTTATAGCGCCGGTTTTACGCTAGCGACCACCCTGTATTTTCGTCAAATTATCGCGAATTAAACGACTTCTTTGCAGCAAGCTCTGTGCCGCGTCATCGGGCTCATAGCGTAGCGATATCTGTAAATATTCAATCGCCTTATTTAAATCACTGCGCATTAAGCGACGCGCGTGTTGATAATAACTGCCCGCCAATTTTTTGCCCAAGCTAGCCAGCTGCTCCTTGGCAACAAGGTCTTTACTCCTGATGTTAAGCGCATGCTGATACTGAGCATCGGCCTGAGAGAGTTGACTGGCAACCAGATAGGCCTGAATTCTGCGCACGTGAGAGCGCAGGCGCTGATCAACATCACGGTAGGCTCGGTCATTCGCCACCACCTCTTTACTGGCCGCAGCCGGCCGTTTTGTCTTGCTGACATTGTCATGCTGAGACTTATTCATCTGTAAACTTTTTATTTTTTTCAGCTGCACTAGGGCTTCAGAGTGCAGCGGTCGTGCTGCCAGGGTTGTTTCGAAGAGTTGTCTGGCACGTTTTTGACGGCCGGCGCGCAGGGCCGCCAAGCCTTTGCTATAGGCGACTTGCGCCTTTTTTTCTAGCTCGACTTGCAGGGCGGCGACTTGCTGGAGCGCCTGTGGGTCGGCGGGAGCGGCAAGCAACAGGACGCGCCAGTGGTCAAGTGCCGAGGCCAGCTCACCGTTACTGTGATCGGCCAGAGCCATTGATCGCTGTTGCGCAATAAACGGCGACAACGTGTCAACGGACAACGATCCACAGCCCTGTAGCAAGAGTATCGCGAGCAAAGTACTGAGTAAAATTAGGCGGCTGTTCATTACAGTGGCAAAACCTATCGAGCCCGAGACGTTGACAAGAATTTCTTAAACTGACGCAAGGTGTGGTTGTTATAGATCATCGTGCGCTGCAGCAACAGTGGGTCGGCATAGGCCGTATTGGCTCCGCGCTTCACCGTCACCGCCAACTGGTAATTCGACTTTAGCATGTGCTCGACAACATGGCGGCTGCTATCACCATAGGGATAGGCCAACAGCGTCGGCACCTGCCCTAGGTGTTTCTTAAGGGTCCGCGCCGAGGCGTCGATTTCCACGGCAATACGCTGGCGATGCTCGACAAGACTTTCCCCTTGGGTATCAAAGGACAGGCTCGAGTGAGTTTTGGTGTGGGACTCGACATCGATCACGCCACTGTCGCGCATGGTTTTAATTTGCTGCCAGGAGAGCGCGGCCGAGCCACCAATAAAATCGGTATAGACAAACAGTGTTGCCGTAAAACCGTATTTTTTCAAAATAGGATAGGCGTAGGTGTAGACCGAGCGATAGCCGTCATCGATGGTGAGTACCACCGCCTTCGGCGGAATAGCAGAGTCACCCTGTAAGATTGCCCGCATTTTTCTTAAGGGGATGACCTGGTAGCCCGCCTCCGATAAAAAACGCATTTGCCGTTCAAAGTTCTCGGCCGACACTTCTAAGCGACGCTTGGCCTCGGAGCCCTGGGAAAACTGGTGGTAACATAAAATGGGAATTAAGCGCGCACTATGATTATAGATTGCCGCCGGGTTGAGCGGGCTTCGCGGTATTGACACAATCTCGCCCGCTCGAAAGGCCGAGCGACCATTGAGCTGACTAATTTGCCAGGCGTCAAAACGATCCGCCAAGTGCTCCACAGCAAGCTGCTCAGCGCTTGTATCATCGCCGAGACGCAGCAGTTTGAAACGCGAGTCCTGCGCCAGTACGCCGGCACCGAAGGCTAAATTGGCGCAGAGAAAATAAGCACCGAGCAAGACCAACACCCTGCACACTGCTGACCGACCCCGTTTAGTCAGCATCGGCTCAGGACTCGGGGCGAATTTGAATCACCGTAGCGTCATCGAGCGGCAGTTCATCTAACCCGATCTCAGCCAAGGGCTCTGCGTCGGCCTCGCCTTCCTTTTGCCGGGCATCTGTTGCGGCATCTGTTGCAGCATCAGCCTCAAGTTCAGGCTCAGGCTCGGACAGCTCAGCATCCGCGACCAATCGCGCACCGACCTCTGCAAGCGGAAATTCAGCATCGTCCTCATGCTGTTCACGATGCATTTCAATCTGGAGTTTTTCCGCCAGGGCATTAAAGGCATTGGCAAGGGCACCAAATTCATTTTTCCAGCTCCGTGAGACACGGGCACTGTAATTGCCATCGGCATAATCTCGCATCGTGCGCGTCACCAGTAAGAGGTTGCGCGCCACCAAGCGGTTGAGGAAGTAGGCCGCCAATAACACCACCAGGGTCACCGAAATACCTAACACCAGCAATACCCGCCGTGTCACGGACATCACGCCTGCCAACTGCGCCTGAGACACCGACAATTTAAGACTACCGATGCGCGTTTCATTAAAGTGGATCGGCGAATCAAAGGTATAGACACTGCTATTGCCCTCCCCCGCTTCATAAATGCCAACATCTTGGCGCGTGATCAGCAGCGCTGTGCTATCGAGGGCCGCCCAGGGCTTGCCCACCAGAGATTTATCGGTGCTACTGCGCACTACGGAGCCGAGGTCAACAATCGTCAGTGCCGCAAAAGACTTCCTTTTATAGGCCTCGTCCGTCAGCGTCTCAAGTCCTATCCAGTCTTCCCCGAGCAGGTGAATGGCGCTCTCTGAGGCGATAAAGGTCGCCAGCGAAACACCGGCACTGATCGCCTGGTCGGTGAGTAACTTGCGTTGCACATTAAACACCAGGGCGACACTGATGATCATCACCAAACCCACCACCGCGCCCATGATGCCCGTCCAGCGCACCTGCATCGGCAGATAACTCTGCTCGTCCTGTTGATCCTGTAGCGTGCGATGCTCCTTCGACAGGGCGTCATAGAGCTCGCGGCCATTTTGAAAACGCTTCGCCACTTTTTTATTCAGCAAGCCATTAATAATACTTTGCAGGCCCTTGGGCACCCCCGGCGCGCACTCGCGGAGCGGCGGTGGATCCTCCTGCAAAATCTGTAGGGTCAAAGTTGCCATCGATTGCCCATCGAAGGCTTTGCGTCCGGTCAACAGCTCATAGAGGATGACACCCAGAGAAAATAAATCTGAACGGCCATCGAGCACCTCGCCCTTGGCCTGTTCCGGCGACATATAGCGCGGCGTACCCATAATCGTACCCACCTGGGTACGCTCGGCGATGTCGGAATTTTCTTGTTTGGCGATACCGAAATCCGCAATTTTTATATTATTTTTTTCGGCGTCATAGAGAATATTCTCCGGCTTGATATCGCGATGCACAATGCCGGCAATGTGAGCGCAGTCGAGAGCACTGGCAATTTGCATAGCAATTTCAATGATCGCGCTATAGGACAGCTTCTCGCTTTTATCCAGCACGTCGGCCAGGGTTTCCCCGCCCACTAGCTCCATCAGAATATAGGGCAGTTCGTTGATTTTGCCGACATCATAAACGGTGACAATATTCGGATGATTTAAGGTTCCGGCTGCGCTCGCCTCTTTTAGGAAGCGATTCAGATATTCCGTCTCATCGATCAAGCTGTCCTTGAGGATTTTTATGGCACCGATGCGGCCAATCTGCGGGTCATACGCCTTGTACACCTCGGCCATAGCTCCGGTGCCTAGCAGCTCCCGAATCTCATATCGACCGACATTATTTCCAGCCACAACCATAGGAAAACCTCCACCTGTTCAACGCCACAGCGCAGCAAAACTGAAAAGAATATTTAAAAATTGGCCGCTCGGGCACCCTTAAAAAAATCTTGGGCTCAAGCCCATATTATCTAACCCGGGTTCTAAAACCCGAGGTGTCCGCACCACAGATCTGCGTACTTACCCAAAAATCAAAGCTGCCTTAGCATGCTTTAGCACGTATTTTAACCGGGCTATAGGGTAACCCAAGGACTATCCCCAGTCACCAAGTCAAGGCCAAACCTCGTCGCGATCGGCGCAATTGAATGGAGTGAGCAAACCACGGGCAGGTTTCAAACTTGCTGCTATTTAACCGAAGGGCTCTAATTGAAAGGGCTAACTTAGGTTTATTTAAAGAACTTGCGTAAACGCTGCCAGAGGGAACCCCGACTCGACCTCGTTGGCAACACCCCCTGGCGCCGCACCGCGCCACTCGCGCCGCCATCAATCACCGCCACCGTTATATTATCGCGACCGCCACCCTCTAGTGCCGCCGCAATCAATTCCGCGACCCGTCTATCGGCCCCCATCTCCGAGGCCATAATCCCGGAGATTGACTCCGCACTCACCGCATCATTGAGACCGTCACTGCATAAAAGTAAACTTTCGCCAGCACCGAGCGAGCCCGCCAAACTCGACACCTCTAGCGCTGCCTTCGAGGCCATGCCAATGCACCGAGTAATAATGTGACGATTGGGGTGGCTCGTACCCTCTTCGCGGCTTATTTCACCACGACTGACCATCTCCTCGACGACGGAGTGATCGCGAGTCAATAAGCGCAGTGCGCCATTCCATAAATAGGCGCGGCTATCCCCCACCCAGGCAATTTGAAAATCGCTACCCTGCAACGCGAGGGCAACCACGGTGGAGGCCATATTGGCACCGCCCTGCTCACTGGCAATAGCCTTGCAAACTACCGCGTGGGCCTCTTCAACCGCAGCCACTAAATCACCTCGACCGCGGTAGCTCGCCGCGATGGTACTGCGGGTCAACTCACTGGCAACCTCGCCGCTATCGTGACCACCGACACCGTCGGCCACCAGCCATAAACCGATGTCTGGTGCCGCTTCAAAACTATCCTCGTTAAGCTTTCTTACCTTGCCACAATGGCTATCGACAGCAAATTTGGGCATACCCTACTCCATGGAAACTTGCAAAGAACTTGCATACCAGCACCCGATGCAAGGACAAGCCAATATTTAAACAGCCCTGCGGGGCGTAAACTACCACAACACACCGACCTCAGACGAGGCCAAAACTCAAATCACCCCCAGTTTTATAGCGACTTTACTCACCGGTGAGCAGCGCGCCGCAGCTTTAGCAGGCCCGTTAAAAAACAGCTTTTAAAAGAAACAAGCAACGCTATCGCCGACAAACCACTTTAAAGTAGAATGCATAAATTCATCAGTGCTTAGCGACATGAAAATACTACTCACAGTCATCACTGCTCCCCACGCCAGCCCCCTGCTCGACCAGGTTATCAGCCTCGGCGATGGTGACGGCATCGGCCGCAGTGCCAGTAACGCCCTGATTTTGGCCGACGAGCAACGGGTCATTTCTTCGCGCCACGCGCTCGTCAAGCAAAAAGACAGCACATGGCTACTGATTGACCAGAGCACCAACGGCACTTTTTACAATGAACTGCCCGAGGCCATCGGCAAGAACAATAGCCAGGCCCTGAGCAGTGGCGACCTTGTTAAAATCGGCGATTATCAATTCAGCATTGGCTTCAGTCAGCCCTCAACTCTTCCCGATGGCCTTGAGCACGCCAGCTTCCTCGACAACGTTGACGCCCCAGCGAACATTCCCGCCCCCACTCTTGACGCACCGATAGCGATAGCGCTGGCGCCCCCGATGCCACCAGCAGCCATCGCCCAAACCCTGCCAGACACGCCGCAAGCGATTGACCAGCCAGATGATTTTGATCAGTGGCTCTCGCCCACCACCGGCACGGCAGCCCCCCAGCCCTGGGCGAGTAGCCACACCGATGGCCTATCGAGCGGCAAGGCCTTGCATAATGATGGTCAGTTTAGTTCTGGCGAGGAGATCAACCCCGACCCTCTAGCAGCTCTCGAAGCCGATACTGCCAGCTGGTCCGATACCGCAACGAGTAGCGACAACGACAATCAGTGGTGGCAGAGCGAACTCGATAATGTCCCTGCTCACCAGCAGGCCATGCCGGCCGTCAACATTGCCGTACCCGAGCCAGCCAGCCCAGCCCCGCAAGCGTTGACGCCTGCGCCAGCAGAAAGGCCCGCAGAGATAACGGCCGTCACACCAGAATCTACAGCATTGGCCGAACTTCTGGGCCTGCGCAACCTATCGGCCCAACAGCAGGCCAACCTGGCACCGACCAGTGCCGCTATTATCCAGCAGACCACTAAGCACCTACTCAGCTTGCTGCAATCACGTGCCAGTATCAAAAATGAACTACGCACCTCGCGCACCATGATTCAAACCACCGAAAACAACCCGCTGAAATTTTCCGCCAGCAGCGCCGACGCCCTGCAAGCCTTATTTGCCAGCACCAGCGATTCTTTTTTGCCCGCCGAGCAGGCCGTAAAAGAAAGTTTCGAAGATATTGCCGACCACCAAATTGCCATGCTCTTCGCCATGAAGGCCGCGTTTAATGAGATGCTTGGCAACTTCCACCCCACTAAATTAGAAGCCACGTTCAACACCTCGGGTAAAGGCCTGTTGGCAAGCCTCAAACCAAGGCAGTGGGAAAACTATGGCGCGCTCTACCAAGAGTTGCAAAACGACCCGGAAACAAGCTATAACCAGCTCTTTGGTGAAGCCTTTGCTCAAGCCTACGAAGCAAAACTTCTCGACTTAAAAGCCAGTCGTCGCTTCGAATAACGTTAAAAAAAAACGGATCACTGGGATCGCAGCTCCCAGATCAAACCAGAAAGGATTTCCACTTCTATGAGACGCCAATTGCTCGCCAAACTATCTTTTATCGCACTGCTAAACCTCAGTCTGTTGGGCTGCGGCGGCGGTGGAGCCGGTGGCATGTTCAGCAGCGAAACCGCTGTTGAACTGACCATTATCAGTGCCAAAGATCTCAACCCCGACCGCGACGGGCGCCCCAGCCCCGTTATTATCAAGGTCTTCGCCCTCAGTGACGAGCGCCAATTTAAACGCGAAGACTTTCTCAGCCTCTACGAAAACCCCGCCGAGCGCCTCGGCTCCGACCTGCTCGACAGCTTTCAGCTTAAAGAGTTTTCCCCCGAGGAAACCCGCACCGAAACCCTGCTGCTCAGCCCGGAAACCCGCTTCATTGGCCTGATGGCTGAATACCAACAATACGACCGCGCCGAAGCTCTGCTGACGCTGCCCATTAAAACTAATAAAAAGTCGAAATTTACCATTAAGGCTGAGCGTTTACGCATCATATCCGCCGAGCAATAATCCAGTAGCCAATAGCGAAGCTCTTTTCATGTCCGATAGTAATAAGGTCGTGTGGTCGGAAGGCATGTTCCTCCGGCCCCAGCATTTTCAACAGCACAACCGCTACGTCGAGCGCTACATAGAGGCTCGCAGCGCACCACTGGCCGCCTATTTCCACGGTTTCAGCGAACTCCATATCGACCGCGAGCCACTGCACCTGGGCAAGCTTTCGATCACCTCGGCGCGCGGTATTTTCCCCGACGGCACCCCCTTTAGTATTCCCGACGGCGAAGAACTGCCGCCGGTGCTCGATATTCCCGAAAACATCAGCAACGAGACCGTCTACCTGTGCCTGCCCCTGCGCCGCAGCGGTATTATGGAAACCCTGCGCGACGAGGACGACCAGCCCCAGGCGCGTTTCCAGGCCTACAATTACCAGGCTAGGGATACCAGTAGCGCCTCGGGTGAAGAGGTACAGATCCAAATTGGCAAACTCCGACCCTGCTTAAAGTTGGGCTCGAAGGACCTCAGCGGTTACGCCATCCTCGGCGTTGCGCGCATCACCGAGAACACCGCCACCAAGGCGACCGTACTCGACCAGCACTACATTCCGCCCCTTCTCGACTGCCACATTGGCGCGCCCATCAAGGCCTATTTTGAAGAGCTCAACTCGCTGCTAAAACTGCGCGGCGACGCCCTCGGTGGCCGGCTCAGCGATAGTGGCCGCGCCGGCTCCGCCGAGATCGCCGACTACATGCTGCTGCAGGTGATTAACCGCATCGAGCCCCTGTTGTGCCATCTCAGTCTGCAACAAAAGCTTCACCCCAACACGCTCTACACCGAGCTCGTACAAATTGCCGGCGAGTTATCGACCTTCACCGCCGCCGACAAGCGCGCCCCCGTCCTACCCGCCTACCAACACGACGACCTCGCGGGCTGCTACTCGGGAGTGATCGCCGTATTGCGCCAGTGCCTAAGCACCGTGCTCGAGCAAACAGCCACCTCCATGGATCTGGTCGAACGCAAATACGGTATTTATGTCGCCGCCATTAACGACCGCAGCATGCTCGACAGCGCCACCTTTATTCTTGCCGCCAAGGCCGACATGCAGGGCGACCTACTGCGCAACCGTCTGCCCAGCCAGGCCAAGGTTGCCGGCGTCGAAAAAATTCGCGAGTTAATCAGTGTTTCACTACCCGGTCTGCCCCTGCGGGCACTCCCGGTTGCACCCCGCCAAATCCCCTATCACGCCGGCTTCGCCTATTTTGAAGTGGAAAAAAGCGGTGCTGTTTGGGAGGCCATGAAGTCCTCCGGCGGCTTTGCCGTCCACCTCGGTGGCGAATACCCCGGTCTCGTACTCGAGCTCTGGGCCATCAGGAATTGACGCCATGAATGACATCGATAAAACCATCTTGATTCAACCGGGCAAAAGATCGGAGAATATCGACGCCACCATTATGCTCCAGCCCGGTGCCCGCCCCGCGCCAGCACCGAGTCCGGCCGTAGGCGGCATGGCCCCCGGCGCCACTGCGCTGCCCTTCGAGGAACATAGCCTTGCCGCGAATGGGCTCAACCCTTTAGTCAGCGCCGCCTCCGTCATTCTCACCGTCGGTCACCGCCTTAGATCGCTGCTGGAACACGACAATGTGCAGGGTCTACAGCGGCAATTAATCGACGCGATTAAAGCCTTCGAAAACCGTGCCAAAAGCCGCCAGGCCCCCGCGGAACAGATCATTTCTGCGCGCTACTTGCTCTGCACCATGCTCGATGAAATTGTCCTCAACACGCCCTGGGGGGCAAGTAGTCCCTGGAGTGCCCACTCGCTGTTAAGCCAGTTTCACAATGAAACCTCGGGGGGCGAAAAATGCTTTGTGGTGCTGCAACGCATGCTAGAGGCCCCGGCCCAGCACCTCGACGTGCTGGAACTATTTTACGTGGTACTCAGTCTCGGCTTTGAGGGCAAGTACAAGCTCGACCCCAGGGGCCGGGAAAATATCGAGCACATTCGCACAACGCTGTACCAGAGCATTAACAATTATCGCGGCGAATTTGCGCCCGACCTGTCCGCTCACTGGGCCAGCCAGGCCCTACAAAAACGTTCGCTGTTGCAATATATTCCGCTCTGGGTGATCGCCAGCTGTGTGCTGCTACTGCTAACCCTGACCTTCTCTGGCTTTCGCCTGTGGCTCTACCAGGCCACCGAACCCACGGCGCAGCATTTGCAAAGCCTGATGTCTGAAACGGTAATAACAACACCGCGCGACCAGCCCTAACGCGCGCACGACAGATAATACACCGCAGCCACAAGGCTGCCTTTAAAACACGATTATTCGAGGTAAGGCATGGCAAAGGTGTTCAACAAGCTCAACAACCGTTGGGTTATTGGCATCATCGGTGTCATTGCGCTCAGCGCACTGGTCTGGTTTGGCGCCTCTTATATTAAATTCGGTGACGCCAATACCAGCCTCGCGCACAGCACCCGCTGGATCATTATCGCGCTGATTTTCTTTACTTGGCTGACCCTCTCTCTCGTGCGCTGGGGGCTGGAGCAACGCCAAAACGCCCAGTTGATGGACGGGCTTGAAGAAGAGGAAGCCAGTAACACCGTCGACCCCACCGAAGAGCGCAGTGTCGAGGAGTTAGACTTAATCAAAGGGCGCTTTAAAGAAGCCCTAGCGGTATTAAAAAAATCCCGCTTTAAAACCGACAGCGGTAGTAAAACCCTCTATCAACTTCCCTGGTACATTATTATCGGCCCCCCCGGCGCCGGTAAAACCACCGCCCTGATTAACTCCGGTTTGAATTTCCCCCTCGCGCAAAGTCACGGCGGCGGCGCCCTCAGTGGCGTCGGTGGCACCCGCCACTGCGACTGGTGGTTTACCAACGACGCCGTGCTGATCGATACAGCCGGGCGCTACACCACCCAGGACAGCCACCAGATGGTCGACAAAAATGCCTGGGCGGGATTTTTAAAATTATTAAAAAAATATCGCCCGCGCAGACCCATTAATGGCGCCATTGTGGCCATTAGTCTGCAGGAATTAATGGCGCAAACGGCCGATCAACGCCAACACCACGCCATCACCATCCGCAGTCGTATCGACGAATTACAGGCACAACTGGGTGTTAACCCGCCCATTTACCTGATGTTTACCAAGTGTGACTTGGTCGCCGGCTTCAATGAGTTTTTCGCGAACTTCTCCCAGGCCGAGCGCGAGCAAGTCTGGGGCATGACCTTTACCTCCGGCGAACAAGTCGAGCCCGCCGAACGCTTTGCTCTGGAGTACAGGGGCCTGATGGAACGCCTCAACCAGAGGCTACTCGGGCGCATCGACTATGAGCGCAATCTCGACGCGCGCAGTCTGATCCACGGTTTCCCCGAGCGCATGGAAACCCTGGCTGGCAATTTACAGGAGTTTATTGCCACCACCTTTGCCGCCAATGCCTACCACGACGCGCCGACGTTACGCGGCGCCTACTTCACCTCCGCCACGCAGGAGGGTTCACCCATCGACCGGATGATGAGCGCCGTAAGTGCCAATTTTGGCCTGCCGCGCAGTGTCACGGCACCCCAGGTGGGCAGTGGTAAAAGCTTTTTCCTGAAACGCCTGCTCAATGACGTGATCTTTCCCGAGGCCGAGCTGGTCGGCAGCAACCACCGCTTTGAAACGCTGCTACTGTGGGGCCGTCGCGCCTCTTACGGCGCCCTCGCCCTTCTCAGCATTGGCTTAATCGTCGCCTGGACCAGTAGTATTACCGGCAATCGCGGCTTTATGAAAGCCGTCGCCGTTGAAATTGACAGCTACCAGCAAGCCGCCAACCGGCAACCATCGGGCCGGGCCAACCTGCAAACCAGTCTGCAAATCCTCAAGCCTCTGCACCGCGCCAGCAGCATTTATGCGCAAAACCAGCACCCCTGGCTCAGTGGCCTAGGGCTCTACGATGGCCGCGTCGACACGGCTGCCAAAGCCCTCTACCAGGACAAACTCGGGGTCTACTTCCTGCCCCAACTGAGCCACGCTCTGGAGCGCGAACTCGCCAGCCTCAAGGCTAAAGATCCGCGTCTGGCGCAAACCCTGGCGGTCTACCTGATGCTCGACGACGAGTCGCGGCGCGACGCACAATTAATCAAAACCTGGGGGCAGCAATATTGGCACCGGCAATTCCCCGAGAGTGCCGAGCAGCGCCAGCAATTGCAGAGCCATCTCGACACCCTGCTCAGCGCACCCCTGCCAGCGGCCAGCAGTGACCCGCGCTTAATTGAACGTACGCGCCTCAAGTTGAGTCGTGTAGCCATGTCGCAGCGACTCTACCAGCAATTGCAAAACAACCATGATCTGCGCGTTGACCTCTACAGTGAGATCGGTGGTGACAGTGAAACCGTGTTTGGCATCAAACCCGACAGTGCGCTGTTCCAAAGCTCAGCGCTGTATACCAAGGCCGGGTTTAACAACGCCGATTACAGCGCCGACTCCGAGCTGATCGAGCAACTGCACCAGAGCAGCTGGATCTACGGTGACAAACAACTCTTGCAATACAGTGCCAGCGAGCGTGAAGAGCTGAGCCAGCAGATCGAGCGCGCCTACCTCAGCGACTACACGCGACACTGGCAAACATTTCTCAAGCAACTCAATATCGCGCCGTTTCGCAATCTCAACAGCGCCGTTGAGACACTCGGCCAGCTCAGTGACCCGAGCTATTCACCGCTGTTAACCACCCTCGAATTAGTCGCTGAAAACACCCGCCTGCGCCCCGCGCTACCCACTCAAACCGGCACCTTTGCGAAACTGGCGGGCGCCTTGCCCGACAGCCTCAAACCGACCCTGGTCGACAAACAGTTTCGCGAGCTACAGCGCCTCACACAGGCCAGCGGCGATCGCCCAGCACCCAGCCAACAGGCCATTGAGGCGATCACCGAAGTCAAAGAGTTTATGGATGGCATTGCCAGTGACGGCAATCCGGGGCAGGCCGCCTATCAGGTGGTGCGCGCACGCTTTGTTGGCGCCACCAACCCCCTGCAAAAACTGCGCAGCCGCGCCGGGCGCTCCCCACAACCGATGCAGCACTGGCTCGAGCAAATTGCAGATAACAGTTGGCGCGTACTGCTCTCTGCCAGCAGTGGCTATCTCAACAGAGAGTGGCAGCAGCAGGTCTACAAGCCCTATCAGAACAGCCTCGCCAATCGCTACCCATTGGCGGGCGATGCCAGTGAAGAGGCCTCGCTGGCCGATTTCAGTGAATTCTTCGGCCCCGATGGCATTGAACACAACTTCTTCAAAAGTTATCTGGCGAGCTTTATCGATACCCGCAAGTGGCAATTGCGCAGTGTCGACGGGCGCAGGCTACAAATTTCAAATCAGGCGCTGGAGCAACTGCGCCGCGCCCATCAAGTGCGCAAGGCCTACTATGCCAAGTCTGAGCAACTGGCCTTTAATTTCCGCCTGCAGCCGAGCAAGCTCGACGGCGGTATCAAGCGCTTCACACTGGAACTCGGCAACGGCCGACTCAGCTACTCCCACGGCCCCCAGTTGAGTAAAACCTTAAACTGGATCGGCGGTGAACACGACCGCGCCCGCCTCTTATTTGAAGACCTCAATGGCGATGTCCACCGCGCCTCCTACGATGGCGACTGGGCCTGGCTACACCTACTCGACGCCGCGCAACTGCGCCCCGGCGGTCGTGCCAACAGTACCAAGGCGACCTTCTCGGTGGGTAGCCGCAAGGCTCAGTACCTACTGTCGGCAAGCAGTTCTGCCAAACCCTTCAACAGCCAGTTACTGCACGGCTATCGCTGCCCACAGCGCCTATAAAATGAACACGCCCTCAGCACCCAAGATCGGCCTGTATGGCAAAGCGCCCGCCCACAGCGATTTTATCGACCGCCAGTTGCCCATGGCCTTTATCGGCAACTGGGACGGCTGGCTACAACGCTGTATTAGCTGCAGTCGCGAGCGACTCGGCGATAGCTGGCTCGACCTGTATCTCACCAGCCCAATCTGGCGTTTTATGCTGTCCCCCGGTGCCATCGACCCCCAGGGCTGGTGTGGCGTCGTCAGCCCCAGCGTCGATAGCGTGGGGCGCTACTTTCCTCTGACCATCGCCATGCCCCTACCGGCGGCGACCGGCCTGGCGCTGTTTTGCCAACACAACGAGGTTTGGTTTCAAGGCCTCGAAACGGTGGTGCTCGACGCCCTGCAAAGTGGCCACGATGCCGATCAGCTCGACGCGCAACTGCAACAAATTGCGCCACCGCTAGGCAATACTCAAAACCCCGGTGACAACCGTAATATCGCCCTCTCCGCCAGTGGTTTTAGCAGTGCCTTAGCGGCCCAGCTCGACGCGCAACTCGGCCAACACTACGCCAGCCATAGCCTCTGGTTTAGCATTTACACCCAGCCGGCCATGCAAAATTTACTGCTCGCCCAGGGCATGCCCAGCGACGAACAGTACACCGCAATGCTCGACAATCAATGGCAGCAATGGGGTTGGGGGCAAGCCAACGCCAGCAATGACTGGGGCTCTTGAGCAGGCTTTATTAGCGCTAATATCGGCCGCCAAAAATGCCGTTTCAAAAGCAACCTAATGTGCTTTACAATCATGGCGGCTACGCTTTCACAATTACGGAATTTAATCGCCAGGGAGCTCTAAAACTATAATGACATCGCCCGCCGTCATCGATATCGAGGCACTGAGCCAACCCATCTCCGACGACTGCCCTCAGGGCAGTGATATTCGTCTCGATCGCTCGCCCAACTCGGCTTACTACCGCATTAAAGACGCCAGAAATGGTGCCCGCGCCGCCGAGCGCGCCAATTTATTTGACGATGATGCCAGTGTCGATACCCTCGCCCTGTGGCAACCGGTACTCGACACCGCGCCGCAAATCCTCAGCGAAACCAGTAAAGACCTCGAGGTACTGAGTTGGTATATCGAGGCCCTGATCCGCTTTTATGGCTTGGCCGGCTTGCGCGACGGCCTCACACTGACCCGCGAAATCGTCGAGAAATACTGGGATAATCTCTACCCCGAGCCCGATGAAGACGGCCTTGAAACCAAGATTGCACCGCTCACCGCCCTCAACGGCGATGGTGGTGAGGGCACGCTGCTGGCACCGATTCGCAATTGCGCCATTACCACTCTCGGCAGTGATGGCACTTTCAGCTACTGGCAATACCAGCAAGCCAGGGATGCCCGCAAAATCGCCGACGACGATGAGCGACAGAGCCGCCTGCAGAGCATGGGCTTTAATCTCGACAGTATTGAAAAAACCGTCGCCAGCGGCGATAGCGCTTTTTACATCGCGCTGATTGGCGACCTGGAATCTTGCTGCGAGGCGTTTCAGGGTCTCAATGAGCTGATGGCCAACTACTGTGCCCATGAGGCGCCACCCAGCACCTCGATTCGCGAGCTCCTCGAGGAACTGCTACGCACCGTGCGCTTCCTCAGTAAAGACAAACTGGCCCAGCTCCAGGCCAGTGAAGCGGCGGCGCAGGTAGAAGCCAGCGCCGCGACTGAAGCGTCAGCCACCCACGACACAGCCAATAGTGCCCCGCCAAGTAACGCCGGTGCACCGGCAGCCCAAATGGCAAACGCTAGCAGCGGCGCCATTCAGCACCGCGAAGATGCCCTCAACCGCCTGCAAGATGTCGCTAACTATTTTCGCCTCCACGAACCCCACACCCCGCTATCACCGGCCATCGAACGCATCGTTGGCTGGGGGCGCATGAGTGCCGCCGAATTAATGATGGAGCTGGTGCCCGATGACAACGCCCGCGCGATCTTGACCCAGCTGACCGGCATTAAACTCGATGGTAGTGAAACGGCCAGCTATGTGGCGCCACCGCCCATTGCCAGCCCCGCCCCAGCAACCAGCAATACCTGGGCGGAGGAAAAAAACGATGCAAGAGATTCATGGAATGACACACCAAGCAGTGAAGACAACGATGATTTAGCCTGGTAAATAAAGGCGCTGACAAGGGCGTAGGCCCTTTGAGTATCAGTATCCAGGTTCACCCTGAACCTCAATTAATACGTAAAGGAGAAAGACATGGCTGACAGTATCCACGACAAACTAAAAAGGGTGCGCAAGCCACGCGTACATATTACCTACGACGTTGAGACCAACGGTGCCGAAGAGAAGAAAGAACTGCCCTTCGTAATGGGTGTTATGGGCGATTATTCCGGTGACAACAGCGACAATAAAAAGCCCTTAAAAGAGCGTAAGTTTGTCAATATCGACCGCGATAATTTCAATGAAGCGATGGGCAAGGTCAACCCGACCTTGAACATGAAGGTTGAAAACACCTTGAACGCCGACGACAGCGAGCTCTCCGTCAATCTCGAGTTTAATTCCCTCGGCGACTTTGACCCCGCAAAGGTGGTTAATCAGGTCGAACCCCTCAAGCAATTGATGGAGGCGCGCAATAAATTAAAAGATTTACTCAGCAAGGCCGACCGCTCCGATGAGCTCGAAGCCCTGCTTGAAGAAGTCCTGCAAAACACCGACAAAATCGCCTCTATTTCTGCGGAAATCGGCGACCGCAAAGACGGAGATAAGACATGAGCAGCGAACTCGATAGCAGTGTCGGCAGTGCCAGTGGCGAAGCGGAAGAACAGTCCCTCAGCCTACTCGAGCAGGCTATTGGCGCCACTAAGCAAACCAAGCGCGAAGATGCCAGCGACCTGATCGGCAACCTCACCGCCCAGGTCATGCAGGGCACGGTGACCTGGGATCGCAACCTCACCCATACCATTACCTCCGCCGTCGATGCCATCGACGCAGCCATCTCCAAGCAGTTGGCCGCCATCATGCACCACGATAAATTCCAGAAGCTCGAGGGCTCCTGGCGTGGACTGAATCATCTGATAATGAACAGTGAAACTAGCACCACACTGAAAATTCGCATGATGAATATGACCAAGCGCGAGCTCTTTAAGGATCTCGACAAAGCGGTCGAATTCGACCAGAGTCAAACCTTCAAAAAAATCTACGAGGAAGAATTTGGTATCGCCGGTGGTGAACCCTACGCCGCGCTGATTGGTGACTATGAGTTCAGCAATCACCCCGAAGACATCGACCTGCTGAGCAAAATGTCGAACGTCGCCGCTGCCGGCTTTGCGCCCTTTATCTCTGCCGCCGGCCCACAGATGTTTGGTTTCGATAGTTACGAAGAGCTCTCCAAGCCCCGCGACCTGGCCAATATTTTCAGCTCTCAGGAATACATTAAATACCGCAGCTTCCGCGACAGCGAAGATTCCCGCTTTGTCTCGCTGGTAATGCCGCGCGTGCTATCGCGCCTGCCCTACGGTGAAAACACCAAGGCCGTCGAGGAGTTTGGCTACGAGGAGTTCAATCAGGACAGCTCTGGCATGTCCGTCGCCACCGATCACGATGACTACTGCTGGATGAATGCCGCCTACGTGATGGGCACCACCCTGACCAAGGCCTTTGCCGAAAACGGCTGGTGCACAGCCATTCGCGGTGCCGAGGGCGGCGGTAAGGTCGAGGGTCTACCCAGCCACGTGTTTAAATCCGATGACGGCGACACCGACCAAAAATGTCCCACCGAAATCGGCATCACCGACCGTCGCGAGAGTGAATTATCGGGCCTTGGTTTCCTCCCCCTGTGCCACTATAAAAATACCGACTACTCGGTCTTCTTCGGTGCCCAAACCACGCAAAAACCCAAGGTCTATGACGACCCCGACGCCACAGCTAACGCCGCCATTTCATCGCGTCTACCCTATATCATGGCCACTGCACGCATTGCCCACTACCTGAAAGTCATGGGTCGCGACAAGGTCGGTTCCTTTATGGAAGCCAAGGATGCCGAAATCTGGTTAAACCGCTGGATTGAGGGTTATACCAACAGCAATGAAAGTGCCAGCGCCGAAATGAAGGCTAAATTCCCTCTCGCCGCCGCGCAAATCAGTGTTAAAGAAACCCCTGGTGCACCCGGCTCCTACAGTGCTGTCGCCTATCTCAAGCCCTGGCTGCAGATGGAAGAGCTCACCACCTCACTGCGTATGGTTGCCACAATTCCCGGCGCCAGTTAACACCGCGAGTCGAAACCCCTACTGACCGGCATTCACGCCAACCAGTAGGGGTCTGTTACGATCTTATTCGGCGCTATCGCGAGCCCGCCTCTACTCATCCACTACGGAAATCCGCGCCATCGTGTCAGAAGCCCCTGCCGATCTCGATAGCTTACTCGAAGGTCCTTGCAATGCAGACGCAGAGCCGCGTAGGCAAGACGACATTACGCTGAGTAGTGACATGCTTGGGGCTTTTATCGCGCAGCCCGATCCCGGCCAAGCTCTGGCTCTGTGGTTAAAGGTACTCGCCAGCGAGCCCGACAGACACCAGTCCGTGCCCATAAAACTCTACTTGGCACGCTACATCGCCCTGCTCGACCAGCGTATCAACGAACAACTCAACCAGATTTTGCACCAGGAAAAATTCCAGCGCCTCGAGGCGCGGTGGCGCGGTCTGGAGAAATTGGTCGACGCCGCCAAGCAGTATGGCAATATTAAAATTCGCTGCCTCGATGTCAGCTGGCGCGAGGTGGCTAAGGATATCGACCGGGCCGCCGACTTTGACCAGAGCGCACTGTTCAATCTGATCTACAACCAAGAATTTGGCATCGCCGGCGGCCAGCCCTACGGTGTGCTACTGGGTGACTACCAAGTCAGCCATCGCCCCTCACAGCAACACCCCACGGACGACATCAATACCCTGCGGGGCATCGCACAAATTGCCGCAGCGGCCTTTGCGCCCTTCATCTGTGGTGGTTCGGCGGCACTGTTTGGTCTCGATAATTTCGACAAGCTGGCGCAACCGATTAACATCGACAATATTTTTAGCCAAAGTGAATACCACGGCTGGCGTGGCCTGCGCGCCATGGAGGATGCGCGTTTTATCGGCATTGCCCTGCCCCAGGTGCTGATGCGCGAGCCCTACACCCACAAACTCCTGCAGCCCGGCAGCCTGTTGTTCAATGAAGAGGTCAACTACAAGGACAGTAGCCGCCACCTCTGGGGCAATGCCTGCTACGCCCTGGGCGTGGTGTTAATTCGCGAGTTTGGCGATGTCGGCTGGTTTTCCCATATTCGCGGCGCCCCTCGCGACCACCTCGGCGGCGGCCTGGTCACCGAATTTCCCAGTCTCGACTACGGCACCGACAGCTCGGCCACAGCGCAAAAAATTCTCACCCAGGTGGTGATTACCGACAATAGGGAAAGACAACTCAGCGAGCACGGCTTTCTATCCCTGTGTGATTGCTACGACACCCCCTTTGCCGCCTTTCTCAGCTGCCCCTCCCTGCAACAGGTAAAAACCTACACCAGCAAAGCCGCGACGGCCAATGCACGCATGGCTGCGATGCTGCAACAGGTACTCTGCGCCTCGCGCTTCGCGCACTATATCAAGGTAATGATTCGCGACAAGGTGGGTTCGTTTACCAGCGCTAAAGAGTGTCAGCAAATGCTGCAGGATTGGCTGAACCAATACACCACCGGCCGCGATGATCTCGCCTGGGACGCCCTATCCCGCTATCCCCTGCGCTCGGCGCGCATCGAGGTGCGTGAAAAACCCGGCATGCCGGGTATTTACACCAGCATTATTCATCTCAAACCCCACTACATAGTCGACCAACTGGTTTCCGAATTGCGCCTCACCAGCGAATTGCATTTACCCAGCTTTGGCACAACCTAAAGCAGCGCCCCATGAGTGCCATAGACGACGATAAAAAACTCCTCGCCCCACTCCTCGATCGCTTGAGCAATGCCGGTAATCACAGTGGCCAGCGCTCATCCCATCAGGTGCTCAAGCAACTGCGCGAAAGCGTGCGCCACGATCTCGAGCATTTATTTAACACCCGCTATCGACGTCTTTCCGCGCACCCCCAACACCCCCATTTGCACGCCTCGTTGATCGATTATGGTTTGCCCGACATTTCCACCATCAACCTCAGTGAGAGCAAAAGCCGCCAGCTCTTTTGTCGCGATGTTGAAACGGCCATACTCACCTTTGAACCGCGTATCCGCAGCGTTAAAGTCAGCAGCGAACAAGGTGTTAACGCCAACGACCCGACCATTTGCTTTCGCATTGAGGCCAAGCTCCATGCCAATCCGGCAACGGAAACCATTATTTTTGACTCGGCCTTAAACCCCGTCGACCACAATATTAACCTCACAGAAATAGGCTGAGTTCAGACAGCATGAGCGATAAATTACTCGACCACTACGAAAAAGAATTTGCCTTTTTACAGGAGTCCGCCGCCGATTTCGCGCGCCAACACCCCGGTTCCGCCGGTCGCCTGCAACTCTCGGCGGACACCGTTGACGACCCCTTGGTCGGGCGCCTCCTCGCCGGCACGGCCTACCTCAATGCGCGCATCCAACAGAAGCTCGACGACGAGTTGCCCCAGCTCAGCGACGCCATGCTCGACACCCTCTACCCCCACTACACGCGTCCCATTCCCGCCATGACCGTGGTGCAGTTTCAAGCCGAGGCCGACCTCGATGCCCTGGCCCACGTCGACAGAGGCGCCCTGCTGCAGACCTCTGCCGTCGCCGGTAACAGCTGTCACTTCACCACCAGCTACCCGGTCGACATTCACCCCTGCCAAGTTACACAGGCGGCACTTAATACACGCCCCTTTGTGGCGCCGGGCTCGGCCGCCATGAAAGGTGCCGCCGGGGTGTTGCACATCGCCCTGCAAGGCATTAGCAAAGATTTCCGTTTTGGCGATGCCCCACCCGAGGCCTTGCGCTTTTTTCTACGCGGCCAAAACCAGCACAGTTTCCCGCTCTACGACTTACTGTTAAATAAGACCCTAAAAATTGCCCTGGCACGCAGTGAACACGATGAGCAGCCCATTTTCATTAACAGCAGCTGCATTCAGCCCGTTGGCTTTGAGGAAGACGAGGGCTTGCTGCCCTACCCCAGCAACGCCTTTATCGGCTATCGTCTGTTGACCGAATTTTTTGTGTTTCCAAAAAAGTTTCTGTTTCTCGATTTTCAGCAACTGGCTGGCGCCATCACTGCAGATTTTGGCAATGAGCTCCACCTCTACATTTATTTATCCGAGAGCGATGAGGAGCTCGAACACCACCTCAGTGCCAGTAATTTTGCTCTCGGCTGCAGTCCCGCAGTCAACCTCTTCCCGCAAACTGGCGACCCGATTCAGCTCGACCATCTGCAACACCAGTACCGCATTGTGCCGGACGCGCGCAGCCCCGAGGGCATGGAGGTTTACAGCATCGACAGCGTCAATGGTCTCGACAGTGACGCTAAAGTGTATGAATACACACCCTTTTATGGCCGCCAACACCGCCACCATGAAGGTACTCGTGGCAACTACTGGCACGCCCAACGCAGCGCCGTCACCGAGGGCGAGCACCTCAATGAAACGGCCAGCGAGATGGACATCACCCTAGTCGATCTCGACTTCAACCCCTATACCGCGAAAGATCAGACCCTGCAGTTGAGCCTCACCTGCTTCAATCGCAATCAACCACAAAAGCTGCCCACCGGTAATTCCCAGCCCTGGCTCACCGAGGTCAATGGCAGTAGCCCGGTAAGCCGCATTGTCTGCCTAGTCGCCCCGACACCGACCCTGCGCCCGCTGCTAAAGTCCGGCGCCTATTGGCGACTGATCTCCCATCTCAATCTCAATCACCTCTCCCTGGGCGATGGTGAAAGCGGCTGTCAGGCCTTTAAAGAAATCCTGCGTTTATACGACTTCAGCGATTCGCCCAGCACCCGAAAATTGATCGAGTCCCTGCGCGACATGCACACCAAGGCCATTACCGCACCGATACAAGCTGGCAGTGGCATTGCCATGTGTCGCGGCACCGAAATACATATCGAGCTCGACCCGGTAATGATGATCGGCACCAGCCCGCTGCTCTTTGCCTCGGTGATCGAACGCTTTATGGGCCTCTACTGCTCACTCAATTCATTCACCCGTTTAATTACCACCTTGAGCGGCAAAGAAGGGGAGTTAAAGCGATGGCCACCACGCGCCGGCGACAAAGCCCTAATCTAGTCGAGCGGCTCTGCGCCGAGCCCTGGCGTTTTAGCTTTCAACAAGCGCTGCGTATTCTTGAGGCCGCCGTCTGCAGTGACGAGCCGCAGCAGGCTGGCTTTGCCAGTGAGCCCGTGGGCGGGCTAACGCCGCCCCACAAAGAGCTGGTGCATTTTTCCAACCGCCCCTCGCTGGCCTTCAGTCCCGCCAATATCAGCGCCATTGAGGTCGTGGATTCAGACCCCGAAAAGGGCCAACAGCAATGGCATATGACGCTACAGTTTATGGGCCTGGCCGGTAGTCACGGCGTCATGCCCCACTATTTTTCGGAGCTGCTACTGCAGCGCCTGCGCGATAAGGATGAGGCCCTCGCCACCTTTATCAATATTTTTGAACACCGCAGCATCTCCCTGTTCTACCGCGCCGCCGGTAAATACCGCCTGCCCCACCAATATGAAAATAGCCGTCGCCAGCCGCGTAAAGAGGACGATGCCTTTACCCATGCCCTGGCCTGTTTATCGGGCCTGGGCAGCCCCCAGCTGGCGGCGCAGTTGCCCTTCGACAAGGAAACCATTCTTGGCTACAGCGGCCTGTATGCCAGGCCGATTCGCTCTGCCGCCGCCCTCAAGGGCATGCTCGAACACCATTTTGGTCTGCGCGCAGAAATCGAACAATTTTGCGGGCAGTGGCAGGCTCTACCCGAGGATATCGTCAGCCACCTGCCGGGTGAGGATTACCCCGACGGGCAAAACAACTGTCTTGGGGTCAATGCCCTGCTCGGCACCAGTTGCTGGCAGGTACAAAGTAAATTTCGCATTCGCCTCGCCGTTATGGACTACCCCAGTTTTATGGAGCTCGCCCCCGGCAGTAAAAAACTCTTGGCGCTACAGGGCTTTATCGACTTTTTTGCCGGCACCGAACTCGACTACGAAATTTGTGTGCAGCTACGATGGCAGGATGCCCGGCCCACGCGCCTCGACAACACGGTTGGCAGCGAGCCGCTACTGGGCTGGAATACACCGCTGGGCAGTCATTCCGACACCGCTGACAATAATAAACCGATTGAAATACTGGTCTCCAAACACACTCTTCCCGCCGACGCCGGCCTCGCAATGGCCGTCTAGGCCGCCCCTCTTTCTGTAACAGGACTGACACCATGTTAAGCATCAATCTCAAAGCACTGATCGACACCATGACCCCGCTGCTGCGCGACGCACTCGAGGGCGCGGCGGGGCTCTGCCTGGCCCACAATCAATACAATGTCGAGATTGAGCACTGGCTATTAAAACTCCTCGACAGCAGTGACAGTGATTTCATCAGCCTACTGGAAAAGCACGACGTCAACCCCAGCCACCTGGCCCGAGAGCTGGCCAATAGCATTGCCCGCTTTAAGAGTGGCAGTAGTCGCCCCCCCGCCCTGTCGCCGGCCATCGTCGATGCCGCCAAGAGTGCCTGGTTACTGGCCTCTGTCGACTACGGCCACCGCCAAATGAGTTCTGGCCACCTGCTCGCCGCGCTCTTACTCGATGAGCAACTGCGCCGCCAGCTGCTCGACTCCTGCCCCGAACTCAGCTCCGTGGCCCCCGAGTCAATCCGTGAAACGGCCCGCGCCATTATCGGCAGCACCGGCGAATCGGCCGCCGCGCTCACCGGCACTGGGCAGACGGCCGACCCTGGCTCGGTCGCCGCCAGCAACGCCCCCGCTCTGGACAAATTCACCATCGATCTCACCGAGCGCGCACGCCAGGGTGAAATCGACCCGGTGCTCGGCCGCGACGAGGAGATTCGCCAGTGCATTGATATTCTCTCCCGCCGCCGCCAGAACAACCCGATTCTTACCGGTGAGGCCGGTGTCGGCAAGACCGCCGTGGTTGAGGGCTTTGCCCTGCGTATCGCCAATGGCGATGTCCCCGAACCCCTGAAAAACGTTACCCTGCGCACCCTCGACCTCGGTCTACTACAGGCCGGTGCCAGCGTCAAAGGGGAATTTGAAAACCGCCTAAAATCGGTGATCGAAGAGGTCAAAGCCAGCCCCACCCCGATCATTTTGTTTATCGACGAGGCCCACACCCTGATCGGTGCCGGTGGCAAAGAGGGCCAGGGCGACGCCGCCAATTTACTCAAGCCCGCCCTCGCCCGAGGTGAGCTGCGCACCGTTGCCGCCACCACCTGGGCCGAGTATAAAAAGTATTTTGAACGCGACCCGGCCCTGACGCGACGCTTTCAAGTGGTCAGTGTCGAGGAGCCCGATGAGGAAAAAGCCATATCGATGATGCGCGGCATCGCCGGCTCACTGCAGGCCCATCACCGTGTGCCGATACTGGACGAGGCCATCATTGCCTCTGTGCGCCTCTCCGGCCGCTATATTCCCGGCCGCCAATTGCCCGACAAGTCGGTGAGTTTATTGGATACCGCCTGCGCCCGCGTCAGCCTCGGCCAAACCGCCTGCCCCGCCGCCGTTGAAGATGCCCAGCGCAATATTCAACAGTTCAACAGCAACAAAGCCATGTTAGAGCGTGAGAATGCCGCCTACGGTGTGCACGACCAGCGTCTCGAAGAATTGCAAGGAGAGATAAGCGCAGAAGAGGAACGCCTCGACCTGCTACAGCAACAGTGGCAAGCCGAGAAGCAACTGATCGCTAAAATTCGCGATATTCTGCAACAGATTGACCAGGACTTTCAGCAGCAAGAGCCAATGGCCGCCGAGCAACTGGCCGCATTGAAAGAACAGCTACAGGGCCACCACCGTGAACTCGCTGACATCCAGGGCGAGACCGGGCTGATGCAAGCCAGTGTCGATGAACAGGCCATCGCCGAGGTCATCGCCAACTGGACCGGGATTCCGGTCGGCAAAATGCTCGGTGATGAGATCAATGCCGTGGTCGGACTGGCCAAGACCATGGGCGAACGGGTGATTGGCCAGGACCACATTCTCGAAGCCACCGCCCAGGTAATTCGCACCGCGCGCGCCGGCCTCACCGATCCGCGCAAACCGATTGGCGTCTTCCTCTTCGTCGGCACCAGCGGCGTCGGCAAGACCGAAACCGCCCTGACCCTGGCCGACCTGCTCTACGGTGGCGAGCAGAACATCACCACCATTAACATGTCGGAATTTAAGGAGGAGCATAAGGTCTCGACCCTGTTGGGCTCACCCCCCGGCTATGTCGGCTACGGCGAGGGCGGCATCCTCACCGAGGCGGCGCGGCGCAAACCCTATTCGATTATCTTGTTGGATGAGATGGAAAAAGCCCACCCCGGGGTGCAGGATATTTTTTATAATTTATTCGACAAGGGCACCATTAAGGACGGCGAGGGCCGCGATATCGACTTTAAAAACACGGTGATTATTATGACCTCTAATGCCGGGGAGGATGCGATTCGCGCCATTATGAGTCAAGAAGAGGAGAAGCCCGATCCCGAGCTCTTGCTCGACAGCATTCGTCCCGAGTTGTTGAAGCACTTTAAACCCGCCTTCCTCGGCCGCACCAATCTCATGGCCTTCTATCCCCTGGAAGATGAAAACCTGATGAAGATTAGCGCCATCAATATGCGCCGCATCGAAAAGCGTGTGCGCAATCATTACGGTGCCGAATTTAGCTACGACGACGATGTCTTAATTAATATTGTCGCCCGTTGCCAGGACGCCGATACCGGTGCCCGCAATATCGAAAATATTCTCACCCGCACCCTACTGCCCGAATTAGCCAGTGAATGTTTGAGCCGCATGGCGCTGAACGAAGAAATTAACAGCGTGCACATTGGCGCCACCGAGGACGGGGGCTTCAGTTATCAGCTGCAGTAGGCCTGCTGGGTAGTTGTCCCCTTAACTCAGACTCTAGTGTTGTTACGGACTATAACAACACTAGGGAGTATGGGGCCTAGCGAAGGTCGGAAAAAAAGACTTGCCTAGGTGCCGCAAAAGGTCGCCTTTACCTCTTCATCGGCGGTTGGCGCGATGGCAAGGTCTTGGTTTTCTTCACTGTAGGTGAAGGGCTTGGCCAGCACATCGACCAGGCGGTGAAAGCGAGTGAAGTCCTGCTGGCGAGTCGCCTCTTCGATAGCCGCCTCAATTTGATGATTGCGGGGAATAAAGGCCGGGTTTTTGCCAACCATTGTGGCGTGAGCCGTAGCGGTATCGATATTGTCTTGAGCCAAGAGTTGCCGCCAATTTTGCAGCCAGGGCTGGAAGGCTGGCGGCAGGGTAAAAATAGTGGCCGCCAGCTTGGCTTCCTGATCGGGCGCCAGTTGATCGCCGAGGGCGCGAAAGGTCAGGGTATAGTCGCAAGCCTGCTCGGCCATTAATTCTAAGAGCTCAGAAAACAACTGGTTCACCTCGACACTGGCGGTGGCAAAGCCGAGCTTGGCAGCCATTAAACCTTGGTAGGTTTCGCCAAACACGGTGGCGTAAGCCCCTAGAGCGGCCTGGGCTTTATTGATCGCCTCGGCTTCGACATCATCCATTAAGGGCAACAGTGCCTGGGCCAACCAGCTGAGGTTCCAGTGGCCGATATCGGGCTGGTTAGCGTAGGCGTAGCGGCCCTGAGTGTCGATGGAACTGAAGACTTTTTGCGGATGATAGACATCCATAAAGGCACAGGGACCGTAGTCCACCGTCTCACCACAGACCAGCATATTGTCGGTATTCATCACCCCGTGAATAAAACCGACCGCCATCCACTGGGCGATCAAGCGGGCCTGGGCTTTGACCACACAGGCCAGTAGCGCGCTATAGGGCTCACTACTCTCACCAGCCTCGGGGTAGTGGCGATCGATGACGTAGTCGGCCAGGGCTTGTACCGAAGCGCTATCTTGTTGTGCGGAGAAAAACTGGAAGGTACCAATGCGAATATGGCTACTGGCAACACGGGTTAAAATCGCCCCCGGTAAGAAGCTCTCCCTGACCACCCGCTCACCGGTGGTCACC
>MAAC01011378.1_pt1 | contig 30646 bp, 24 predicted proteins | sample 1115981 | NCBI WGS metagenome assembly MAAC01 (sample SAMN04961126, study PRJNA320927) | seawater metagenome | isolation source: sample BD02T64 sea water enriched with oil for 64 days | place: USA:Gulf of Mexico | collected 2013-07-27 | reverse complement strand
GTTGTTTCGCTTATCATGAGTTGTATTTCAATCGACTTCTCTTATGCTCAGGATCCAACTTTTACGCAATTTTATTCAAATCCTATGTATTTGAATCCTGCGTTTGCAGGGACAGCTAATTGTCCTAAGTTGCACTTGAATATCAGAGACCAATGGCCGAATATACCGGGGTCTTTTGTAACAACTTCATTTTCTTTGGATCAGAATATCCCTAGTATTAATAGTGGGTATGGGATTCAAGCTGTTTATGATAGAGCGGGTGAAGGAATATTGAATTATTCTCAGGTATCAGGTATCTACGCTAAAAGTTTTAAGATTAACAAGAGGTTTTCTGTATCCGGTGGTGCACAAGTTACTTTAAATCATAAATTCTTAGATCGATCTAAATTGATCTTTGGTGATATGATTGATCCGAACAGTGGAATTGTTTTTGCTTCGACTGAAGATGAAAATCTTAATGACAATGCAATGTTCGTTGATTTTGGACTTGGATTAATATTGTTTTCAGAACGATTTTATCTAGGGGCTTCATTCCATCATATCAATAAACCTACAGATACTTTCTTTAGTAGTTATTCGGTAGGTGCAGTTGTAGTTGAAGGTGTTAGTAAAGTGCCGGTGAAAACGACCGTTCATGGTGGGGCTAATATTCCAACAAATGGGAATGTTCGAAAAGGTATTATTGGGGACAGTCCTTATATTACTGCTGGTTTTGTCTATCAGCAACAAGGTGCTGCGGATCAGTTAAATCTTGGTTTGTCTTTGACAAATAAAAGTTTATCTGGTGGATTATGGTATCGATTCAATTCTGAGAATGCCGATGCGGTGATGATGATAGTAGGGTACAGTATAGATCAGTATATCATTGGTTATAGTTATGACTATACAGTTTCGGAATTAAGTAATACTACTGGAGGTGCGCATGAGATTTCTTTGAGAATTCAATTGCCATGTAAAGTGAAGCCTAAAAAGCTTCAACCAATTTTATGTCCTAAGTTTTAATACTAGGACTGTTTGACTAGAGAGTAAAATAAAAACATATTCTAAAGAGCACGATAAAGATGAAGAGTAGAATTGCATTAGGAGCACTTCTTGTAACAGCCGTTGTTTCCCTGTCTTCCTGTGGAGGTGGTGGTAGTAAGACTGTTTATTCCGCAACGGGGTGGCCGGTCAACAGTTCAGAAGCCGGTGGTTTTGAAGCCGAATTAAATACCACTCAGTACGTGTTACCAGGTATGTCCTTTATTGAAGGAGGGACATTTGTAATGGGAAGAGTGATGGATGATCCAATGTCGGATAATAACAATTTGCCAAAACGTGCAACTGTTGCGTCCTTCTTTATGGATGAAACAGAAGTCACGAACATTTCTTACCGTGAATACTTGTTCTGGTTGGAGCGTGTTTATGACGAAAGTTACCCAGAAGTATTGAGAAACGCTATGCCAGACGAAAATGTATGGAGAAGCAAATTAGGTTTTAATGAGCCGATGGTTGAAACATATTTACGTCATCCAGGTTTTAACTATTATCCTGTTGTGGGTGTTAGTTGGAAACAAGCTATGGATTACTGTAGCTGGAGAACTGATCGTGTAAATGAGTTTACTTTGATTGACCGTAAAGCGTTGAAGTGGAATGCAGATCAGTATGATGATGACAACTTCAACACTAAGGCATATTTGGCAGGTAAGTACATCGGAGAGCAAGATAATGGTTTCCGTGACCTTCGAAATCCTGATAGTAAGGATGGTAGAGCTGGTAGAATGGAAGATGGAGTTATCACTCCAGGATATAGGTTGCCAACAGAAGCTGAATGGGAATATGCTGCTCTAGGTTTAATAGGGAATTCTATTGAAGGTAATATAGATAACGGTAAATATTTCCCAAGAGGTGGTATCGGATCTAGCATTAGAGGGTTAAGAAGTAACTTAACTCAAACTGCTGGTGTTTTCTTAGCTAACTTTAAGCGTGGAAAAGGAGATAACATGGGTACAGCAGGGTGGTTGAATGATTACGGTGCTCGTACTTCTGAAGTTAAAACGTATCCTCCAAATGATTTCGGTCTTTATGATATGGGTGGAAACGTAAATGAATGGGTATTGGATGTATACCGTGTAGGAACGGAAGATTACGATGATTTTATGCCTTTCCGTGGTAATGTATTTACCAAAATGTCTAGAGATGAGGATGGTTTCCTTCCAGATGTTGATTCATTAGGTCACTTACCAACAGAGTTGGTGACAAATGCTGAAAACATTAATAGAAGAAACTATACTACTGCTAATAACATCAGTTTCAATGATGGAGATATGCAATCATCTATTTATTTCCAAAAAGGTGCTACTCTAGGCGATGCTCCAATGTATGATGAAGGATCTTCATTGATTAACGATCGTACAAGAGTGTTTAAGGGTGGTTCTTGGAAAGATAGACAATACTGGTTAACTCCAGGAACAAGAAGATTCTTAGATGAGAATGTAGCAACAGATGATATTGGTTTCCGATGTGTAATCGATAGAATGGGATCGCAAGGAATTAAGAGATTCTAAAATGTAGTTAAAGAAATATTAAAAGGCCGGTTATTTTTATAACCGGCCTTTTTGTTTTTTGGATGGTTTAGAATTAATATTTTTGACATTCGATATTACGGATGAAAATGGAAACGCTATACACTATATTTAAACAATCCAGTGGGATTTGTACGGATACCAGAAAAGTAACCGATGGGTGTTTGTTTGTCGCATTAAAAGGAGCCAATTTTGATGGGAACCTCTTTATTTCTGAAGCTTTAAATCAAGGCGCAATTGCAGCGGTTACAGATTCTCCAGAGATTGCCAATTCACTTAATTCAGAACAAGTTGTTCTGGTTAAGGATTGTTTGGTAACCCTACAAAGCCTGGCTTCTTATCATAGAGATCAATTATCTGTGCCAATTATTGGTATTACGGGTACCAATGGTAAGACTACGACTAAGGAACTATGTCATACTGTTCTAAATTCCCAATACAATTGCTATGCTACAAAGGGAAATTTAAATAATCACATAGGAGTTCCCTTATCTATTTTGGAGGTTAATAATCAGCATGATTTTGCCATTATTGAAATGGGAGCTAATCATCTTGGAGAAATTGCTGAGCTTTGCCTTATTTCAAAACCTAATATTGGAATAATTACGAATATCGGTACAGCACATTTAGAAGGTTTTGGTTCGTTTGAAAATATAGTGAAGACCAAAAATGAGTTGTATAAATACATTATTCAGACCAATGGGAGTATAATTTTCAATTTAGATGATAGTATACTATCTAAGCTTGTAAATGGATATATGGATTGTTTCACTTATAGCAGATCTGATTCCTTTGCTGATTTGAGTTATGGACTTGTTGAAAAGCAGTTATATGCGGGTATTCAATGGAAGGAAAAAAAGGTTATATCTCAGCTATTTGGTTCTTATAATGCTGAAAATTTAGCTTGTGCATTTGCATTGGGAATGAAATTGAATATTGATTCAAACAGAATTATAAATTCAATCGAATCTTATATTCCTGGTAATAATCGGTCACAATTATTGAAAAAAGGCACTAACCAGTTGATTTTGGATGCATATAATGCAAATCCAAGCAGTATGTCCAGCGCAGTTTCACAATTTCTTAATGTAGAAGATGAGCATCCAAAAATTTTAATTTTGGGAGATATGTTGGAGTTAGGTACTTATAGTGCAATGGAACACCAAAAAATATTGGACCACCTTATAATCCAAAATATAGCCTTTGATCATTGTTATCTGGTCGGAGAAGAGTTTTCAAAATGCGAGGTTTCGCAAAATAATATATCATTCTTTCGTTCAGTAAATGAATTGAAGGAATTGTTTAAGAAGCAAAAGGTGCAGTCACATCTAATTTTTCTGAAAGGCTCTCGTGGTATTCGATTGGAAGAATTAATTGATCTTTTCTAATGCGTTATTCTTATATTTTACCATCCATAGATAAATATCAATTACTAGCTTGGTCTAAGGACTTTGATATTTTTATGTTTCTCGATGCTCATCGGGAAGATGATCCTTTGTATGGAGCGTCCTTCGATTTTAAATTGGCGGTTCAGGCGGTTAGAGTTCTGCAATTAGGTACGAATAATGCTTTTATAAACTTGTCCTCTTTCTTGTCAAAAAGAGAGAACGACTGGGTATTTGGTGGTTTATCATACGATTTGAAAAATGAACTTGAAACACTTTCGTCCAGGAACGCAGATGTTATGCAATTGGAGGAAATGTATTTTTTTGTCCCTAAATATTTATTTGAATTCAAAGAGGGCGTTTTGTCTCTTCATTGTACTGAGCAAGTTGATTTAGAAAGTCTCATTGCAGAAATTTGCACTCAAGAATATCCGACTTCCAAAAATGAATCAGTGGATGTAAAATCTTCACTTAGTAAAGGGGAGTATATTCGTAAAATAGAAAAGGTAAAAGAAAACATCCAGTCAGGAGATATTTATGAAATGAATTTTTGTCAGAATTTTTATTCCGATAATGTTACTATAGAGCCTTTGGATTTATTTAGGAAGTTAAACGAGAATTCTAAAGCACCCTTTTCAAGCTTTTTTCAATACAATCACTTTCACTTAATATCAGCAAGTCCGGAGCGATATATTCAAAAAATTGCTAGTGATATCATTTCTCAACCCATTAAGGGAACTAGAAAGAGAGGAATGGATGAAAAGGAAGATCAATTGCTTAAGGAAGAATTGATGGCTAGTGAAAAAGATAAGCATGAAAATGTAATGATTGTAGATTTAGTTAGGAATGACCTTTCTAGAATAGCTGAAAAATCTACAGTAAAAGTTACTGATCTATTTGGCGTGTATTCTTTCCCTCATGTTCATCAAATGATCTCCACTATATCGTGTGTATTGGCTTCTGATAAAAATTATATGGATGTCATTACTTCATCTTTTCCGATGGGCTCCATGACGGGTGCTCCTAAGATTCGTGCGATGAAATTAATTGAAAAATATGAGGACTTTAAGCGTTCTTTCTATTCTGGTTCAGTTGGTTATTTCAGTCCAGATAGGGATTTTGACTTTAATGTTGTTATACGCTCTGTACTGTATCATTCAGATAAAAAGTACCTCTCTTTTCCCGTTGGTGGAGCCATTACAATTGATTCCTCACCAGAAGATGAGTATGAAGAATGTTTGGTTAAGATTCAGGGAGTTTTGAAGGCTTTAAACGCTCGATTAATTAACGTATTTTAACAAATAAATCGCAGTCTGAATTTCTTAATTAAACCTCTCAAGGTGAAAATTAAGTACTTTAGCGCAGCAATGAAAAAGCAATTTGGAACATATTGTAAAAGTTTGGGGATAAAGAAAGGAGAATCCTATCTTCTTGCTTTAAGTGGAGGGGGTGACAGTGTATGTTTGTTCCATTTGCTTAGATTTTCCGGCATCGAATTTACTGCTGCTCATTGTAATTATCAATTACGGGGTGAGGAATCTGACGGAGATGAACAATTTGTACGTTCCCTATGTACTAAATATGGTATTTCGTTAGAAGTGAGAACGTTCGATACTGTTTCTATTGTTGAGCAGAGTAAGGGGAATATTCAAGAAGTTGCTAGAAATATTAGATACGATTGGTTTTTTCAATTACTAGAAAAGGGAAACTATAAAGGAATCCTTACAGCGCATCACTTAAATGATAGTATTGAAACAAGTTTGTTCAATTTTTGTAGAGGAACGGACTTACATGGATTATCTGGGATTCCTATAGTGACCAATAAAGTTTTACGACCTCTCAGTTGTTTTACAAAAAAAGTGTTGTTGGATTATTTGAGCGAAAATAGTTTTCATTTCCGGTTGGACAGCTCAAATTTAAAATCGGATTATAGTCGAAATAAAATAAGACTTGAAATTCTTCCCAGATTTGAAGAGATTTTTATTGATGTTGATAAAAGATTTCGAAAATCATTAGAGAATATTGGCCATGCTGATCAGTTTGTTATGAATCAAATTGAGAAAATTCGAAAGGATCTATTTTTAGATGCCGAATTTGGAAGTAGGATTTCGATTGAAGAGTTGAATAATTTACACCCTAGCGAATGGACATTGTCAAAGTTATTTGCTCCTTTTGGCATGAGTTCAGGTGTTGAGATTTTGAAATTGATGAAAGCTAGTTCCGGAAAGTTAATTCAATCAAAAGAATTTCGATTGATTAAACACGGAGATGTATTGCTTTTAACCAAATTGGCAAAGAAGAAAAAGGAATATACGATTACACAAGAAAGTGGGACTTTTCTGGCACCTTTTAAATTTACTTTAGGACTTGTGAAAAAGGACCTAATTGGCGAAAATTTTGATGTTGAATTTGATTGTAATACATTTGATTTACCACTTACTATAAGGACTTGGAAAAATGGGGATTATTTTTACCCTATAGGAATGAAAGGAAAGAAGAAAATCAGTGATTTTTATTCTGACTTAAAATTGAGTCTTCCAGAAAAAGAAAATACTTGGTTGATTTGCTCAGGTAATGATATTATGTATGTTGTGGGGCATCGTCAAGATACAAGGTTTAGTGTAACGAATGCGACAATAGAAAAATTGGGAATCAAATTTAATTAGGTATGGATAATTTTAAAGAGCGTCAATTTCTTGGATTCAATAAGTACTCTAACCTACTCCGTTTGGTTATTATTACTTTTTGTTTTGGTGCGTATTATATATTGGATTATGGTGATGAAGCAATTAATATGATGTTTCTATTTTTAGGGGCATTCCTTGTTGTTTTAAGTGGTGTACTAACATTTGTACTACATTTTGAAACAACAGTGGAAAATGGATCAGTTGTATTGGATGGACTCTGGACAAGTAGGAAGGTTAAAATAAACCTAAATGGAATCAATGAGGTATATCAGGTACAATACAATCCTATTTATTTGAAAAATCCTGTATTTAATTTACATAGGAAAGGGCGGATACTCTTTTATAATAGAGGTGTAGACGCGTTAGTTTTAATAGATAGCGAAGGCTTAGAATACGTTATCGGAACACAGAAAGTTGCTGATTTTGAGAAATCGGTGAACCAGGAAATAGAAAAACTGAAATTAGGAAAATTATGAAAAGGCTGTTAAGCATAGGTTTATTTCTTATTACCCTACTTACTACCGCACAGGTTAGTAAAGTGGTTGATTGGACGTTTGATGTTGAAAAGAAAGGTGATCTGGAATATAACCTTAAGATTCATGCTGACATAAAAGAAAATTGGCATTTATATTCTCAGAAATTGGAATCTGATGATGGTCCAATTGCTACGGAAATAATGCTAAATGAACACGATTTTGCACATGTTCAAGGTGAAGTAGCTGAGTCGGGTGAATTGCACCATGAATTCGATCCTAATTTCGATATGGAATTAAGCTTCTTTGGTAATCATGTGAATTTTGACATGAATATTAAAGTCGATCATCTGGATAGTTTAGTGACGGGATATGTTTACTTTATGGTTTGTGATGACAAACAATGTCTTCCACCAGAGTATGTTGATTTTATTTATGATCTAAAGACTGAAAAAGGTTGGATTAAGGAATTGGTAGCTACAGAAAATCAGGGATTGGTAGATCCTTTTAATAGAAAGTCCATTGATTTGGAAAACCCTGTTGCTGAATGTACTGAAAAGACTGAATCTACGGAGAATAAGGACATGTTAAATCTATTCTGGCTTGGTTTTTTAGGTGGATTAATAGCCTTGTTAACCCCATGTGTATTCCCAATGATTCCACTTACGGTGAGTTTCTTTACGAAGGGTAGCAAGGATAAGAAAAAAGGTATTATAAATGCCTTCATGTATGGTGGATTTATCTTTTTAATTTATTTGCTGTTAAGTTTACCATTTCATTTAATGGATCAGGTATCTCCGGATATCTTAAATAATATTTCAACCAATGTATGGTTGAATGTATTCTTCTTCGCTATTTTTATTGTATTTGCGATATCTTTCTTTGGATATTATGAAATTACAATGCCAAGTAAGTTTACTAATAAAATGGATACTGCTTCCAATGTAGGAGGTATTATAGGGATTTTCTTTATGGCTTTAACTTTGGCCTTGGTATCTTTCTCTTGCACAGGCCCAATTTTAGGTTCATTGTTGGCAGGTTCTTTATCTGGTGATGGAGGGGCTATGCAATTGACTGTAGGTATGGGTGGATTTGGATTTGCATTGGCATTACCATTTGCTTTATTTGCTGCTTTTCCAGGTTGGTTGAATAATTTACCTAGATCTGGTGGTTGGTTGAACTCGGTAAAAGTTGTTTTAGGTTTCGCTGAATTGGCTTTGGCATTTAAATTCTTATCAAATTCTGATTTGGTTTCACACTGGGGGATTTTGAAAATTGAGGCTTTCCTTGGTATTTGGATTATTTGTGGTATTGGATTGACGCTTTATCTGTTCGGTAAAATTAAATTCCCACATGATAGTCCAATCAAAAAGCTATCGGGTCTTCGTATACTTTTAGGATTGACTAGTTTGGCATTTGTTGTTTATCTGGCTTCAGGGTTTAGATTGAATAAGGAGACAAATACCTATGAACCACTTACTTTATTGAGTGGTTTGGCTCCATCGGTAGGATATAGCTGGTTCTATCCTTCTAAATGTCCTCAAAATTTCGATTGTTTTAAGGATTACTATGAAGGTCTGGAATATGCAAAACAAGTAGGGAAACCTGTATTATTAGATTTTACAGGTTACGCTTGTGTTAACTGTAGAAAAGTAGAAGAAACTGTTTGGACTGAGTCGAGTGTTAAGTCAATTATAGCTGAAGATTATGTATTAATTTCTTTATATGTTGATGATAAAATGGAGCTTCCGTTAGAAGATCAAATGAATTATAAAACTAAAGACTTTGGCGTAAAGAGAATTAATACAGTTGGTGAAAAGTGGGCAACACTTCAAACTGAAACTTACGGAAATAATTCTCAACCTTGGTATTGTTTAATATCTTCTGATGAGGTATTATTAAATAACCCAATGGGGTATAATCCTGAATCGGCCGATTATGCTAAGGATTATGAAGAATTCCTTAAATGTGGATTAACGGCTTTTAAAAAGATTGCGAAATAATTGTATTGTTATAATATAAGGATTGCCCATCGTTTTAATTATTAAAATGATGGGCTTTTTTTGTTTAAATTACATTAGATAGATTGATGTTTTTGAATGTAAACTATTGAAAATAAAATTGTTGAAACTTGTGTTTGTTTAATTTTTAGCGTAAATTCATACTATGTGTTAGAGTTTAGGCTGGGAAAAAAAATATGTTAGGGAGTTTTGACTTACGTTAGTATATAACAAAACAGACAGAATTTTTTTTAAACATAAGGTTTAAATGAATTAATTAAGATTTAAATGAATGTACTTCCTTAGTATATTTTGAGTATTACACATATTCCCAAAAAAGAGAAAGACCTGCTTAGTATTTTTTATAAGCGGGTCTTTTCTTGTGAATGAATTATGAACCTGTAGTGGCCGCTACGCTTTTTTCGATAGAATATTTACTGTCCATGTTTAGGAAATGCATTTGTAGGATAGTAGATGATATGCTTTGAATAGCAATAGTTATTTGTAAATTAGATTTTCCAGAGTGATAATTTGTATTAATTAAATAAAGAGTATTCCCCATTAACTTAACAATAGGTAATGTTTATTCGCCGATTATAGTTTGAATGAAGAATATATAATTTGTATATTTCAAACTTAGCCCAATTGATGACTTTACATGTTTATTTCGTTATTTAGATAGGGCGCTTACAAGTATAATCTATGTCTGAATTTAAGATATTTATTGCTGAGGATGATAAATGGTATTCTCAGATTTTACAATACCATCTATCCCTAAATATGGACTACGAAGTTTCCGTTTATGGTACAGGTGGGGATTTATTGTCTGCACTAGATAAAAATCCTGATATAGTTACGATTGATTATTCTTTACCTGACATGAATGGTGAAGAATTATTAGGGAAGATATTGAGTGAAAAGCCAAACATTCCTGTAATTGCAATTTCTGGTCAAGAAGACGTTTCCACTGCAATCAGTTTATTGAAGCAAGGTGCTTATGATTATATTGTGAAAAATGAGGAAACCAAGGATCGTCTTTGGAATACTATTTTGAATATAAAGGAGCATCTGGATGTTAAAGAAGAGGTTGTTAAGCTTAAAAAGAAAATAGAGGATCGCAATTATACTCAAGATCTTATTCGTGGAAATAGTAAAGGGATAAAAAAGGTACATTCTCTAATTGAAAAAGGGGCAAAGACTAATATTAATATTTCTATAACTGGTGAAACAGGAACAGGTAAGGAATTAGTCGCTCAAGCCATACATACTAGTTCTAAAAGAAGGGGAAACCCATTTATCCCTATAAATTTAGCGTCAATACCTACGGAATTAATTGAAAGTGAGCTTTTTGGGCATGAAAAAGGTGCGTTTACTGGTGCGGTAGCGAAGAGAATCGGGAAGTTTGAGTTAGCTAAAGATGGTGTATTATTTCTCGACGAAATAGGAGAAATGGATATTCATGTTCAAAGTAAGCTTTTGCGAGTTCTCCAGGAAAAAGAGTTAACAAGAGTTGGTGGAAATGAACCTATAAAGGTAAATTGTAGAATTGTGACTGCTACTCATAAGAACCTTCTAGAGGAAGTAAGAAATGGTAATTTTAGGCAAGATTTATACTATAGGTTAATTGGATTACCAATTGAAATACCGCCATTAAGAGATCGAGAAGGAGATATTCTACTATTAGCGAAGTACTTTATTGATGATTTTTGTGATGAGAATAAAATTGTCAAGAAGTTGACGAAGGAGGCAGCTACAAAGTTATCCAAGTATTCTTATCCGGGAAATGTTCGTGAGTTAAAGGCCGTAGTCGAATTAGCAATTGTTCTTTCAGAAGGTGAACTTATAACTGTAGATGATATAAATTTTCATGAAATTGATAATACCAGTAGTCTATTGTATAATGAAATGACCCTACGTGAGTACGAAATGGAGATTGTAAGGTTATTCTTGGAAAAGTACAATGGAAATGTTGTAAGAGTGTCGGAGAAGTTAGATATTGGTAAATCTACTATTTATAGGATGATGAAAGAGGCTCCTGAATTCTTTGAAAATTAGTTATTCTTGATTATTTTGCTTTTGAATTTATCAGCAAATGAATTGTAATTCAATACTTTCTTAAGCACGAGTGTATTAAGTTAAGTTGTTTATATGATTCATTGTTGGTTAAAAGTTTTATTTGTTATAAGTATATTTGATACATTGCTAGTTGATGTCATATATTTCTTCAAGGAAATCATTACGATGTATTAAATCATAAGTAAGATTCTTTCAAAAAGAATGGCTGTAAGATTATTATTATTCCACAATTATAATTCGAATGTTTAATGAAGGCTAGTGTGATAAAGGATATAATGTTGTTGTATGATCTTGCCTTAATGCCGGGTAAATCATTAGACTTTAATGAAAATTGTGAACATTTTTTGAAGCTATTGATGGCTAAAAAGGAATTGGATTCCTGTTGGGTTTACCTTAAACAAGATGACTCTAATGTGTTGAAGTATTCTTGGCCTAAAGTACCAAAGAAAAGAATAAGTTCCATTTCTAATAGTCAAGTAGAAAATTATCGGGGAGAGTCTATTTCATTTAATATTGCTGTTGATGACAAGAGTGAATGGAAGGTTCCCGGAGATATAATTTCTGGAAATATCACTGTTTTCGTCCTGGAGGATGTTGGCTTATTGATTACTCATTCAAAAAAAAATGAAGGATTCTCGTCAAAAGAATTGTTTCAATTGGATCAAGTTGTATCTAAGTTTGCACATTCTATAAAAGCATGCTTAATTCATGAGCAATCTGTAAAAGATAGAAATCAATTAAGAATATTGTTTGATAATCATCCATTGCCGATGATTATTTATAGAACCTCAGATTCTAATATTTTGGCTGTAAATGACACAGCAATGGAGTATTATGGATTTTCAAGGCAAGAGTTTTTATCAAGAAAAACTGCTGATCTAAATTATACTAATGGAGATAATGAGAAATATTATAACTCTAAATCAGTAAAAGAATGGAAGCATCAACTTAAAAGTGGAAAAGTAGTAGATGTTGAAATTTCTGAAAATGAAATAGAATATGAAGGTGAAGATGCTTGTCTTGCCTTAATTAAGGATATAACGGGTAGAAAAAAAGCTCAAAATGTTATAAAGACTTTGAGTAAACTACCTCAGGAAAATCCTAATCCCGTTTTACGATTTTCGATAAAGGAGAGTGGATTCACTTATTTTAATAAAGGGGGAAGCACTATAATGTCATTACTCGATGAGGTTGAGCTTATCAAAACTAAAGAGTATTTTTTAAATCATATTAAGCAAGCTTATAAGGAGGATAAAATATCTCATATTGAAATTATTTTAAAGGGTAAGAGTTATATTTTTAATGCTGTTCCTATTTCTTCGGATAATTTTGTTAATGTTTATGGGACCGAAATAACTGAAATAAAAAATGCGCATTTAGCTGTAGAAAGAAGCGAGGAAAAGTACCGGGGTATAATTGAAAACCTAGAATTAGGTCTTTTAGAAGTAAATACCGTAGGGGAGATAGTGAAAGTGTATCCACAGTTTTGTGAAATGACTGGCTATGTACCGGAAGATTTGATAGGACGAAGTGGAGTAGAGGCATTGTTACCTCCTGAATTTAAAGCTGTATTAGCAAAACAAAGTAGAGAAAGAGAAGAAGGGAATCCTGGGGTGTATGAAGTCCAAATAATGAAAAAGGATGGATCCAGAATTTGGGTAATTATTAGTGGGGCTCCTTTTTATGATGAAGATGATAATATTTCAGGTTCGATTGGTATCCATCTGGATATTTCGAAAAGGAAGGAAATGGAGCGGGATTTATATTTAGCTAAAGAAGCTGCTGAGAATTCCATGAAAGCCAAGGAGATATTTATGGCAAATATGAGTCATGAAATCCGAACTCCCATGAATGCAATTATTGGTATGGGAGGTCTGTTGGAAAAAACAGAATTAGATACTACTCAATTAGAATACCTTGATGCTATCCAGGTGTCTGCAGACAATTTATTAGTAATTATCAATGATATACTGGATTTTTCAAAAATTGAATCTGGTAACTTAATCATTGAGTCCATAGAGTTTAGTCTTCAAAAGATTATTGATAAGAGTTATAGAATAATGAAACTGAAGGCCGAAGAAAAAGGTATACTGTTGTATTATTCTATTGAAGATTCTATCTACGATACTGTTATGGGAGACCCTACTAGGTTGGGGCAGGTAGTCTTGAATTTGATGAGTAATGCTGTTAAATTTACGGACTTTGGATCTGTTTTGATATTTGTTAAAAAGGTAAAGGAAACAGATAGTTCTACTCATATAATGTTCTCAGTCAAGGATTCTGGAATTGGAATAGCAGATGATAAATTGAATTCTATTTTTAACAGTTTCACTCAGGAAGAGAATTCAACGACAAGGAAGTATGGAGGTACAGGTTTAGGGCTTGCAATCAGTAAAAAGATTGTTGAGCAGATGGGAGGACAACTTGAAGTAGTTAGTCAAAAAGGCCATGGTTCTGAATTTTTCTTTACACTTGAATTTGAAAAGGGAAGTGGTTCAGTGATTCAGGAGATAAGTGAAGAAATTATTCAAATTGAGAATTTCAAACGAAAGAAAATTCTTTTGGTTGAGGATAATGCCATAAATAGATTTATGGCTACGACCTTATTACAGCAGTGGAATTGTGTAGTAGATCATGCTGAGGATGGTGTAATAGCGATTGAGAAGTTAAAGCTGAAGCAATATGATTTAGTCTTTATGGATATGTTAATGCCAAATATGAATGGTATTGATGCAACAAAGGTTATCAGAAATGAACTTAAGCTTACCGTTCCAATTATTGCTTTAACGGCCAATGCTATTACCGGTGAAAGTGATAAATGTATAGAGGTAGGAATGAATGATTATTTGTCTAAACCATTTGATCCTAAGGATCTTAATTTTAAGATGGCAAAGTGGTTAGATATTATTGTTGTAAAGAATGACACTTATGAAGTAAAAGAAGAAGAATTCAAATTAGAATCTTCAATTTCCAATCAATTATATGATCTTACCTTACTAGAAAAAGTTGCTTCTGGGAATAAAGACTTTATTGGTAAAATGATTGAGATATTCTTAGAAGAAACACCGCGAGATATGGATGAATTAAAAAAAGCGGTTGAATCAAAGGATTATGAATTGATTAAAACAGTTGTTCATAGAATAAAACCATCCTTATCTCATGTTGCAAAAGATGCTGTAATTAGGATTGTAAATGAAATAGGAAGGGATGGGATTTCTAATAATGAATTAGTTAGCCAGGCGAATGAATTAATCGAAAGTTCTGTGACTTTACTTAGGCAATTGGCAGATTTTAAAGGATAATAATTTCTATTATAATAAACTTAATATATTGTTCAAAAGACCTCAATCGAGGTCTTTTTTTTTGGCCTTGATTTACGTGCTATAAATAGCTTGGAATGTCCCATTTTGGGAATTAAATCTCTTTATGATGGAGGTGTTGGAAGGTGTATTATCTTAATCCTCTGTTTTTCAAGGGTGAGTATGTTTGGTATGCTTATGGCATAGATGGAAACAAGCCGGATAATTTCGAAAAGAACCAAGATGAGTAATAGCCCTTATATATTTATTGTAGAAGATAATAGGTTTTATGCTAATATATTGGCTGAAGAATTACAGGCTGCTAAATTTAATCATGTTGAAACGTATAAGTCTGGAGAAGATTGTCTCGGTAATCTTTCCAAAAATCCAGATATCATAATTTTGGATTATTGCTTGGGAAAGCAAAATGGATTGGATGTTCTTAAGCAAATTAAACTTACACATCCGAATATTCAGGTCATTTTTCTATCTGCACAGGAAAAGTTAGATGTAGCGATTCAGGCTCTAAAATTTGGAGCCTATGATTATGTAGAAAAGAATGATAATGCTATAAAAAGGGTTAAGGCTATGATTTTTAGAATTTCAAGCTATAACGAATTATTGCGGGAGACAAATGATATAAAAAGAATGAAATATGTTATGGCACTGTGTGCCGTTGTAGGAATTTTTCTACTGACTTATTTCATGTACAAATAGATTTTTCATTTTACGATATAAATCAAGTGGTCGTTCTCTTGAATCATGAGCCAGACAATTGTAAATATTCCTTTTACTTTTGGTCTGGCTCTTTTTTTTTAAACCTACTCTTAAATTGTTAGATTACTAACTGAATTACAATGGATTTATCCCAAAATGAGAATATTTTCCTTATTTAATAACTATTTATTGTTATAGCCTAATTTACTGAACGATATAAATAAGCTGTCTATAGGTGTTATAAGGGATAATCATTTTTTGGCATAAGGTTTTCTTTCATAATGAAAAGGATATTATGAAAAAATTATATTATGCATCGGATATTAAAATGATGCTTAATTTATTTATTTCTAATGAATATAGATTAAGCATTTACGATCCTCAGGTAAATCTTCGAGATCCAAATAATTTACTTATTTCACATTACGTGAATAGTGGAGAACAGGTGTTAGTAATATTGAGTGTCGGGGAAAATACACCACTGCCAAGTATAGAGAAATATTCATATATAATTGATTTTACTCAACTTAATGGGATACAAGTTGATGGTTTTGATAAGTACTTCTTTGAGTATGATTCTCAAAATAATGGTAGAATTGGTGCAATAAAAGAAATGGCCCAAAAAAGATTAAAGAATGGATGGTACTCTTTTCTAAAATTGGGATATCTCAGTAAGTATAAAAATGGTGCCTCCAAATTGACAGTGTATAGTAAAAATGGTCTATCATACATGAGGGAGCTTAAGCCTTTAAATTATGATACATATACAATTAATCTTGACTCAAATACATTTTACAAGCAAGCGATTATCCATCTTTTAAAAAATGGATTGCTGAAATATACAGTTCAGATTGCTTTTTCTCCACAGGCGCGTTCAGTTATGATGAAGGAAATTAAATTGCTAAGTAGGTATAACGAATTATTTGAGACCGTACGTATGCCAAAAGTACTTGCATCTCGAAATAGTAGGGTAACAACTTTGTCTTATGATTACGGCAATACAATTAGTGAAGGGAATCGTTTTTCGATACTTCATGGAAAGGCTTTAGCTGAGTTAATGGAGAAAACCTTGGTTAAAAAGGAAATTTACGATACCGATATTTTTAATAAAGTAAAAGATAATTTTAATTATATAGCTCAGTTTAAAGAGTTTCCTAGGGTAAGAAGAATTTTACACCTCTTAAAAGAACTAAGGTCTCAAATTTCACTTCGTGAAGAGCTACTTTTTTCTTTTGCTCATTTTAATTTTACTCCGGTAAATTTACAAATAGAAAAGGATACGTTATATCTTTCAGATTGGAGGTTATGTCAAGAGGAAATTCCTGTTTTTTATGACTTTTTCCATTTCCACTTTAAAAGGGCTATCCGAGATAAGAGCAGTAATTATTCGAAAATTCATTCTAGTATTAGGAAGGCGTTAAAAAATCCTGAAATTGCTAAAATTATTGAAGGGTATGATATTGACTATATGAAATATTATAGGGCCTATTTAATTATTTCTATAAGTTATAATTTGGCCTTGTATCTTGTTCAAGATGATTTGACCTCTGAGAATGATTATGAGCTTATAATTTGGGAAAAGGCATTGATGGATCTTACTCCGGTAGTATCTAGGAGGTCTTATAGGGAGGAATTTATTGAAGAATTTTATTTAAAATTGAAGAAAACTCCTCATGCTATTTTAAGATTTTCAGAAGATAGATTGCAATGTCCTAAATTTTTATCGGATTTGGATATTTTTTTATTGGAAGATGATTTATCAGCCATGTATACTTTTCTCAAGGCTCATCCAATGTTGGCAAAATATAGAATATTTAGGCAATCTGATATGTGGAAAGTGGATTTATTCTTTAAAGATGGCTCCTTTATTTGCATGAATTTAATATATAGGTTTAAGTGTAGAAGTCTGGAGTTTTTAGATGGGAAAAGGTTGTTAATTAGTAGGAATATTAACCAGTATGCTCCTATACGGGCCCAGAATAAATACGACTTGGAATATGCCTATTTATACTACACTTTAAACAATATAAGTATACCTAAAGAATTTCATCAATACTTTTTGAAGGAGGAAAATATGAATTTCTTAGATCAGAAAAAGGCTTATGATTACTTAAAGGGAAAGTATCAATTAGACATTGTGAAATATGAAGATTTGTTTCATTTTTCAAATGGAGCAAGAAATAATATTTTAAAAGAGGTCAAGAAACAATCTCAAAATAATGGACTTAATAGATTTACTAATGTCCTTAATTTTGTAGTGGATGAAATTAGAGGGGTGTTTAGGCGAAAGGGGCTGTCTATTACGATCGGTGGTGTAGATGAAAGAGGAAAGGATTTAGTACTCTATGGTCTTAAGACTATGATTGAAAGTAAATATCACAAGGAGGTTGTTGTTTTGAAAAATCGTCCAGGTCTCTTTAGAGATAGGGTGAAGGCATTATCGAATAAAAGAAATGGGCTGGTAATTTCTATTTATAAGGTAGGGTTTCAATGTTTTGATTATTTAATTGGACAATTTATGATCCAATATAAGTATATAGCGAAAGGAAAAGTGGTAATCTATGATCAATATTATTTTGATTTTATACAAGATGATACAAAACACCAATTAATTGAAGAGGCACACTTTTTACGAAGGCTATATTATTTTATTCGAAAACCAAATCTGAATTATTTTTTATGTGGAAGTATTTCAAGAAAGTATAGCCCTAGAGCAAATATTAGCAGGGAGAAAGTTGTTACTAAAGTAAAAAGTTATAAGAAGTTATTTGCTGATTTAAAAAGACAATATCCCCGTAATAATTTTACACTAATTCAAGGTTTGGATTTAACTCAAACTTTAGCTAAAATAGAAAGAGAATACTTAAGTAAGGTTTAAAAATTTGATTTCCATGAGTGGGAATATAGGTTTTTCACAAGTTGTTTTACCAGTGTCAAAAAGCCAAAGTGTAATTGTTGTTATTTATATTTTTTTATTTCTTAAATTAATTGATAGTCAAAAGGTAATATTTGTTAGTTTCGTAATAGGGTATTGGCAAGACTTGTATAAGGTATCAGCCGCTCCTACGAATTCTTTGATAATATACTGAAAACTTAAAATTCAGATTTTACTTTCTGAATAATTTTATAGAATAGAACTGTATGAGAAAGTATTTCACACTTTTCACGTGCTTATTTTCCATTATATCTTTTACGGTAAATGCCCAACTGACTCTGGTTAAAGGGAAGGTCATGGATAGTGAAACTAAAGATCCTATTCCATTTGCTAATGTAATTTTTGTAGGTACTACAATGGGGACAATTACAGGTGCTGATGGTAGTTTTTCTATTCAAAGTGTAGAAAAGGTGAGTCTTATTGAGGTGTCATTTATTGGTTATAAAAAAGTTCAAAAAAAGGTTCAGGCAGGAGTAAAGCAAACAGTTAATATCTACATAGAAGAAGATACGGAGGTCTTGGGTGAGATTGTTCTTAAGGAAAGTAAAAAAAAGGAAAGGGATGATCCAGCCTATGTTATGATGAAAAAAGTATGGGCCAATAAGAAACACAATCTTCCAGAAAATTTGTCCTCGGTTCAATATGAAATGTATCAAAAAATTCAGTTTGACCTGAATAATATTGATGATGATTTTAGGCAAAAAAAATTGTTTAAGGATTTCCAATTTATCTTCGAGAGTTCGGATACATCTGAAATTAATGGGAAAGTCTTCTTACCTATTTTCATTACGGAGTCTATGTATGATTATTATTTCAGGAAGAATCCAAGACGTGAATTAGAGGTTTTGAAAGCAAATAAGGTTGCTGGATTTCAAGATAATCAAAGTGTGAATCAGTACATGGATGCCTTACATCAAGATGTGGACATCTATAGCAATTATATTAATTTATTTAATAAAGGTTTTGCGAGTCCATTGTCGACATCAGGTTATTTGACCTATAAATATTTTTTGACTGATAGTGTAGAGGTGAATGGGGTAAAATCTTATATGCTTCAATTTGTTCCAAGGAGAAAACATGAGTTGACTTTTTATGGTGAATTTTGGGTTCAGAGTGGAAGCTGGGCAGTTGAGAAGGTCAACATGCGAAAAGTGAAAGACGCAAATCTGAACTTTGTAAATGATCTTGTGATTGAACAGAAGTTCTCAAATGACAATACGGAAAATAAATGGTTGATTGCTGAGGATAAAATATTTTTGGATTTTTCAGCCTTTAAGTCCAAAGATGAATTAGGGGTGTTTGGAACACGTACTATTAGTTATAAAAACTATAAGTTGAATTATCCCTTGGACGATATCTTTTTTGAAGAATTGGAAAAGAAAAATCAAGAGGCTAATCTATTAGAAAAGGAAGAGCTAGAAGAAATATTGCAGAAAAAAAGGCATTTGGAACTGACTAGTCAGGAGTCTGGAATTTATCAAATGGTAGATTCTGTAAAAAATATTCCAAAGTTTAGAACTTATCTGGATATTGTAAATATGATTCTTACAGGCTATTATCGAGTGGGTGATGATTTTGATTTTGGACCAATTTTATCCATTCTTTCTTTTAATGATATTGAGGGGGCAAGAGTTCGTCTAGGGGGTAGGAGCTCTGTAAGGTTTAGCGATCAAAGAGAGTATTCAGGATATTTGGCCTATGGTACCAGAGATGATAAGATAAAAGGATCTTTATCTTATCGTCAATTATTAGCTACTCCTATAAGGAACGAAGTAGGTTTTGTATACAGTAATGATATTCGTCAATTGTTTGAAGAAGGCCGATCTCTGTTGAATACAGGGAATTTATTGTCCAGTGCATTTGCTACTTCTGCAGAAGATAAATTAGCACTTGTTGAAGAGTATAAAGTTTTTTGGCAAAGAGATTTAATAAGGGATGTAACAGCAGGGGCATATTTAAGAAAGCGAAATATTAAAGGCCAAGGGAATTTAGAATTTGAATTCTTGCAAGACCAAGGAGGCTCCCGATTTGGTAGGTTGAATACTAGTGAGGCTGGATTGGAATTTCAATTTTATCCTGAAGCGAAGTATGTTAGACGGAATAAACTTCAACGTAGAAGAATTTCAATGGCAGATAGAGCCAGTTTTATATTAGGTACTAAAATTGGGTTTTCAGGATTGTTTGAAAGTCAATATGATTATAAGAAAGTGTATTTTAGTTATAAACATCCAATTATGTTAAACCCTATAGGTAGGTTGGAGTATCAACTGAACATAGGGAAGACTTTTGGTGATGTACCCTACCCTTTGTTAGATGTTGCCCCAGGGAACCAAACTAGAATTTATTCACAGACAAGATTCAACCAAATGAAATATTTCGAATATGTTTCAGATGAATATGTGTCTCTATTTGCAGAGCATAATTTTCAGGGGTTATTTCTTAATCATATACCATTGTTTAGAAAATTAAATTGGCGGGAAATTATTTCTTTTAAAGGGCTGTACGGTAGGTTTTCACAAGTTAATAACTTCATAAAAGAAGATGAAAAAGGTCGTTATGTAGTTACCGGTACTGGTGGGAACAATGAAGAAATTAAGGCCTATGCACCTGAAGAAGGGTACTTTGAAGTAGGAGCTGGTTTAGATAATATATTCAAATTTATCCAAGTTCAAGGAATTTGGAGATTAACAGAGTTGGGGCCTGAAGGAACCTCTGATAATGGCTTTGGTTTATTGTTTGTTGCCAAGGTTAGATTCTAAGTTATAAAGCTATTTATTAGTTTTTTTAACTAAATAAATTGCTGATTTTTTTAATGCTATCGATCCCGATAGCATTTTTTTTATCCTTTTGAATTAGATACCTTTAATGGTATATAATATTTAATAGGTAATGAAAGTTAATGAAGAATTTTTATATTTTATATGGCGGCATGCCATGTTTAATCAGCGCGATTTATTGGACGAAGAAGGGCAGGAGATCATTGTGATCGATAAAGGTATTTATAATACCAATGCAGGCCCTGATTTCCTTGAGGCAAAAATTAAAATTGGTAAGGAGTTATGGGCGGGTTCTGTAGAATTCCATATGAAACCTTCCGATTGGTTTAGGCATAACCATCAACATGATGAAAGATATTCCAACGTCATTCTTCACGTTGTATATGAATGTGAAGGAGAAAAAAAGGTGATGACAAGGCTTAACCTACCAACACTTTCTTTAAAAGGGCGGATTCCTAAGAAGTACCTGGATAATTATTCGCGATTGAAATTTGAGAAAGGTTTATTGCCGTGTAAATCACACGTTAAAGGAATGAGTAATTCCTTATTGAATGTATATTATGAGGCCCTTTTAATTGAGCGTTTTGAACAAAAGTTGAATTTTATTGAAAGTATGTACAAGAAGAATCAAAATGATTTAGAGAGTACAATTTATCAATTGTTAGCTTATTCATGGGGATTGAAAATAAATAAAGATGCCTTTCTATTATTGGCAGAGCAATTGCCTATTAATCTAATTAGAAAATACAGAGGCAATCAAAATGTGATAGAAGCATTGGTGTTAGGCCATTCAGGATTAATGCCTTATGATAATTTGGAAAACGTAATTGTATCGTCATGGCAAGGCGAATATAAACACTTAAAAACAGTGTATGGATTAACCCCAATTGCTAAAAGGTTGTGGTATTTCTTTCAGCTGAGACCTAGTGCATTTCCAACAATTAGATTGTCTCTATGGGCGACTTTATTGTCAGAAATACATGATTTTGAGTCGACTTTGCTTAATGTTAGCCTGAAACAGTCTTTGAAATTTTTGAAATCACTAGAGGTTAGTGTCTATTGGCGCACTCATTATGTTTTTGATGTGGAGTCAAAACCAAGAAGAAAAAAAATGGGAAATGCCGGTGCTCTTAGCATATTAATAAATGCCATTGTCCCGCTTCGAATGTTCAATGCTCGTAGGAATAATTTTGGACAGGAAAAATGGTACGATGTACTAGAAGAGCTGTCTGAATTGCCATCGGAAGATAATAGTATTTTAAGGAAAATGATGGAGAATGGATTTTCTAATAAGGATGCAGCCCAGAGTCAGGCATTGATACAATTAAATCAGGCTTATTGTATTTCAAAAAAATGTTTAAATTGCAGGATAGGAAACGAAATTATACGGATAACGTGATAGAGAAGATTAGAAAATACATGGAATTTCAAGCCTTTGGGGTTTGTTCTCGACTTGCTGATAAAATTGAAATAAAAGCAAGTACGGTTCGCTTGTATTTTATTTATTTAAGTTTTATCACACTAGGTTCTCCTTTAATTGTTTATTTGGTATTAATGTTTTTCCTTCGTTTGAAGGATTATATCCGATCTCGCAAACCGTCAGTCTTCGATTTATAATTACATGAGGAAAATTTTAAAGCTAGGTGAGTTACAACTTGCTGTTCGATTGGTGTTGTTCGTTCTCTCGATAGGTACCATTGGGTATGTCCTTCTGGAGAAATATACTTGGATTGATGCCTTTTACATGAGTGTAATCACCGTTTCAACTGTTGGTTTTGGAGAGGTGCATAAATTGTCTCTTGAAGGGAAGTTATTTACCAGTTTTCTTATTATATTCAGTATTGGTACCTATGCTTATGCGATTTCTGCATTTACTCGGTACTTTGGAGATTATGAGTTATTAAAGAAATTAAAACAGAAAAGGGTGCAAAAAGAAATCACCAAATTAAGGAATCACGTAGTTATTTGTGGTTATGGGCGAAATGGAAAGCAGGCAAGTAAAACATTAAAACTGCACGATAGAGAATTTGTGGTTATTGAATCCAACCCGGATTTAATAAATGTCATAAAGGAAGATGGGTTCCCACACACAATTGAGGGAGATGCAACTTCTGATACTATTCTTGAAAGTGCCAATTTAGAAGGAGCTTCTGCTCTAATTACGGCTTTACCAAGTGATGCTTTAAACTTATATGTTGTTTTATCAGCTCGCCAGATAAACAAAGATCTGGTAATTATTGCACGAGCATCAAATAGTCAGTCTGTTAAAAAGCTGAGGATTGCTGGTGCCGATAATGTAATCATGCCTGATAAGGTGGGGGGATCACATATGGCAAGTTTAGTTGTAACTCCTGATGTGGTAGAGTTTATAGAGCATATTAGTATTGGAGGTGAGAACAATATAAACCTGGAAGAAATTACCTTCTCAGAGATTCCAGAAAATTATCAGTACAAAACACTGCGAGAGATGAATATCCGATATCAAACAGGTTGTACAGTTATTGGGTTTAAAACAGAAGAAGGGGATTATGTAATTAACCCAAGTGCGGATACAGTATTAATACCTGATAGTAAGTTTTTTGTGTTGGGAACTCCAGATCAAATTAACAAACTAAATCAGGTATTCCTTTTAGAGAAAGTTTAATGAAGAAAGTACTTATAACAGGAGTTAATGGCCTGTTAGGACAAAAATTGGTTCACCTTTTAGATAAAGATGAACAATATAACGTATTGGCTACTGCAAGAGGGGAAAGTAGATTACCATCAGGTAGTGCAGTAGAATATTCAAGTCTTGATGTAACAGATGAAAAATCTGTCAAAGCATTGATTCATTCATATAATCCAGATGTTGTTATTCATACTGCAGCAATGACTAATGTTGATGCATGTGAAGATGAGGAGCAGGCTTGTGATTTACTGAATGTACAATCTGTGCGTTTTATTGCTGAGGCCCTTGCTGGTTCTTCGGCTCAGATTATTCATATTTCAACTGATTTTATTTTTGATGGATTGAATGGACCTTATGATGAAGATGCAGAGGCGAATGCCTTAAGCGTTTATGGTCAAAGTAAATTGGATTCTGAAAAGGTTTTGGAGCAGTCAGGTGTGCATTATTGTATTCTTAGAACAATTTTGGTTTATGGGATATTACCTGACTTGTCGCGCAGTAACTTTATCCTTTGGTCTAAGTCAAATCTTGAAAAGAATAAGTCTATAAATGTAGTAGACGATCAATTCAGGTCACCTACTCTGGCTGAGGATTTAGCTATGGCTTGTAAATTGGCAATGGATAAAAAGGCACAAGGAGTATTTAATGTTTCAGGTCCTGAAACTTTTAGTATCTTGGAGCTCGTTAAAATGGTGGCTGACCATTGGAAATTGGATCAATCACTAATAGGGACCGTTACTACAGCCGAATTGGGGCAAAAGGCTCATAGGCCTGCAAGAACTGGTTTTATATTAGATAAAGCCATTGCAGAATTGTCTTTTAAACCTACTTCTTTTAAGGTAAGTTTAGACCTTATCGAACAACAACTAAATCATGTTAACCAAACATCAAAATAACACACCGTTTATGAAAAGATCGTTTTTACTTTCTTTATTTATGCTATTTCCTTTTTTGACCTGGGCTCAAGGACAACAAAGTGCATCCGAAAAAATCAATGATTGGTTTGCTGGAGTTACAAAGCCTATTGTTGAGACCATTTTTTATTCGGTTGAAATTTCGGGTAGACAAATGCCAATAGTAATTATAATACTTCTTTTAGGTGCGATATTTTTCACAGTTTATTTTAAATTCATCAATGTTCGAATGATTAGAACAGCGATAAAGGTTGTAAAAGGTGATTATGACAATATAGATCATCATGTATTGAATGGTGAAAATGTTCACAGCATTGAAGGACATAATCCAGACACCATTGCGGTGGAGGGTGCTGAAGGGGAAGTTTCCCACTTCCAGGCTTTGACCGCAGCATTATCAGCAACGGTAGGTTTAGGGAATATTGCCGGTGTAGCAATTGCTATCGCTATTGGAGGTCCGGGAGCAACATTTTGGATGATTTTGGCTGGTCTTTTAGGTATGGCATCTAAGTTTGTGGAGTGTACACTTGGGGTAAAATATAGGGATGTTGGTGAGGATGGTACCGTTTATGGAGGGCCTATGTATTACCTTACAAAAGGATTGAAAGAAAAAGGAATGGCAGGCTTGGGTAAAGTACTAGCTGTCTTTTTTGCGATAATGTGCGTGGGTGGATCCTTTGGGGGTGGAAATATGTTTCAGGCCAACCAGGCAGCAGCTCAGTTTACTCAACTGATGGGAATTCAGGATTCGAATGCCGGATTGTATTTTGGTATTTTGATGGCCATATTGGTTGGTATAGTTATTATTGGTGGGATTAAGCGAATTGGCCAGGTAACCGAGAAGGTTGTTCCATTTATGGCAGTTATATATGTTGGAGCCGCTTTATTGATTCTTGGGATGAATTTCGGGGCAATTCCTGAGGCTTTTGGATTAATTTTCGATGGAGCCTTTTCTCCTGGTGCAACTTTTGGTGGATTTATCGGGGTACTGATTGTTGGATTCCAACGTGCAGCCTTTTCAAATGAAGCAGGAGTTGGTTCAGCAGCTATCGCCCATTCAGCAGTAAGAACAAAATATCCGGCAAGTGAAGGTATCGTTGCCTTGTTAGAGCCGTTTATCGATACAGTAATTATTTGTACCATGACAGCACTTGTTTTGATCATTACAAATATCAAACACGGTCTTTTTAGTTATGGAAATCTAGATGAAGCAAATAATGTAATCATGAATGCTGGAGGGCATCTTGGTGGGGTTGATTTAACTTCAGTAGCTTTTGATTCGGCTATACCTCATTTCTCAATCATTCTTACCATTGCAGTAATATTGTTTGCCTTTTCCACGATGCTTTCATGGTCATACTATGGATTACAAGCCTGGAAATATTTATTTGGTAAAGGGAAGGTTTCCGATATGTCGTATAAAATCGTATTTTTATGTTTCATTGTAGTTGGTTCATCTGCCAGTTTGGGAGCTGTAATAGGTTTTTCGGATGCAATGATTTTTGCCATGGTATTCCCGAATGTGATTGGATTAGTTATTCTTGCACCGAAGGTGAAAGTTGAGTTGAAAAAATATTTAGAAGTAATAAAGGCCAAGAAATAAGGCTCAAATAACATATTAATCATGTTTTGGAGAGAATTGAAATCCTTCTTTTATTTCAGACCGAAAGAAAAAAGAGGGATTTTAGTTCTCTCTTTTTTTTGCCTCTTATTAGTTTGGTGGAGGTATGACTACCCTTTAATTGAAGATCAAAATAATGATACTACAGAGGTGTTTGCGGAGTCATATCAGATAGATACCTTTCCTTGTTTGGATTTGAGGAATATAGGTCTGGATATATTGTTGGATTTCGGCTTGACTAATAAGCAAGCGAATACGTTACAGAGTTTTCAAAAAAAGGTTAGGCCTATTAAATCATATAATGATCTTTATAGTTTATATAATTTTGACACTCTATTACTACATCGCTTAGGAAGTTCCCTAGCTTGGGAAGCTATGAATCCAATTTCAAAAGAATCAGTACCCAACAAGTTGAAACTGGATTTGAATAAAATGACTTCAAAGGATTTTAAGCGTCATTTTGGTTTGTCAAAAAAAATATCAAATCGGATAGTCGCTTATAGGCGATTGTTAGGTGGATATTATGATCTAAATCAGCTTTGTGAGGTGTATTATTTCCCTTGTAGTAAATTAGAGCAAATTCCAGTAAATAAAATGGAACTAGACTATTCAAAGGTGAAACAATTGTCACTAAATAATAGTACCTTTGAAACACTTTCACGACATCCTTATATAAATTTGGATCAATGTAAAGCTATTATTGAGTATAAATCTAGGTTGAATCGTTTGATGAATCCTAGTGACCTAAGTAAGTTAAAAGGCTTCTCCAAAGCCGATATAAAAAAGCTAACACCTTATTTAAGTGATTAAGACGAATCTTCAAGAGTACTTGCTGGCTAATTTGAGAGATATTAAAGATTTTCCCAAGCCAGGTATAGTCTTTAAGGATATAACTCCATTATTATCCAATCCAGAATGCTTAGCTTCAGTAGTTGACGCTATGTTGGAAGAAATCACGCTTTTTAAGCCAGATGTAATTGTTGGTATTGAGAGTAGAGGATTTATTATAGGAGCTATATTGGCTTCTAAATTGGGAATACCTTTTGTCCCATTGAGAAAATCAGGCAAATTGCCTTTTACGACTTTTAGTGAGTCTTATGGTTTAGAGTATGGAAATGATACATTGGAGATTCATACGGATGCTATTCCAAATGGAGCACGAGTGTTAATTCATGACGATGTGTTGGCTACTGGAGGAACTGCATTGGCTTCAGCCAGGCTTTGTAATAAGGCTGGAGCAGGGGAGTTGGCCTTTGCTTTTTTAATGGAGTTATCGTTTTTGTCAGGTCGTGAAAAATTGGCTACTTATTCAAATAAAATTGTTTCAACCCTAAATATTACTTAAATGAATTTTGCACAATCAGAAACTCAAAATATGATTGCGGAATCTATTCGCGATTTTGGCAATATGCATATCCGTCCGGATATGATGAAATGGGATAACAGTCAAGAATTCCCTGTTCATATATTCAAAAAACTGGGAGAACTTGGATTTATGGGAATTTTGGTTCCTGAGGAATATGGCGGTTCTGGGTTTGGATACGATGAATATATCACGGTGGTGGATGAGATTTCTCAAGTTTGTTCATCTATAGGCTTGTCGGTTGCTGCACATAATTCTTTGTGTACAGGACATATTTTACAGTTTGGAACTGAGGAGCAAAAAAAGAAATGGTTACCAAAATTGGCAACTGCAGAATGGATTGGAGCTTGGGGCTTAACTGAACATAATACCGGGTCTGATTCAGGTGGGATGAGTACAACTGCTGTGCGTGATGGTGATCATTGGATTTTGAATGGTGCTAAAAACTTTATCACACATGCCATCTCTGGTGACGTAGCAGTAGTTATTGTTCGTACTGGAGAGAAGGGGGACTCTCATGGTATGAGTGCCTTTGTTGTAGAAAAGGGAACACCTGGTCTTTCTTCTGGTAAGAAAGAAGATAAGTTAGGGATGAGAGCTTCTGAAACGGCTGAATTGATTTTCGATAATTGCCGTGTTCCTCATGCGAATATGTTAGGCGAAGAGGGAGATGGTTTTATTCAAGCCATGAAAGTATTGGATGGTGGTCGTATTTCAATTGCGGCTTTAGGTTTAGGGATAGCAAAAGGATCGTATAAAGCTGCTTTAAAATATTCTAAAGAGAGAGTTCAGTTTGGAAAGCCTATTAGTGAATTTCAAGCCATAAGCTTTAAGTTGGCAGATATGGCAACAGAGATTGAAGCTGCTGAATTGTTGATATATCAGGCTGCATATTTAAAAATGAATGGAGAAAAGTGCACTAAACAGTGTGCGATGGCTAAGTATTATTCTTCCGAGGTCGCTTGTAGGTGCGCTAATGAATCTGTTCAAATTTTTGGTGGATATGGATATACAAAAGATTTCCCGGTAGAAAAGTTTTATAGAGATGCTAAGCTATGTACCATAGGGGAAGGGACATCCGAAATGCAAAAAATAGTAATTTCTAAACATATTTTGAAGTAGTTAGTTTTCTTTTATTTAAAAAGTTCTATATTTGCAGCTCGATTAGGTCTAATCCACTTAATCTTTAGAGACAAAAATTATCGTACGATACTTTAATAAAGAGAATTACTATGATTATCATACCAGTAAAAGAAGGCGAAGCTGTAGAGAGAGCACTTAAGCGTTTTAAGAGAAAATTTGACAAAACGGGTACTATGAAGAGATTACGTAAGCGTAAACAATTCACTAAGAAATCTGTTATCCGCAGAGAGCAAATCTTAAAAGCTGCTTACGTACAGCGCCTAAGACAAGACGAGGAATCTTAAAAAGTATTCCCTTTTGATATCAAAGACAACTAAAATTTGTAATTTTAGTTGTCTTTTTTTTTGTCTAAACTTTAGCCTTATAAAATGTAGGCTATTTCTAATAGAATTGATAATTGGAGCCATTCCTTATTTATTTACATAAAGAGAAGAATTGCAGTGAGCATACTATCCTGGCCTATCGCAAAGATCTCAATCAGTTTAAAGCTTTTTTGAGTTCTACCTTTGAATTGGATTTGGCTTCTGTCAATAAAAAACATATTCGGCATTGGTTGATTTCGTTATTTGAACAAGGTAGAGCTGAATCAAGTATTAATAGAAAGCTGGCATCATTAAAGAGTTATTATAATTTTTTGGTAACAGTTGAGGTGCGTGAGTCTAATCCAGCAAGATTGGTAAAGAGTTTAAAGACGCCAAGTAAGCTACCTGTTAATTATAATGAAAAGGAGATGGAGCGAGTCTTAAATCCTTTGTTGTTTAGTCAGGATTTTTCAGGACTTCGAGATTATTGCATGTTACTATTGTTTTATACTACTGGAATAAGACGTGCTGAGTTGATATCAATTGATGTGATGGATGTTGATTTACTGAGGTCAGAATTAAAGGTTTTAGGAAAGGGAATGAAGGAGCGAGTATTGCCATTAATCCCGGAAATGTGTGAATTTTTATATAAGTATTTAAGTTTAAGAAAGGAAGCTTTTCCTGTGGCGAATCAAAGTTTATTTTTGACAGATAAAGGCAATAAATTATATCCCAAATTTGTTTATAGTAGAGTAAAACACTACCTTAGTGAAGGAGTGATAGGGAAGGTGAAGAGTCCTCATAAGTTGCGTCACAGTTTTGCTACGCATCTTTTAGATCGAGGAGCTGAGATCAATTCAATAAAATGTATGTTAGGGCATTCAAGCTTATCGGCTACGCAGATATACACAAATCATTCCGCTGAAAAATTGAAACGAATATATAAATCATACCATCCTCGTGGTGGAAAATAGATGGAGGTAAATTATGAAGGTAAATTATCAGTCAATTAATTTTAATGCAGATCAAACGTTGCTGGATTTTATCCAAAAGAAAATGGATAAGTTAGATGTTTTTTACGATCATATTTTAGATGGTCATGTTTATCTTAAAGTTGAAAGCTCTTCTGTAAGAGAGAATAAGCTGGTTGAGATTAAGTTAAATATACCAGGAAAGGATTTCATAGCAAGAAAACAATGCAAGTCATTTGAGGAAGCTGCAGACTCGTCTGTAGAAGCGTTAAGAAGAGCTTTAAAGAAGCACAAAGAAAAGGTGAGAAGTTAATTATATAGAAAAAACTTTCACATTGTTTGTTTGTAATTAAATGTTTTATAAATTTGCAGTCCCATAAGCAATTGTGGGGCTGTTTTTTTATGCCGATATAGCTCAGCTGGCTAGAGCAGCTGATTTGTAATCAGCAGGTCGTGGGTTCGAGTCCCTCTATCGGCTCAAAAACAACGGGGAGATACTCAAGCGGTCAACGAGGGCAGACTGTAACTCTGCTGCGAAAGCTTCGTAGGTTCGAATCCTGCTCTCCCCACTACCAATTAGAATTACGTGTTCTTAGCTTAGAGGATGTGAGGATAATGAAGTAAATTAATAATGTCTAATCTTTATTGCACAAAATTATGGCTAAAGAGAAGTTTGAACGTAGTAAACCACACTTAAATATTGGTACAATTGGTCACGTAGATCATGGAAAAACTACACTAACAGCTGCTA
>MAAC01009658.1_pt1 | contig 30672 bp, 32 predicted proteins | sample 1115981 | NCBI WGS metagenome assembly MAAC01 (sample SAMN04961126, study PRJNA320927) | seawater metagenome | isolation source: sample BD02T64 sea water enriched with oil for 64 days | place: USA:Gulf of Mexico | collected 2013-07-27 | reverse complement strand
CCGCTCCAACGAGGCGGATTTTAAAACCAGCCTGCCGAATTTTGCGGTCGACAAACTGGTGGGCAGCAATATCGATGTCTTCCATAAAAACCCCGCCCACCAGCGCGGCATCCTGGCGAATTTGACCACCACCATCGAGACCGAAATCCTGATTGGCTCGCGTATTATGCAGGCCATTGTCAGCCCCATTATTGACGATGTGGGCAAGCGTACGGGCACGGTCGTGGAGTGGTCTGATCGCACCGAGGAGGCCCAGCGCATTGAGACAGAACGGGAATTGGCGGTGGTCACAGCGCGCTATCAGGCCGGCCTAACCCAGGTCAGCACCAATATCATGATGGCGGATGTTGACTACAATATTATTTATCTCAACAACAGTGCCACTCAGCTGTTTAGGGCCAATGAGGCGGACTTTAAAACCACCTTGCCTAACTTTAATGCCGGCAGCCTGATCGGTGAAAACATTGATGTCTTTCATGTTAATCCCGCCCACCAGCGCGGTGTCCTGAATGCCTTGACCGTGACCATTACCGCCGACCTGCTCATTGGTACGCGCAATATGCGCGCCGTGGTCAGCCCGGTGAATGATGAATCCGGCGCGCGCATCGGCACCGTGGTCGAATGGCTCGATCAAACCGACGAGCTGGCGCGAGTAAAGGCAGAGGCCATCGTCAACGCCGAAAATGCACAAATCAAAACTGCCCTCGACGAGGTCACGGCGAATGTCATGATGGCTGACGCCGGCTTCACGATTAACTATATGAACAAGGCGGCGACGCGTTTGTTTGCCCGCAATGAAGCGGAGTTCCGCACCGACCTGCCGAATCTTGATGCTAAACAATTGTTGGGTACCAATATTGATGTCTTCCACAAAAACCCCGCCCATCAGCGCTCACTACTTGGCGGGATGACACAGACAATATCTGCTCAACTCGATATCGGCGGCCGGGTGATGGAGGTGATCGCGACACCAGTTAATGATGAGCAGGGCGTGCGTCAGGGTTATGTTGTTGAGTGGATTGACAAAACCGATCAGGTGACTGCGGAGAATGAGGTCGACACCATTGTCACCGCTGCGACCAATGGTGAGTTTAATCACCGCATTGATGAAGTGGGTAAGGAGGGCTTCTTCGGTCGTCTTGCCGGTGGTCTCAACCAGGTGATGGGCACCACCGAGACCAGCCTTAACGATGTCTTGCGGGTGCTGCAAAGTCTCGCCGCTGGCGACCTAACCAAGAGCATAGACGCCGACTACAAGGGCTTGTTTGGTGACTTGAAGGCGGACCTGAATATCACTATTAGTAAGCTCGGTGAGGTCTTGGGCAACGTCAATAACAGTGTTACGAATATTGCCAACTCCGCCGAAGAGGTCAGCTCTACTGCGCAATCACTGGCTCAGGGCGCCAGTGAACAGGCGGCCAGTGTGGAGGAGACCAGTGCCTCAATCGAGCAAATGGGCGCCTCCATCGACCAAAATAATGAAAATGCCAAGGTCACCAATGACATTGCCTCCAAGTCGGCGCGCTCCGCCGAAGAGGGCGGTGAGGCGGTAGGCCAAACAGTAGGTGCGATGAACGATATCGCCAGTAAAATTGGCATTATTGAAGACATTGCCTACCAGACCAATATTCTCGCCCTCAATGCGGCGATTGAGGCGGCGCGGGCCGGTGAACACGGCAAGGGCTTTGCGGTAGTCGCGGTCGAAGTCAGGAAGCTTGCCGAGCGCAGTCAGGTGGCAGCCTCGGAGATCTCTACTCTGGCCAGTAGCAGTGTCACCATTGCCGAAAAGGCCGGGACATTACTCGATGAAATCGTCCCCGGTATTAATAACACTGCGGAGCTGGTACAAGAGATTTCCGCCGCCTCCGATGAGCAGGCAACGGGGGCCGCGCAAATCGGCGAGGCCATGGGCCAGCTCGACAAGGTCACTCAGCAAAATGCCAGTTCCTCGGAGGAGCTCACGGCGACCTCGGAGAGCATGCGCAACCAGAGTCAAAACTTATTAGAGCAGGTAGGCTTCTTCACACTGAATACCGACGGCAGCAGTTCGAAAGCAGCCCCTGTACGCGCCGTTGGCGGGGGAGGCTCGGTCTCTAAGCTGGGCTCCTCTTCGAGTGCCGATCATTTTGGTAAGTTTGACTAGGAGGCGGTGATGAGCGCATTAAGTGAGATGCAAGAAGGCGGTGACAGGGCGGCAGGTCAGGCTGTAGCTGGGGTGCAAATAAACCAGTTTCTGACCTTTGAGCTGGCGGCAGAAATCTACGCGATTAATATCCTGTTTATTCGTGAGATTATTGAATATGGCAATTTGACACAAGTGCCGATGGTGCCCGATTTTATTGCCGGGGTGATTAATTTACGCGGCAGCGTGGTGCCAGTGATCGACCTGTCGAGCCGCTTTGGCCGCGATGAAACCTTGATTACCAAGCGTACTAGCATTGTGATTATTGAAATTTCTAGTAATAACGAAATGCTTGAAATCGGCATTATGGTTGATATTGTCAACGAGGTATTGGAGATGAGTTCTGACGCCATCGAGGATGCCCCCAGTTTTGGCGCCAGTATCCGCACCGATTTCATCTCCGGCATGGGCAAGATAGATGGCAAGTTTTTGATTATTCTCGATGTTGAACGGGTCTTGTCTCTGGAAGAGTTGTCGGTGGTGACTGAGCTAACCATTGGCAGTGAAAGCGCGGCAGAGTAGCTTGCTCGTCGGGCATTCGCTCGCGCCACAGGCCTTGTGCTCAATCTTGTCAGTGGGGTGCATGTTGTGGTGCTGGTGGGGCATGATTTCCGTCGAGGCGGCTGTGCCGCAGCGGGGTTGATAATTTCTTTTTATAGGGTGTTAAATGCGGCCTTTAAGTACGCAAGAATTTAATTTATTTAAAAACCTGATTTTTGATATCGCCGGTATCGATCTCAAGGAGAATAAAAAAACTCTGGTGGCATCGCGCCTGCAAAAGCGCTTAATTCACTATGCTTTAAACACCTATAGTGATTATTTTACGCTGCTGAATGACGATAAAACTGGCAAAGAAAAGCAGGTGATGGTCGACTTGCTGACCACTAATGAGACCTATTTTTTTCGTGAGCCCACCCATTTTGACTTTCTGACCGATGTCTTGCAGCAGCGACCGGCGGGTGGGCACTTTCGTATCTGGAGTGCCGCCTCGTCGAGTGGTCAGGAGGCCTATAGTATGGCGATGATCCTAGCCGATAAGCTCGGCAAGTCGCCCTGGGAAGTGGTGGGTACGGATCTCAGCTCAAGAGTGTTAGAAACGGCGCGTACGGGTGTTTACAGCATGATGCGTACCGAGGGCATTAGCCCCGATTATTTACGTCGCTTTTGCCTGAAGGGCAGTGGCCCCCACGAGGGCGAATTACTGATTATTCCGGAATTGCGCTCGCGGGTGACCTTTAGCCACGCGAATTTGAATGCGATATTGCCCAATATCGGTCAATTTGATGTGATTTTTTTGCGCAATGTGATGATCTACTTTAATGACGATACCAAAAGAACCATCATTAAACGCATACTTGAGCGTTTAAAACCCGATGGTCATTTGATCGTTGGTCACTCGGAGTCTCTCAAGGGTTTAAACGATAGTGTGGTGGCGGTTAAGCCAACGATATATCAGCAGAAGGCCGCTTGAATCTATAACTATGCAAAGTAGAGCCATGGCGAAAAACAAGCAAGAAGTCTTTCTTCACCCCGGTGAATATTTTTTTTCTAGTGGTGACCAACACATAGGCACCTTATTGGGTTCGTGTATTGCGATTTGCCTTTGGCACCCGATACTGCACATTGGCGGCATGTGCCACTTTGTGCTGCCGTCGCAAAATAAAGAGTCAGCGAGGGCTCTCAATGGGCGTTATGCCGATGAGGCGATGGCAATGTTTGCTGCCAGTGTGGTCGAGCACAATACCGTGTTGAAACAATACCGGGCCTCCATTTATGGTGGCGCCAATGTGGTGGCCTCGCTAATGAGGGAGGATGAAGACACGATAGGTGAGCGCAATGCGGCCGCTGCAATGGAGTTGTTAATGGCGAGTTGCGTCGATATTGGCATTGTTGATGTCGGGGAGAGCTGGCCACGGCGAATTTCATTTGATGTTGCCAGCGGTGAAGTCACGGTTAATGCTTAAAAATAGGGCTCGAGCTAAAAGTGAGGTCATAGGCTAATGATTCGTGTGTTTCTAGTTGATGATTCGGCAACCGTCAGAAAGGTGGTTGCTGAAATACTAAACTCTGCCAGCGACATTGAGGTGATAGGCAGTGCGCAAAACCCCGTCTTTGCCGATAAGCGCATGGCTCTCGACTGGCCGGATGTGATTGTTCTCGATGTGGAAATGCCGCAAATGGACGGCCTGACTTATTTAAAGCAGTTGATGGCCGAACATCCGACGCCAGTGGTGATGTGTTCGACCCTGACTCAAGATGGTTCGGCGACCAGTATTAAAGCCCTTGGCCTCGGTGCTGTAGAGGTGGTGGGTAAGCCTACGGTGAATCTGGCCGCCGGGCTCAATGACTCTGCTCGAGAGTTGATCGAAGCGGTGAGAGCTGCAGCACAGGCCAACATTAAACGCGTGGTCAGCGGCGTCAATGCCAGCGCCAAACTCAGCCTGAAAAAGCCAATAGCGCCCAGGCCTGTACCGCCAACGCTGAACGAGGCAAAGAGTAAGCCGCCCGAAGGTGCAGGGCGTAAAGTCACATCGGGCTTGGCTGGTGTGGGGTCAAAGGGTAGTAAGCTGATTGTAATCGGTACCTCGACGGGTGGCACTCAGGCACTGGAGGCCGTGCTCTCGCAACTGCCGGTAACGACACCGGGTATTGCCGTGGTACAGCATATGCCAGAGGGCTTTACTAAGCCCTTCTCAGAACGACTTAACGGTATTTGTGAGGTGGAGGTGAAAGAGGCGGAGCAGAACGATGTCCTGCGCCCGGGCTTGGTGCTGATTGCACCGGGGGGCCGTCATCTACAAATACAACGGCGCGGTTTTCAATTTTATGCACGCATTGTCGATGGCCCGCCGGTGAGCCGACACCGGCCCTCGGTGGATGTACTCTTTCGCTCGGTGGCAAAATTTGCCAGTAACAGAGTGCTGGGGGTGATTATGACCGGTATGGGCGAAGACGGTGCTAGCGGTATGAAAGAGATGCATGATAATAACGCGAAAACTGTGGCGCAAAATGAGGCCACCTGTGTTGTTTTCGGTATGCCAGCGATGGCAATCAAGGCCGGTGCGGTCGATGACATCGTGCCCCTCGATGGTATCGCTCGGTATTTGTCAGAGTTTAAGTGAGCCGCCGCTATAACATGTTTTTATTTTACCGATGGCGCCAGTCTACAATAGGAGAGAGACGTGGATGAGCAGCGTAAATTTACCCGTATAAAGTTTGATGCTACCGCCCTGATGATGGCTGAGGGTGAACGCTGGCAGGTTGAATTACTGGATATCTCTTTACGGGGAGCTCTTTTTCAGAGTGCGTATCGAGAGAACCTGAGTGTCGGCGGTGAGGTGACAGCACTCATTACCCTCGCCAGCGAGGGTGGCAGCATCGAGATACACGGTAAAGTGCTGCATATTCACGACGAGCATATTGGTGTGAGCTGTGAACATATGGACGTCGACAGCATTTCCCTGCTACGGCGCATTGTCGAGCTCAACGTGGGTGACAGCGAGCTGCTACAGCGTGAAATAGCGGCACTGATCGAGAGCGTTACTAGCGATGTGGCAGAGAACGATAGCCTGCCCACTGGCGAATAGAATAAAAATCTAAGCTGTAAACTGGCGCTCAAGCGCGGGGTAAGGTGGTCTTGGCTTGGCGGCTATAGAGCGCAGGGCTACGTAGCCAATGTCATTGTCAACTCTCGCTGCTACCCTCTTCCGCATCATCAGTTGCTGTTTCTTTAGGCTGCTTGTGAATGAGGCGGCCGAATAAAATACCGATTTCAAACAGTAGCCACATGGGGATTGCCAGTAGGGACTGCGAGATGACGTCGGGCGGGGTCAATAACATACCGAGTACAAAGCAACAGACCAGTACATAGGGGCGCTTGCCAGCCAGAGCGGAGGGCGTGACCATGCCGGTCCAGATTAAAATAAAGGTGGCGATGGGGATTTCAAAAGCGATGCCAAAGGCGAAAAACAGCTTCAGGACAAAGTCGAGGTAGCTGGAAATGTCGGTCATCACCGTGACATTCTCGGGGCCAACACTGGTGAAAAACCCGAAGATCAGAGGAAATACCACAAAGTAGGCGAAGGCCATGCCCGCGTAAAACAGCATCACGCTGGAGGCAAACAGAGGCAGGACAATAAAACGTTCTTTCTTGTACAGCCCGGGGGCAATAAAGGCCCAGGTTTGGTACAAAATAAAGGGCATGGCTGCAAATACGGACAGCACCATGGTCAATTTGAAAGGGGTTAGGAAGGGGGAGGCTACCTGGGTGGCAATCATCGTTGAGTTTTCAGGCAGATAGGCACGCAGTGGTTCGGACACAAAGCCGTAAATTTCATTGGCAAAGGGAAACATCCCGACAAAAAGCAGCAGCACAATAACCAAGGTACGCAATAGGCGGTCGCGGAGTTCGACAAGGTGGCTGACCATGGGCTGAGTCGTGTTGAGGGGCTCGGCTTGATGATCGTCGGGAGCTGGTGTTGATTCGTTTGGCATAAGTTGTCTTATTGCGCGGCCCTACAGGGCCTTGTTGGCGGCGTTTTCTGTAGTGGCAGCGGTGTCGCTGTTTGAGGACGGGCTCAGGTCTGACGATGCCTCTACAGGCGCGTCGGCGACTTGCTGCTCTTCTGCTTGGCTATCACTGGGGTTTTCATCGCGAGCTGGCGCTTCACTTGGCCGCTCGTCAATAAAGTCTTCTTCGGCCGGGGTTTTCAAATTGGCCGGAATAGGCGCGTCAACGGGGGTAATGGGGGAGCCTAGCCGTCGTGCTATTTGTTGGCGCTCGTCTTCCATACGGCCCAATAACTCTTCGTTATAGAGTTCGCGGCGTATTTCATCGAGGCCGAATTCGCGCTCCATGTCCTGCCGTGCGCCATGTACGGAGCGTTTGATTTTACCGAGCCAATAACCCAGGAAACGCACCGTTTCGGGCAGTCTTTTTGGTCCAATGACCACCAAGCTCACCACGGCGATCAGCATTATTTCGGTAAAACCAATGTCGAACATGGCGTCTGATCCAGGTTTAAACGGGGTTATTCAAGAAAAAACGGAGTATCAGGCGCTCTTGTCGGTTTTTTCTTCCTTGGCGCCAACCTCGGCTTTTTCTTTATTGAGGGTGCTGTTACTGGCGTCTGCATTGTCGTCAGCCTCAAGATTCTGCTCTTTTTTAGCATCCTCTTCCTCTGTGGCAACGGCATCTTTGAAACCTTTTAAGGCACCCCCGAGATCGGAGCCCATGCCCTTCAGGCGTTTGGTGCCAAAAATCAGCACCACGATGGCCAGTACAATCAACAATTGCCAAATACTAATTCCACCTAATCCCATATCTACCTCTGTTGTTGTTTCTCTACTAGTGGCCCGTCGATGTGCAGGAGCGCACTAGGTGTTTTTGCGGCTGGCTTTTTCGTCCAAGCCGGAAATTTCAAAGCGGCGTGCAAGCTCCGCCAAAACGGAGTCGGCATTCTCACCCAAGTGAGACAGCATTACCAGCGAGTGAAACCACAGATCGGCGGTTTCTGCTATCAAGTCTGTGTTGTCGCCGCTTTGCGCCGCATCTTTGGCGGCAATGATGGTTTCTGTGCATTCCTCGCCTACTTTCTCGAGGATTTTATTTAAACCCTTAAGGTGCAGGCTGGCGACATAGGAACTGTCAGCGGCTGCGCTTTTCCGCGCCGCGAGGATGGTGTCGAGTTGACTCAATATATCGTTCATAGCAGCTTCTTGGTTGGTCTTACGTCGATGGACTGTAAATCGCGGCAGGATCTTTAAGCACGGGTTCAACGGCTTGCCACTGCCCGTCTTGGAGAACCTTGAAGAAACAACTGCGCCGCCCGGTGTGACAGGCGATACCGCCCTGTTGCTCGATTTTCAGGATGATGACGTCGTCGTCGCAGTCGAGACGTATCTCGCTAATGGTTTGCATATGGCCCGATTCCTCGCCCTTGCGCCAGAGCTTTTTGCGCGAGCGAGACCAGTACACGGCGCGGCCTTCGGCAACGGTTAAACTGAGGGCTTCGCGGTTCATCCAGGCCACCATCAAGACCTCATTGCTGTCTTTATCTTGGGCGATGGCCGGCACCAAACCCTGCTCGTTCCAGGTGATTTGTTCGAGCCAGCTATTCACGGCGGATTGATTCATGGTGGCCGGGCGTCCTTCGGTGGGTGGGCAGTACCTGTCTATAGGCGCGGGATTATGCCAGCCTTAGGTCAGCAGTAACAGTAAGGCGCCGAGGGCGACCAACAATAAGCCCGGTGCCGTTGCCTGTTGAGCCGCATCGTTCAGTGTGCCGTAAGTGCTGCCGAGCCCTAGTCCCACGAGCAGTGTGCCGACGAGCGCCTTGTTGCGTTGCCGTGGTGGCTGCAGTGGGCTGTTGTTCGGGCGCGCCTTGAGTGTCTTATCGATGCGCTTGACCTGTTCCATCGAATCGACAACCAGTTGCGGCAGGTGGGGTAGTTGTTCGAGCCAGTCGGGGGCGTGACGCTTGACTTGTTTGAGAACTTGGCTGGGTTCAAAGCGCTGTACTATCCAGCGTTCGAGAAAGGGGTGGGCGGTGGCCCACAGGTCGAGATCGGGATAGAGTTGGCGGCCGAGGCCCTCGATATTGAGCAGGGTTTTCTGTAACAAAATCAGCGAGGGCTGGACTTCGGCATCGAAGCGCTGAGCCATTTGAAACAGGCTCACCAATAATTGACCGCAGGAAATATCTTTTAGGGGGCGCTGAAAAATGGGCTCGCAGACGGTGCGCACCGCCGATTCAACCTCGTTGAGGGGGGCATCGGCTTTCACCCAGCCGGCGAGGATGTGCAATTCGGCGACCTGGCGGTAGTCGCGGCGAAAGATGGCGAGCAGGTTGCGGGCCAGATAGAACTGGTCGTCGGCGGAAAGGCTGCCGACGATTGCGCAATCGATGGCGACATATTTCGGCTGGCGAGGTTTCTCGGTGTCGACAAAAATATTGCCCGGGTGCATGTCGGCATGGAAAAAGTTGTGCTCAAACACCTGGGTGAAAAAGATCTCCACGCCACGCTCGGCGAGTATCTTAAAATCGGTGCCAGCGGCTGCCAAGGCGTCAATGTCGGTGACGGGAGCGGCGTAAATACGCTCCATTACCAGCACATCTTGACGGGTGTAGGGCCAATAAATTTCGGGAATGTAAAGCAGCTCGGAGTCGGTAAAGTTGCGGCGCAGCAGTGCGGTATTACCCGCTTCACGTTGCAGGTTGAGTTCGTCCAAGATGGTGGTGCGATAGTCGCGCGCGACCTCGACCGGGCGCAGGCGCTTGCCGTCGGCGAGGTATTTTTCAACCCAGCCGGCAAGGGTGTGCATCAGCGAACAGTCTTGCTCAATCGTCGCTTTAATCGCGGGGCGTACGGCTTTGACAATCACTTCTCGGCCGTCTTGTAACACCGCTGCATGCACTTGTGCGATGGAGGCCGAGGCGAGGGGCGTGCTGTCAAAACTTTTGAACAGCTGGTCGACCGGTTGGCCCAGTGAGCGCTCGACAATGGCGACAAATTGCGCCGAGTCGAAGGGCGGCACATTGTCTTGTAGGTGGTCGAGCTCTTGGCAAATGTCGGCAGGAATCAAATCGGGGCGCGTCGAGAGGAGCTGGCCAAACTTAATAAAAACCGGGCCCAGCTCTTCGAATGCTTGGCGCAGGCGTTGTCCGCGAGGTGCCTCGGGCTCGGGCAGGCGGGCGGCTAGACCGAGTATAGCGCGCACCAGCAGAGGTGGGGGCTGGTGGCTAAGATCGTCAAGGCTAGAGCGCCGGGCAAAGGTGTCGAGGCGGTAGCGCAGACTGATGCGCGCAATTTTCAGAGCTCGTGTCAGGCGCGACATTAGGCTTTACTCACGGCAACAAGGCTTTGAGCTGAGCGCCAATAAAATCCAGCGGAGATTGCGGTTTGTTGTGGCCGTCGCTAGCATCGTTCGGCTGCTCGGTAGCACTGTCCGTTTTATAGGTGGCCCAGCCGCTTTTGCTGCGCGTGACAATATCTTGTTGAAATTGCTGGGCCTTGCGCAGTGACTCCGCCAGCAGGTGGGCGGCTACGTCACCGGTATGTTCGGCGAGCAGGGCTTCCCAGTCGATGTCGATGTCGCGGCTTAGGTTGAGCAGGGTGGGGATCAGCTCGTCTTCATCGTCGAGCTCCACCTGATATTGCTCTGCGGCCTCGATATCGCCAGCCAGAAGAAAGCGGATCAGCGCAGGGGCGGTGCCGCTCACCGAGGCGGCCGATGAGTATTCATCGCTGGGTGTAATGATGAGCTGGTTTTCGGTGAATAACACCGCAATGCTGAGGCGTGGTGCGGTGACGGCAATTAACAGGCTTCTACCGGTGACCTTACTGAGCTTCTGTGGCGCCAGTGGGTCGTATGCAAGTGCGCGGTTGAGTGCCTTGCCGATGCCCTCGCAGGCCAGCGCGATGGCGGTGTCGTTCACGCTTTGATCCCCCGGTGGAGGGCAACAATGCCGCCGGTCATGTTGTAGTACTGACAGTGGCTGAAACCGGCATCACTCATCATGCTTTTTAGTGTTTGTTGGTCGGGGTGCATGCGTATGGATTCCGCTAGGTAGCGATAACTGTCGGCGTCGTCTGCAATCAGTTTGCCGACCCGAGGCAAAACCTGAAAGGAATAGGTGTCGTAAATCTTCGCCAGTAGCGGGTTTTTAGGCTTCGAGAATTCGAGCACCAGTAGGCGTCCGCCGGGTTTTAGAACTCGCAGCATGGAGCGCAGGGCCATGTCCTTGTCGGTGACGTTGCGCAGACCGAAAGCGATGGTAATACAGTCGATACTGTTGTCTTCAAAGGGCAGAAACTGGGCGTCGGTCTGAACGAAGCAAATGTTGTTGAGCACGCCGCTGTCGATAAGGCGGTCGCGGCCGACATTGAGCATGGAGTCGTTGATGTCGGCGAGAATGACCTGTCCTTGTTCGCCGACTAATCGAGAAAATTTCATACTTAGATCGCCGGTGCCGCCAGCGATGTCGAGTACGCGATGGCCGGGGCGCACGCCGGATAATTCGATCGTGGTGCGCTTCCAAAGGCGATGAATGCCGGCGGACATCAGGTCGTTCATGATGTCGTATTTAGCCGCAACGGAGTGAAAAACGTCGGCAACGCGCTCGGCCTTTTTTTCGACGGCCACTTCGCTAAAGCCGAAGTGGGTGGTTTTTTCGGAGTCCTGTTCTGAGCTCATGGCGTCCTCTCAATAACAGCAAGTATGGTACACCGCTCAAGAAACATCTTGCACGGTGAGTCGGATTGTCGATATGGATTGTTAGCCACTGGCTGGCGAGGGCTCGGGGTGTTTCTAGCGCAAATGCCCGAGGTGTTTGCCGACAGTTTTTAAGGTGGGTTTCAATAGGCGTGGTGTGCAGGCGATGATGTGGCCATTATTCAGGTAGTCGTCGCCACCTTGAAAGTCGGAGACTCGTCCGCCCGCTTCTTTGACCAGCAAGACCCCTGCCGCGATATCCCAGGGTTGCAGATACATTTCCCAGAAGGCGTCGACCCGCCCGGCGGCGACATAGGCTAGGTCGAGAGAGGCGGCGCCCATGCGGCGCATGCCGGATGATTGGTCGGCGAGGGCCGCCATACAATCCAGGTAGGCTGGCATATTCTCAAAGGGCTCGCCGCTGAACGGGATGCCGGTAGCATACAGCGCACTGCGGGGCTGCTCGAGGCCCGAGACGCGAATTCTCGAGCCATTGAGCTGGGCGCCACGGCCACGGCTGGCGGTAAACTCTTCTTGTTTGATGGGGTCGTAAACCACGGCGTGTTCAATGCGGCCCTTGTACCGGAAAGCAATGGAAATGGCGTAGTGGGGAATGCCGCGAATAAAGTTGGTAGTGCCATCGAGAGGGTCGATGATCCACTGTGAGTCGCCGTCTTTGCCTTTGATGGTGCCGGATTCTTCGGCTATAAAGCAGTGATCGGGATAGGCGCTGCGCAGTTGGCCGATGATTTCTTGTTCGGCCATGTGATCAATTTCGGTAACGAAATCATTCTGGCCCTTTTCGTCAATCTGTAGTCGATCGATGCGTTGGGATGCCTTGACCACTAGATCGCCGGCGCTGCGTGCCGCACGTAGTGCGATGTTGACCATTGGTTCCATAGGGTGTTCCGCGCCTGGATTTTGAAAGGCGCGCATTGTAGCAAAACCTAGGCGCTGTGACAGTGCGCGCTACGCATATATATGACTATCTTGGCTAAGTCTCTCTGCTATACTTCGCGCCGAAATTTGGGCCCAATATGAGCCAGTGTTATGAAGCAACGTTTTAGCAAAATTCGTGTCGTTTTGGTCAATACCAGCCACCCCGGTAATATTGGGGCCGCTGCTCGGGCGCTGAAAAATATGGGTCTGAGTCGGCTCTATTTGGTGGCGCCGAAAGACTTTCCGGCGGACCGTGCGGTTTGGCGAGCGGCCAGTGCGGTCGATGTGCTCGATGACGCGGTGGTGGTGGAGACTCTCGATGAGGCGATCAGTGGTTGCGGCCTGGTGGTCGGCACTAGTGCGCGCGATCGCCGCATCCCCTGGCCGCTGCTCAATCCTCGCGAGTGTGGTGAGAAATTGTGGCATGAAACGGAGGTTCATGATGTCGCCATTGTCTTTGGTCGCGAAGACCGGGGGCTGAAAAATGATGAGCTACATAAGTGCACCTACCATGTGCATATCCCCGCCAATCCCGATTACAGCTCTCTAAATTTGGCGGCTGCGGTGCAGGTTTTAACCTACGAGGTGAGAATGGCTGCCTTGGCCGATAGCGAGAAGCCGCGTGATCAGCTGCTCGGTGGTGATTGGGATGTGCCGCCGGCGCGGGTGGAAGAGCTGGAGCTGTATTACGCGCATCTCGAGCAAACCCTGGTCGACTTGGGTTTTCATGATCGTGACAATCCGCGCCAAACCATGCCGCGTCTGCGCCGCCTATTTGGCCGTATTCGTCTCGACGCTATGGAGCTGTCGATCATGCGCGGTGTGCTCACCGGCATCCAGAATGCCGCCCGGCGCCTGACCGAGCTGTCTGCCAGCCAGGCGCCTTCTAATAGGGATTCATCTCAGAAGTGAAGGTGCCGCTCTTGTCGCCGTTCTTTATCCGACTAAAATACTCGGGTATTTACTTGACTGAAAAGCTGGGTTATTCGATAATTCCTTTTGTATACAGAAACGCGGTTTGCGTGAGGGCGGATAAATGAAGCTGACTACTCGAGGGCGTTATGCTGTGACGGCGATGCTTGATTTGGCATTGAACGGTAAGCAGGGTCCGGTGAGTTTGGCGGCGATCTCGCAGCGTCAGGAGATATCGCTGTCGTATCTGGAGCAGTTGTTCGCCAAGCTGCGTAAAAATGAACTGGTGGCCAGTGTGCGAGGCCCCGGTGGTGGCTATCGGCTCAGTCGTGATAGCGAACAGATTAATGTTGCCGATATTATCAGTGCGGTCAACGAGTCGACCGACTCTACTAGCTGTCAGGGTAAGGGTGATTGCCAAAATGGTGAGGCCTGCCTCACGCACCAGCTTTGGGATGATTTAAGCCAGCAGATACATGTCTTTTTGAGCGGCATTTCTCTCGCTAATTTAACACAGCGACGCGAGGTTAAAGTGGTGAGTGAGCGTCAAACTCGGGGCGGTCTTGAAGATGCCGGTATGTATTCGGAAACTTTGATTAACGCGAAAGCGCTTAATCTGTAAACAACATCAACAGTATTACCCTCTGGCTTAATTTGTTATTGATATAACGAGGTATTAACAGAGGGTTTGTGGAGTGCTAAAAATGAAGTTGCCCATTTATCTCGATTATTCTGCGACCACGCCGGTCGACCCTCGGGTGGCGGCGCGCATGGTTGATTGCCTAACTATGGATGGCGTGTATGGCAATGCGGCCTCGCGCTCTCATTCTTTTGGCTGGCAGGCAGAGGCGGCGATTGAAGATGCCCGTCAGCAGGTGGCTAGTTTAATTAACGCCGACCCCCGTGAGATTGTCTGGACCTCGGGTGCTACCGAGTCCGATAACCTGGCGATTAAGGGTTGCGCGCACTTTAATGAGCGCAAGGGTAAGCACGTTATAACCTCAAAAATCGAGCACAAAGCGGTGCTCGATAGCTGCCGGCAATTGGAGCGCGAAGGTTATGAAATCACCTATCTCGATCCCTGTGCCAGTGGTTTGATTGAACCCCAGGCCGTGGCCGACGCAATTCGCGACGACACCACCCTAGTCTCGCTGATGCACGTCAATAACGAAATTGGCACCATTACCGACATTGCCGCGATTGGTGAAATTTGCCGTCAACGCGGTGTTTTCTTTCATGTTGATGCGGCACAGAGTGCCGGTAAAGTCAAAATTGACATGGCTGAAATGAAGGTCGATTTAATGTCTTTTTCCGCTCACAAGATTTATGGCCCCAAGGGTATGGGCGCGCTCTATGTGCGCCGCAAGCCGCGCGTGCGCATCGAGGCGCAAACCCACGGTGGTGGGCATGAGCGGGGTATGCGTTCGGGTACTTTGCCAACCCATCAAATCGTCGGCATGGGTGAAGCCTTCCGCATTGCCAGTGAGGAAATGGACGATGAAAATGCACGTATTCTCGCTCTGCGCAACCGCTTGTGGGAGGGCTTTAAGGATATGGAAGAGGTTCATCTCAACGGTACTCTCGAGCAGCATGTGGCGGGCAATCTGAATGTCAGCTTCGCCTTTGTCGAGGGCGAGTCCTTGATTATGGCTTTGAAAGACCTGGCCGTATCCTCGGGTTCCGCCTGCACCTCGGCCAGTCTTGAGCCCTCTTACGTGCTGCGAGCACTGGGCCTCGAAGATGAATTAGCGCACAGCTCCATCCGCTTCAGTATCGGCCGTTTTACCTCGGCGGAAGACGTGGATTACACCATTGAAAAAGTTCTCACTGCGGTTGCCAAGCTCAGAGAGCTGTCGCCATTGTGGGATATGTTCAAAGCCGGTGTCGATTTAAGTACGGTGCAATGGGCTGCTCATTAGGCCCTAGGGCCCGAGAGAGTTGTACAAAAGTCTATTGAATCGGTGTTAGTAAGATGTATTGATGAGTCCCGTTTATGGGGATTCTAACGGAGGAAGTGAATTATGGCCTACAGTGATAAAGTTCTCGATCATTATGACAATCCCCGCAATGTCGGTGTGTTGGACGATAAGGCGCTCAATGTCGGTACCGGCATGGTGGGTGCCCCGGCCTGTGGTGACGTGATGCGCCTGCAAATTCAGATTAACGATGACGGCGTGATTGAAGATGCAAAGTTCAAAACCTACGGTTGTGGCTCGGCGATCGCTTCAAGCTCGCTGCTCACCGAATGGGTGAAGGGTAAGACCTTGGAAGATGCGGCAAAGATTAAAAATTCTGAGATCGCCGAAGAGCTGGCCTTACCGCCGGTGAAAATCCATTGCTCGGTGTTGGCGGAAGATGCAATTCAAGCCGCCATTCAGGATATTCGCAAGAAGCGTGGCGAAGCCTGAATACTTTGAGTAAGCGGTAGAGGAGGTAGTAGATGGCTATATCAATGAGTGATGCGGCTCAGCAGCACGTTGCCGACCATTTGAAAAACCGGGGCCAGGGTCAGGGTATCCGCCTCGGTGTACGCACCAATGGTTGCTCGGGCATGTCCTATGTGCTCGAATTTGTCGACGAGGCAGATCCCGGTGATGAGGTTTTCCCCGCCGGTGATGTGAAGCTTTTTGTCGACCCTAAAAGCCTGCTTTATCTCGATGGCACCGAGCTGGACTTCGTCAAAGAGGGTCTTAACGAAGGCTTTCAGTTTAATAATCCCAACGTCAAAGATGAGTGTGGTTGTGGCGAGAGCTTTAATATTTAATGCCCCCGAATCGATATCGCACCAAGCGCTAGTGCTGTGAACTTAAGCGACGATTATTTTCAAATCATGCAATTGCCCGAAGCCTATCAAGTGGACGGCGTGGCATTGAGTGACAACTACCTCAATTTACAGCGCCGTTTTCACCCCGATCGCTTTGCCGGAAAATCCGCTCAGGAGCAGCGCTTGGCCGTGCAGATGGCCTCCGTTGTTAATCAAGCCTACGATACCTTGCGTTCACCGCTGTTGCGCGCGGCGTATTTATTGGAATTGCGTGGGCTGGATAGTTCGGGTGAAAACACCACTATCAGCGATGTGGCTTTTTTAATGTCGCAAATGCAACTGCGCGAACAACTTGCTGCAGTGACTGGGGTCGCCGACCCCTTTTCCGCGTTGGAGCTTATTGCCAGCGAGGTGGCCGGCCAATTGGAGAGCCTCTATGGCCAATTTGCCGAGCACTATGGGCAGAACACTTATGAGGCCGCCGCTGAGGTTGTGACGAAAATGCAGTTTTACCATAAGCTGCAAATCGAAGTGCTGGACTTGGAAGACGCTTTGGAAGATGGCTAGCCCAATGGCTGCGTTGCAAGCGTTGAAATCCATAGTTAGACAATCATCAAACCGTAAAAAATCCGTTAGATAGGTAACTCCATTGGCTTTATTGCAAATTTCTGAACCGGGTCAGTCACCCGAACCCCACCAGCAAAAGCGTGGGGTTGGTATCGACCTGGGCACCACTAACACGCTGGTTGCGGCGGTGCGAAGTGGCAGTGCTGAGGCCTTGCCAGACTCTAAGGGGGCGGTGCTATTGCCCTCCGTGGTGCGCTATGACGAGACCGGCGTCAGCGTTGGTAGCGCGGCAAAAGCTCTGGCCAGTCGTGATCCGAAAAACACCATTGTTTCGGCCAAGCGCTTTATGGGGCGTGGCCGCGAGAGTATCGACGACAGCGTGTATGACTTTGCCGAGGGCGATGGCATGGTGCGCTTTGTCACCCGGGCCGGCAATGTTAGCCCGGTTGAGGCCTCTGCCGAAATTTTAAAAATCGTTAACCGTCGCGCTGAAGAGGCCTTGGGCGGGCCTCTCGATGGCGCGGTATTGACCGTGCCGGCCTATTTTGATGATGCCCAGCGCCAGGCCACGAAAGATGCGGCGACACTGGCGGGCATAAAAGTATTGCGCCTGCTCAGTGAGCCCACGGCTGCGGCGATTGCCTATGGTCTCGATAAGAATGATTCCGGGCTGATTGCCGTTTACGATCTCGGTGGTGGCACCTTCGACATTTCTATTTTGCGCCTGTCGCGAGGGGTGTTTGAAGTACTGGCCACGGGTGGCGATTCTGCCCTCGGCGGCGACGACTTCGACGCTGCCATCGTTGCCTGGGTGCGGCAGGAAGCGGGGTTGCCTGACAAATTAAGTGCTTCCCAGCAGCGTGCTTTACTGGATCTTGCCCGCGATGCGAAAGAGAGTCTGTCGCAACAGGATATCGTCGCTGTGGCTTTTGAAGGCTGGCAGGGCGAGCTCGGCAGGCCCCAGCTACACATTGCGGTCGATGCTCTTATCGGTAAAACGCTGCGCGCCTGCAAGCGGGCGCTGCGCGATGCTGGTGTTAGCGTTGAGGAGGTTGTCGACGTAGTGATGGTCGGTGGCTCGACGCGGATGCCTCGGGTGCGTGACAAGGTCGAGCAATTATTTGCCCGGCCACCGTTGGTGAGTATCGATCCCGATACCGTCGTTGCCGTTGGTGCCGCCCTGCAGGCAGATGTATTGGTGGGTAATAAGCCCGGCGATGAAATGTTGCTGCTCGACGTTATTCCTCTCTCTTTAGGTTTGGAAACGATGGGTGGTTTGGTCGAAAAAGTGATCCACCGCAATACCACTATCCCCGTCGCTAAAGCTCAGGACTTTACGACCTTCAAGGACGGTCAGACCGCTTTGGCGGTGCATATCGTTCAGGGTGAGCGCGAACTGGTCAGTGATTGTCGCTCTCTGGCGCGCTTCGAGCTTCACGATATTCCCCCGATGGCGGCCGGTGCCGCGAAAATTCGTATCACCTTCCAGGTCGATGCCGATGGTCTATTGAATGTTGCCGCCGAAGAAATTAACAGTGGGGTGCAGGCGCGCATTGAGGTGAAGCCCTCCTATGGCCTGGGCGATGATGAAATTAGCCAGATGCTGCTCGACTCCTTTGCCCATGCCAAAGAAGATATGCAGGCTCGCGCCCTGCGCGAACAACAGGTGGAAGCCGATCGTTTAATTGAAGATATTAGTGCGGCACTGGCGCAAGATGGCGAGCGCTTGCTGGCTGGTGCTGAGCTGAGTTGTTTGAACCAGGCTATTCACGAGTTGGGGCGGGTGCGGCAAGCCAGTAGCGATCACCGCGAATTACAGCGCCAAATTGAGAGTGTCGCCAAGCTGAGTGAAGACTTTGCAGCGCGACGCATGGATTTGGCAATCAAAGGTGCCCTATCGGGTCATCGTTTAGAAGAGTTTGAGGCGGATAAATAATATGGCAAAGGTTGTTTTTTTACCCCATCCGGGAATTTGCCCAGACGGCGCGGTGATTGAGGCCGATAGCGGTGAAACCATCTGTTCTGCGGCGCTGCGCAATGGGCTTGAAATTGAACATGCCTGTGAAATGGCGGCGGCTTGCACCACTTGTCATGTCTATGTGCGCGAGGGTTTCGAGCACCTCGAGCCGGCCGATGATCTGGAAGAAGATTTGCTGGACAAGGCCTGGGGTGTCGACCCGGATTCTCGCCTGAGTTGTCAGGTCACGCTCACGGAGCAAGACCTGGTTGTGGAAATCCCAAAATACACCTTGAATATGGTGTCGGAACGGCATTGATCGTTGATAAATAGAGTGGCGGGAGCGCGCGTAGAATGCAATTAAAATGGGTAGATGTACTGGATATCGCCATCGAACTCAGTGAAACCTGGGCCGATACAGATCCCGCGACCATTAATTTTGTCGACCTGAGAACCAAGGTGATGGCCTTGCCGGACTTTGACGATGACCCCGAGCGCTGTGGCGAGAAAATACTCGAAGCCATACAAATGGCGTGGATGGACGAGCTGGGATAAACTGTCGATGTAGCTAGGATGGCTCGCCAACAATACGGTTTTGTACTTACGGTAGATACCTATGAGTTTTGAGTCGAGTCCGCCAGCAAATAATTATAAATCTGCGCTCTACCAGTCCCTTCTTGAGCACTCGCCCTTTGGCACCTTGGTTTTTGTTTACGGTGTTTGTGTCGAGTGTAATCCCCGCGCCGAAAAAATATTGGCCTGTGAGCGTCGCGTTCTACTGGGCTCCTCTCTGCAGGAGAACCCCCTCGATGAACCCCTGGCCTTAATTGCTCTAAAGCAAGAGCTCACGGTGGCGCTCGAACAAGGTCTTGACAGTTTTGAGTGGCGCCCCGGGCTCGGCCGGAGTGAAGAGAGTCTCGATATCCGTCTCACCGGCAATGCTAGTGGCGAGATCGTGGTTACTTTGCTCGAGCGACAAGGTATTGCGCTACCCGAGGCGGAGTTATCGAAATCCACGGTGCCTGGGTTCACGCTACCTAAGCCCTCTGTTAAAGCGGCAGAGGACTCTAGCCGTGCAGCTAGGGACGTCGCCGAGGCTGCCGCGACAGAAGCGGAATCCGGCACTGCGGTTGAACGCGATATTCTTGAGTTGGATAGCGTAGAGGCCGTTAGCAGTGCGGATACTGCTGGCCGTGATGATGTCATTGTCGAATCTCAGGCTTTGGTCGAAGATCAGGGCGTAGTCGAAGAGCAAGCCGCGCCGCGCAGTCAAAACTTGGCTGTGCAGTCGGTGATTAAAAAGGCCTTTGCCCCGGATGAACTCGATAGCCGCTCCGCCGTGTTGGAAAAACTCGCGGGCCGGGAAATCTATGCGTCCCATCACCCCCTTAATCCAGACCTAGATCGGGATGTTTACTTCGATGCCCTGACCCAGCTGCCGAATCGACAGCTGTTGATAGAAAATTTGCGCGACTGTCTTCTTACAGGGGTTAGTGAGTCGCAGTTGTCGGCACTATTGTTGATCGACCTTGATCAATTTAAGGATATCAATGACTCCTGGGGCCACGATGCCGGCGACCGGGTACTCTTCAAACTGGGTCGCGTTATCGCCGCTCTTGTCGATGAAACCATGCTCTTGGCGCGGATCAGTGGCGATGAATTCGTGCTACTGGTCAAGCATATGGGCGATACGCCCGAGCAGGCCATGGCCGATGGGCGCACTCTGGCTGAGCAAGTGCAGATCGCCATTTCGCAGCCCGTGGTCGACGGAGAGAATGAATTTAGCCTTACCGCCAGTGTCGGTATCGCTCTGTTGGATGAGGGCGATCTGGCCCCCGACCGTGCCCTGCAGTATGCTGAAACAGCGATGTATGAAGCCAAGCGCATGGGTCGCAATGGCATTGCCTTTTATGATCGCAGCATCGGTGAAAAGGCCCAGCAGCAAATCGTGATGAATACGCGCTTGCGTAAGGCCCTTGATAATCAGGAATTCGCGCTCTATGTGCAGCCCAAAATCGCCGTTGACGATGGCCGTGTGGTGGGGGGTGAGGCCTTGCTGCGCTGGATTAATACCGACCGGGTGACCAATATGCCCGCGGAATTTATTCCCCTGCTCGAGGCCTCGGGTTTGATTGTCGATGTTGGGCACTGGGTTATTCGCACCGCCTGCGAATACGTGCGTAGCTTTCTCGATGACGGCTTGTGGGGCGACAATATGCAAATGAGCGTCAATATCAGCCCTCGCCAGTTCAATGACCCCGAGCTGCTCGAGGTCATCGAGCACAGCCTACGCAGCTATGAAGTTGAGCCCAAGCACCTCAACTTTGAGGTGACCGAAAGCTTGATCATCGAAGATATTGATGCGGTGATCAAGAAAATGCTGCAGATAAAAGCCCTCGGTGCGAAGTTTTCCATTGATGATTTTGGTATCGGTTATTCATCGATGGTTCACCTCAAACGCCTGCCCTTTGACCTGCTGAAAATTGACCGCGAATTTATCCGCAATATCCACAGCGATCCCGATAGTCGGGGAGTGGTGGAAGCGATTCTGGCCGTATCGCGACAATACGGCTTGCACGTGACGGCGGAGGGGGTCGAAGACCTTGACTCCCTTGAGGTGCTGCGCTCGGTCGGTTGCGATACCTACCAGGGCGCCTATTTCAGTATGCCGGTGCCAGTTGAGCAATTCCGGTCACTGTTGGCGGCATAAGGTCGATCGCTTTCTTGTCAGTTTGCGGTTCTAAGAGTAAAATGCGACCCCCTTTTATTTCTGCCATTGGTGGTGGAAGTTATTTTCTGGAGTTAAGTATTCATGGCAATAGAGCGCACGCTTTCCATTATCAAACCCGATGCAGTTGCAAAAAACGTTATTGGCGAAATTATCGCTCGCTTTGAAAAATCCGGACTGAAGGTTATCGGTGCCAAGTTGCTACAGCTCTCCGAAGAAAAAGCCGGTGGCTTTTATGCCGAGCACAAAGAGCGTCCCTTCTTCGCCGATTTAGTGGGTTTTATGACCTCTGGCCCGGTTGTCGTGCAAATTCTTGAAGGCGAAAATGCGATTGCCACGAATCGTGACCTGATGGGTGCCACCAATCCGGCCGAAGCCGATGCGGGTACCATTCGCGCCGATTTTGCCGAGACTATCGATGCCAATGCGGTACACGGTTCGGACTCTGCGGACTCTGCGGCAAGAGAAATCGCCTATTTCTTCGCCGACGAAGAAATCTGTCCTCGTTAATACCTACCACATTACTGGGCGCGGTGAGAGCTAACAATGACGACAACCAATATGGGGCTTGACGATTCTGGTATGACTATTGAGCCGGTTGACAAAGCGAGTGTTGAAAAAGTAAATCTACTCGGCATGAGTGAGGACAAGCTCGCCGCCTTTTTTGAAGGGCAGGGTGAGAAGCGTTTTCGCGTCAAGCAGGTGATGCAGTGGGTTCACCAGCGTGGGGTGATTGATTTTGACGCCATGTCCGATCTCTCAAAAGCTCTGCGCGCCAAGCTTGCCGAACTGGCTGAAATCAAGTTACCCGAACTGGTCAGCGAGCAAGTCTCTGAAGACGGTACGCGCAAGTGGTTGGTGCGCGTTACCGCTGGTAGTTGTATCGAAATGGTTTTCATTCCCGAGGGCAATCGTGGCACCCTGTGTGTGTCCTCGCAAATCGGCTGCGCTCTGGATTGTAGTTTTTGTGCAACCGGTAAGCAGGGTTTTAATCGCGATCTCAGTGCTGCTGAAATCATTGGTCAGCTGTGGATAGCGGCAAAATCTCTCGACTCCCTCGATCCCACTAAAGATCGCGTCATCAGCAATGTGGTGCTGATGGGTATGGGCGAGCCCCTGCTCAATTTCGATAATGTCGTCGATGCCATGAACCTGATGATGCACGATTGCGCCTACGGCTTGTCGAAGCGCCGTGTCACCTTGAGCACAGCGGGTGTGGTGCCGGCTCTCGATAAGCTGGGTGATGTCACCGATGTTTCGTTGGCGATCTCACTCCATGCGCCGAATGATGAGCTGCGCAATCAGTTGGTCCCCTTGAATCGAAAATACCCGATCGCCGAACTGTTGCGTTCGGCGCAAGGTTATCTGGCCAAATTACCGGATAAACGTCGCAAGATCACCGTTGAATACACCCTTATGCGCGAGATCAACGACCGCCCCGAGCACGCTCGAGAGTTGGCGGCACTGTTGGTCGATACGCCCTGTAAGATCAACCTAATTCCCTTCAACCCCTTTGATCAATCGGATTATCAGCGGGTGTCGAATAACGCCCTCTATCGCTTCCGCGATATCCTTATTGAAGCGGGTTACACTGTGACGCTGAGAACCACGCGCGGTGACGATATTGATGCCGCCTGTGGGCAATTAGCGGGGCAGGTCAATGACCGAACCAAGCGCAGTCAGCGCTATCGCCAGCAACAGGACCAAGGCCTGGAAGCGGTACGTATTATTCCCGCTTGAGCGAGTATCACGAGTGCGATAAATAGGGAGATGAGATGATTCGACAACTGCTGATAGTCTTAAGTTTAGCGCTGGTTATGGTGCTGAGTAGCGCTTGTACGAGCACCGAAACAAATTCCCGTCAAACTATTGGCAGCAGTTCGGCCAGTAACGCCGCTGCAATTCGTCACGAGGCTGGCAGAGACAAGGTCAAAGAGGCCGCCGAAACCTATGTACAGTTGGGTCTTGGCTATCTGCGCGAGGGCGAGCGACAGCGCGCTCGCTTTAACCTATTAAAGGCTCTCGAGAAGGATGAGCGCTCCGGTGCGGCTCATAATGGCTTGGCTCTACTCTTTCAGATGGAGGGGGAAAAAACCCTAGCCGAGCAGCATTTTAAAAAGGCCATCGCGATACAGCCCGATTTGACCAGTGTGCGTTATAACTACGGGCTTTTTCTGCTTCGCGATAAGCGCTATGAAGATGCGGAAAAACAGTTTCTTACGGCCTCGGAAGATATTAATTACCCGCGCCGAAGTCAGGTGTTTTTAAGTCTTGGCCTGATTGCCAAGCAACTCTCAAAGCCAGAAGCGGCGCAGGCAGCCTGGAAGAAAGCCCTCAGGTTGAGTCCTAAATTGGCGCCGGCCTATCTGGAGCTTGCCGAGATTAATTTTAAAAGCGGAAATTACCCCAACGCCAAGCGCTACCTAGATCGCTATGAGGAACTGTCGCGACCATCGTCACGGGGGCTCTGGCTGGCGGTGCGCCTGGAACATGCCTTTGGCAATAAAGATGCCGAGGCCAGCAAGGCCCTAGCCTTGAGAAACCTCTTTCCCTATTCGAAGGAAACCCTCGAGTACAAAACGTGGTTGAAAATGCGAAAAAAGGGGGTCAGCAGTTTATTTAGCGGTGCTAAAGACACCCTGCAGTACAAGGATTTAATGTCGGCTCAGTGAGGCCGGCACGATGTTCTCTGTCATTGATGATGTATTCCCCCCTCAGTCATTAACGCCGCTGAGTATTGTACGTAGTATTAATTAACAGGTTGAAGATGTTTGCTGAAAACCCGATAAAACGCCGTGTCAGTCGCCAACTTATGGTCGGTGACGTGGCTGTTGGCGGCGATGCGCCGATTGCCATTCAGAGTATGACCAATACCGATACTTGCGATGTCGCGGCAACCGTGGCGCAAATACAGGGTCTGGTCGATGCCGGGGCCGATATCGTCCGCGTCTCAGTGCCGACCATGGATGCCGCCGATGCCTTTGGCAAAATTCGCCAGCAGGTGGCAGTGCCATTGGTTGCCGATATTCACTTCGACCATAAGATCGCCCTCAAAGTGGCCGACCTCGGTGTCGACTGCCTGCGTATTAACCCCGGTAATATTGGCCGCGAGGACCGCGTGCGCGCGGTGGTCGAAAAGGCCCGAGACCTGAATATCCCGATCCGCATTGGTGTCAATGCCGGTTCACTCGGTAAAGAATTAGAGCGTAAATACGGTGAGCCAAGCCCTCAGGCGATGGTCGAATCTGCCCTGCGCCATATCGATATTCTCGATAGAATGAATTTTGATAATTTTAAGTTAAGCCTCAAAGCCTCGGATATTTTTATGACCCTGGCGGCCTATCGCCTGATCGCCGATCAAACCGACTGCCCCCTGCACTTGGGGATTACCGAGGCCGGTGGTCTACGTGCCGGCACGGTGAAGTCTGCGGTGGGTATCGGTGCACTGCTGCTCGACGGCATTGGCGACACCCTGCGGGTGTCACTGGCAGCGGATCCGATTGAAGAGATTAAAGTCGGCTGGGACTTATTAAAAAGCCTGCGCCTACGCAGCAAGGGCATCAATTTCATTGCCTGTCCGAGCTGCTCCCGGCAAAATTTTGATGTCATTAAAACCATGGAAGCCCTGGAGAGCCGGCTCGATGATATTCGCGAACCGATGGATGTGGCGGTCATCGGCTGCATCGTCAATGGCCCGGGTGAGGCCAAGGTGGCGGATCTGGGCTTGACCGGCGGCTCACCCAAAAATCTGCTGTATATCGATGGCAAACCCTTTACCAAAATTATGCCGGACAATTTGGTCGACGATCTGGAAGCTGCGATTCGTGCCAAAGCCGCAGCAAAAGCCGCAGCGCGGGAACAACTAATTGTCAGCGATCACGCTGGCACTGATCAATAAGAGAGAGTTCGCAACTTGAGTAAAATACAATCCCTGCGGGGCATGAGTGACTTGCTACCCGAACAATCGGCGCTTTGGCAGTATCTTGAAGACAAAATTCTTAGCGTATTGCAAAGCTACGGCTACCGGGAGATTCGCTTTCCCATCCTTGAAAGCACCGAGTTGTTTAAGCGCTCCATTGGCGAGGTTACGGACATCGTCGAAAAGGAAATGTATACCTTCGCCGACCGCAATGGCGAGAGTGTCACCCTGCGTCCGGAGGGCACCGCCGGTTGCGTGCGCGCCAGTGAGCAAAATGGCCTGCTCTATAATCAAATACAACGTCTCTGGTATCGTGGCCCGATGTTTCGCTATGAGCGCCCGCAAAAGGGTCGCCTACGCCAGTTTCACCAGTTTGGTGCCGAGGTCTTTGGCCTGCAGGGGCCGGATATTGATGCCGAGTTACTGATCATGACGGCACGCCTATGGCGCGAGCTGGGTATTAGCGAGCACCTCACCTTACAATTGAATTCACTGGGTACGGCGGCGTGTCGGGCGACATTTCGTGAGGCCCTGGTCGTTTATTTGAGCGGCCACAGAGATCAGCTCGATGCCGATAGCCAGCGCCGTCTCGACACTAACCCACTGCGTATTCTCGACAGTAAAAGCCCGCAGACCCAAGAGATTCTCAGTGGCGCACCAACGCTCGATGATTTTCTCGATACGCAATCCCAGGCCCATTTTGCGCAGCTGTGTGCTCTGCTCGATGCGGCGGGGGTGGCTTACGAAATTAATCACAAACTGGTGCGCGGCCTCGACTACTACGGTAAAACCGTCTTTGAATGGGTTACCGATGCGTTGGGTGCCCAGGGCACGGTGTGCGCCGGTGGACGTTACGATGGTCTGGTCGAACAGCTCGGTGGCAAGCCGACGCCGGCGATTGGTTTCGGCCTCGGCGAGGAGCGCTTGGCCTTGTTACTTGACGCCGTGGGGGCTGTGCCTGATAGTGTCGGCCGGCACCTCGATGCCTACCTGGTTGCGGTTGGCGATGTCTCCGAGGCAGCACTGCTGATCAGTGAAAAATTGCGGACTGAGTGCCCACAATTGCGTTTGCAGAATCATTGCGGGGGTGGCAGTTTTAAGAATCAATTGAAGAAGGCCGATCGCAGTGGCGCCGATATCGCCCTGATTGTCGGCGAAGATGAGGCGCAATCGGGTAAGGTAACAATAAAATATTTACGCCAGCATCAAGAGCAAGTGACGCTGTCTATCGACGAGGCGGTTGCCCTTTTAAAGGCCGGTTAAAGTAACAGTGCGGCAAGAGCCGAGTGCTTTGGCGCTGAAGAGTATTGACGCAATTGAGATCTCGCAGTCTTTGTCGCAAGACACTCAATCTAACAAAAAAATGCAATGGAATTAAAACGTGGCTGAACATCTGACCGACGAACAACAACTTGAATCCCTAAAGCAGTGGTGGAAGGAAAACGGCCTGCAGCTGGTGCTGATTGTCGCCCTCGCTGTAGCGGGTTGGTACGCCTGGCAGCAGTGGCAGGGCAATAAAAAAGTGCGTGCCGAAATGGGCTCGCTGATCTACATCGAGATGATGGATATCGCCTCTCGAGCCCCGCTCAGTGCCTTGCTCGATGAGCAGCGTGAGGCGCTGGTCGAGAAGTCGGAGTTATTGAAAAAGGACTATGCCAGTACCCAGTACGCGCACTATGCGGGCCTGCTGTTGGCGAAACTGGCGGTGGCCGAAAAGCGGCTCGACGATGCGGCGCTTGAACTACAGACCGTGATCGATAATACCCAGGGTCAAGAGCTATCTCACATTGCCCGTATGCGCCTGGCGCGTCTGGAAATGGGCAGAAAGAACTACCCCGAGGCGCTAAGTATTCTCGAGGGCGATACCCCGCCGGCAATCTTGGCCAATGTTGCCGAGTTGCGTGGTGATATTCATTTGTTTGCCGGCGACCAAGCGGCGGCTCGTGCAGCCTATCAGGCGGCACTCGACGCCATTGGTAATGATGACCAGCGTCTTAAGGCCTTGATCGAGCTGAAACTGAATCAGGTGCTACCGGCTGCGGTTGTTGTGCCTACAGTAAGCTCTAGTGCGGTAAGTACCGCACCCGAAGCAGACAGCGGTGATGAGTCGTGATTCGGCTTTTATCAGTACTCTGCGCCGTTCTGTTGTTGAGTGGCTGTAGCTGGCTGGGTGGCAATGATGAGGGCGAGGCGAGCCCTCAGCCCGAAGCCAGTGCAGCGGCAAGCTTTGATGATGGGCCTTTTGATGATGAGGATGAAGAAGAAGTTGATAGCGAGCCCAAGGCACTTGGCGATATAGACGCCACGGTAAAAATCAAAAAAGTCTGGCGTGAGTCGATCGGCGCGAGTGACGATATTTATCAGGCCACACTGCGTCCGGCAGTGGCCGACGGCTCTATTTATGCGGCGAGTAATCGGGGTCGCGTCAGCGCCTGGTCCGCGGCGGATGGCGAGCGTCTGTGGCGCAGCGATCTCGATGTACAGCTCTCGGGCGGTGTCGGTGTCGGCGGCGGTTTGGTCGCCGTTGGCACGCCAAAGGGTGAGTTGATTGCCCTCGATGCGACGTCGGGTGAAGAGCGCTGGCGCGTCAATTTAAGCAGTGAAATTCTTTCCGCTCCCGCCGCGCAGGGCCAACTACTGGTGGCGCAAACGCAGGACGGCAAGGTCTATGGTCTCTCCGTCACCAGTGGCGAGGAGCTTTGGCGCTATAGTGTCGAAGTTCCCGTATTGACCCTCCGGGGCACGGCGACACCGCTAGTGACGCCGCGCATGGTGGTTACCGGCTTTGCTAACGGCAAGCTGGTAGCGCTGAACACGGTGACGGGCGCCCTGCTTTGGGAGGCCAAGCTCGCCACGGCCGATGGCAAAACCGAATTGGAAAAAATGATCGATGTGAACAGTCCGGTACTGGCTGGCGAAGTGGTCTATGCCACCAGTTATCAGGGTCGCGCCGGTGCCTTTAGTCGCGGCACGGGTCGCGAGTTGTGGGCGCAAACTAGCTCCAGCTACCACCCACCGGTCTTTGGTTCGGGTCGTCTATTTGTCGCCGATACCGACGATAAGGTGCTGCGTTTAAGGTCTTCGGGTGGTCGAGCGGAGTGGACGAATAGCGATTTTCTGCGCCGTAAACTAACGCCACCGGTGGTGGTGGGCGCTTATGTGCTGGTGGCAGACGGTGAGGGCTTTTTACACGCCCTGTCCCAAGCCGATGGTTCTGCTGCGGGTCGTGTCAAGGTCGACGGTGATGGTGTGTCGGTGGGTATGGCCACCGACGGCGAGCTAATTTTTGTTCAGGACAATGACAGCGACCTCACCGCGTATCGCATTATTGAAAAATAAGCTCGTGTAGATCACGGCAGTTTCAGGTTGCCGTATTGCACGCGCATTTCGTGTAAAATACAACGTCTTGAGTCAACATCAGAGCCTGGGCTAGATAACCCGGGCTTCTTCTGTTTTTTCTAAACCTCTTCTTTCTGATAGCCGCGGCCTATGTTACCAGTAATTGCTCTTGTCGGACGTCCCAATGTGGGCAAGTCCACCCTCTTTAATCGACTCACCCGCAGTCGCGATGCCCTCGTGGCCAACTACTCCGGTCTCACCCGCGACCGAAAGTTCGGTGAGGGTGTGATCGACGAACAGCGCTACATGGTGGTCGATACCGGCGGTATTACCGGCGAAGAAGAGGGCATCGACTCGGCCATGGCGCGTCAGTCAGAACTGGCAATGGAAGAGGCCGACCTGATTTTCTTCATCGTCGACGCCCGCGCCGGTTTAACACCAGTCGATGAAGCCATCGCCCGTCGCCTGCGCCAAAAAGAACTACCGGTACTGCTGGTGGTGAATAAAATTGACGGTGTCGATCCCGATATTGCCCTGGCCGACTTTTATCGCCTGGGTATTGGCGAGGTACACCCAACCACGGCGACCCACGGTCGCGGTGTCAAAACCTTAATGGCAAAAGCCCTCGAGCGCTTTCCGAAAGATGCCGAGGGTAACAACAAGCTCGCCACCGGCATTAAAATGGCCGTGGTGGGGCGCCCCAATGTCGGTAAGTCGACTCTGGTCAATCGTATGCTCGGCGAGCAGCGTGTGGTGGTTTACGATGAGCCGGGCACTACCCGCGACAGTATTTATATCGAGTATGAAAGAAACGGTCAGGAATACACGCTGATTGATACCGCCGGTGTGCGACGCCGTAAAAACGTCTCATTAACGGTGGAGAAGTTTTCCATCGTCAAAACCCTGCAGGCGATTGATGATGCCAATGTGGTGATTTTATTGATCGACGCCCACGAGGGCTTGGTCGAGCAAGACATGCATTTGATGGGGGCCGCCATCGATGCCGGTCGCGCCCTAGTGGTTGCCGTCAATAAATGGGACGGCATGGAAGACGGTGAGCGGGAGTGGCTGAAAAAGGAACTCAAACGTCGCCTACGCTTTGCCGAATTCGCCGATATTCACTTTATCTCCGCCCTGCACGGCACCGGCGTTGGCCACCTCTATAAATCGGTGCGCAAGGCCTATCAATCGGCGACCGACAGCTTGAGCACCAATCGTTTAACCCAAGTACTCGAAGATGCCGTTAGTGACCACGCGCCACCGATGGTCAACGGCCGTCGCATTAAACTTCGCTATGCCCACGCCGGGGGCCGCAACCCACCGGTGATTGTCATCCACGGTACCCAAACCGACTCGGTGCCGGCTCACTACAAACGCTTTCTCGAAAAAACCTTCCGCCGCGCCCTCGACCTACACGGCACACCGATACGTATAGAGCTGCGCTCTGGCGACAACCCCTATGCCGGGCGTAAGAAAGTCAGTGCCAAGGAAACGGGCAAGAAACGGCATTTAATGCGGGGCAAGAAGGATAGTGCCAAGGAGACGGGTAAGAAGCGGCATTTAATGCGGGGTAAGAAAGATAGGCCTTCGCGGTAGGCTTAATACGTTGTTGTCTGATTTTGTGGCCGTTATATCACAAAAGAGGGAAATATTTTGACCCCTGAGTTCAAGTAATAAGTGCTGCGCTCAGCCCATAATGCACCTCGTAAGCCGGTTTCCAGTTGTGGAGCTTACGAGGCATCTAATTAACCTTTTCTACCACTACACCCCGTGCGATTGCCTTGTCGAGTGATGAAGGCCGGCAAGTCGGTCTTCTATGCATGGAAGGCTCGCCCAACCCCGCTCATAACGGCCCAAGAGCAGCAAATATACCGAAGGACACGGGTGCTTTTTGATGCGACCCGCTACAAGGCCATGAAAGTCATGGCCACATTGAAGCTACAAGGCCAACAGCGCGTCGCTTGCAAGGTGACGACGAAGCGTCAGCACAGCGACGCTGTAGCGGCCAACTTATTGAATCAAAACTTTAATCTGTAGTGGTCAAGTTTTTTCGTGCACACTGATAGACACTTTTTAATTAAGCCGCTTCTGCAGCAACGGGCGTTTGGTAGTTGTTGTAACTATGCCCTCGTTGATGATTGTAATATTTAA
>MAAC01010628.1_pt1 | contig 30702 bp, 24 predicted proteins | sample 1115981 | NCBI WGS metagenome assembly MAAC01 (sample SAMN04961126, study PRJNA320927) | seawater metagenome | isolation source: sample BD02T64 sea water enriched with oil for 64 days | place: USA:Gulf of Mexico | collected 2013-07-27 | reverse complement strand
GATTAACAAGGAAATTGAAAGTCTCAATACGATTTCTTCTGTCATTGATGTGATATTAACGAAACAGAGAGAGGCTTTAAAAATGACTGTAAACACAGGCGATGTACAACGCAGAGAGCTAATGGATATAAATGTCTTACTATTTAAGTGGCAGGGCCCATACAGTGAAACCGGTAAAGCTATGGGCAAGTTATACAGCGCTGGCGGAAGGCACGCGGCAGGCCCTGCTTTCAACTTATATTTTGACGACGAGTTTAAAGAAATAGCCAGAGTAGAATCTTGTTTGCCGGTCAAAAAGCAGCTGAAAAGCAAACTGGAGTATAAATGTATAAAAGGGGGAGATTTCTATACATTAGTTCATGTGGGCCCCTACGAAAAAATTGGAGTGAGTTATGCAAAAATATTTGAGCACATAAAAAACCAGGGACATACCGCCGGCATCCCCAGCCGGGAAGTCTATATAAAAGGCCCCGGGATGATTTTTAAAGGCAATCCCAATAAATATATAACAGAGATTCAAGTGCCCGTTACTGGCACTTAAATTACCTGGATTTATAGTGATCTGATGAATGCCCAGAGATGCATCATTAAACAGTCGCTATTCTCTAATGACAGGGGTCAGCGAAGCTGATTCCCTTTCACAACTTCCAACTTCCAACTTCCAACTTCCAACTTCCAACTTCCCCCCCCTTTATCCGTAAAATATCTTACCGGGGTTCATGATGTTATCTGGGTCGAGCGCCTGTTTAATAGCAAACATATAATTGACCCCGGCGCCGTGCTCGGCAAACATATACTTTGCCTTACCCAGACCGATACCGTGCTCGCCGGTACAAGTCCCCTCATAGTGAAGTGCCCGTGCGGCGAGTCGGTCTAAGAAATGCTGCATTTTTTTGTTATCTTCTGCAGAGTTTTCATCAAAGCTGAGCAATACGTGAAAGTTACCGTCTCCGGCGTGACCGACGATAGGCCCGATAAGGCCGCTGTCGATAATATCTTGTTTGGTTTGCGTGACACAGTCAGCAAAGTTGGAGATGGGCACGCAGACATCTGTCGACAGGTGAGCTAAGCCCGGGGCCAGATCGCAACCGGCCCAGTAGGCATCGTGTCTGGCTTTCCACAATACATTTCTCTGCTCGGTTTTGGCCGCGGCCTTAAAGTCGTCAGAGCCATATTCTGCGGCGATGTCTTTAAACATCTCAACTTGCTCGGCGCAGTAGTTTTCACTGCCGTGAAACTCAATAAACAAGGTAGGTTTAACCTCTAAAGATAATTTAGAGTAGCTGTTGCAAGCGCCGACTTGTATCTCATCGAGTAACTCTATGCGTGCTACGGGTACACCGGTTTGGATGGTTAAGATTACCGCCTCACAGGCTTGTTTAATGCTGTCAAAACTACACACAGCCGAGAGTATTTTTTCCGGGATACCGTACAACTTAAGGGTTAATTCTGTGATTATTCCCAAGGTCCCCTCACTGCCTATCATGAGTCTGGCCAGGTCATAGCCCGCGGCAGATTTTTTAGCCCGTCCGCCGGTTTTGATGATTTCACCGTTGGGCATAACCACCGTCATGTTGATCACATTGTCGCGCATAGTGCCGTAGCGAACGGCGTTAGTACCCGATGCACGGGTTGCCGCCATGCCGGCCAAGGTCGCCTCGGCGCCCGGATCTATCGGAAAAAATAAGCCACTATCGCGCAGGTAAATATTTAACTCTTGGCGAGTCAGACCCGCGCCAACGGTTACGTCAAGGTCAGCAGCATTTACTTGGATAACCTGATTCATTGCAGAGAGATCTATACAGATACCGCCTTTGATCGCTGACACTTGTCCCTCCAGGGAGCTGCCGGCTCCGTAGGGGATGATAGGTACTACATGTTTGGCGCAGATTTTGACAATTTCACTGACCTGAGCGGTGGAAGTGGCAAATGCGACGGCGTCCGGTGGCATGTTCTGGTGATAAGTGACTTCACCGCCACCGTGTTGTTTGCGCACTGCTGTGGAGATAACCAGATTTTCGCCCAGTAAGTGTTTTAAATCCAAAATGGCTAAATCGATCTCACCATAAACTTCACTGTATGATTTTAAGCTATTTCCGGTCATCGTATAGTCCCATAATATTTTTATTGTGTTGTTGTATCGTGTTGGCCAATCGCCGTCTTCAAACATAGAACAGAGTCGAATTTATAGCAATATTTAAATGTAATGGCAATGATATACGTGCTATTGCATGTATTTAAGGCTGTTGAAAATACACTTGAAGACAACCTTGTCTATAAACAGACTTTTCTTCAATAGGTTATAGATGGGGTTGGCGGCTGGCTAGTTTGTGTTTTAAAAAGCAGCATAGCGACTCGAACTCGGTGTAATTAAAACTGTTAATAAAATGTCAGACTCAGTACTTAGCTTACCAGCCGTCATCTTCATTGCCGTTTAGCTTGTCCATATGCCGTTCTAACTTGTCACAAAGTGCAAACATTGTGGATAACTCATCCGGGTTAAGACCTGCTTGCACTTTTTGATGGGCCTTTTGTCTGCGCGGGGCAATAGCATCGTGAACTTGCAATCCATAATCGCTTAATTGCACTAACTGCTGACGGCTGTCTTTACTGGATTTTCTGCTCTCTACGCAGCCTTTATTTTTTAACGATTTAATTGCGCGCGAGCCAACCGTTGGGCCGACACCGCTAAGCTCAGACAATTTTCCAATCGGCATCCGACCAAGTTTGCCCAGTTGCGCCAGAATTCGCCATTCCAGCAGGGAAATTTTAAGTTCTGCCAGGTCATCCCGCTCACCAAAGTTGGAGATGCGCCACAATAATCTATTAAAGCGGTTAGCAATGATTTTTTCCAGATCCATAGCGCGCTCTGAGACACGCTTTTCTTTACCTTGCAATTGACAGCTCCTGCTTAAGCCCAGTGAATGAACCTTATATATGAGTCATGGCATGAAAACATATGCGCGAATACAGATAAAGAGAAATCAGTTTAATGGCTCTACCAGGCTGTGCGAATAGCGGGGAATTATATTCATTTTTCGATAACTAGCCCGGTGTTTAGTTAATTGTAAATGCGTTCCTTGTCTCTATTTATAGCCCAGTCTAATAACTATTATCAAATACCAGCCAAGAGAATTAGTGGGTAAACCGCAAACACATTCACCGACAAAATTATTAGCTGTTGACGATAGTACGATATCGAACTATAGTGGTACGAAATCGAACTACTTACAGGAATAGCTAACATGAAATCAAACAGAAGAAAGTTTTTGAAGATACTTGGTGGGGGGACTGTGTTAGCGGCTGCAACTGCGGGTACTTTTTTATCAACACGCACGCCAGAAAAAGCACTGGCGCCCTGGGAGATGGCCGGGAACTATAAGGATGTCCGCAAATGGGCTTTGTCTTATGCCCTGCTAGCGCCTAATCCACATAATCGCCAGCCATGGCAGGTCGATCTGTCTATAGCAGACCAAGTGACTATCTATCGTGATAGGTCCAAAGACTTGCCACACACAGACCCTTTTGAGCGTCAGTTGACTATAGGGATGGGCTGTTTTCTTGAGTTACTGTCGATGGCTGCCTCAAACGTCAATCACACTGTCACTTATGATCTTTTTCCCGAAGGCGAAGATGGCCCCATCGCTATAGCAAAATTCAGCCAAGGTGCAAAGGCGGATCCATTGTTCGACCAGGTTATGCAGCGCCGCTCCTGCAAAGAACCTTTCCTGGATAAGCCCGTACCCGTCGAACTGGCGAAGCAGCTTTCCGATTATGGCAACGTCATTACCGATGCCGATCAAGTCGCAGCGCTAAAGAAGCTGAGTTGGGATGCGTGGATGGTAGAGGCACAAACACCGCGCGCCTGGAAAGAAAGTATCGACTTGATGCGCATCGGTAAAGCTGAGATTAATGCTAATCCCGACGGCATAGATCTGGGTGGCCCGCTGATGGCAACCCTGAAACTGGTGGGCATTATGAGCCGTGAATCTCAGCTAGACAAAGAGTCCAGCGGCTATAAAGAAGGGGTAAAAATCTACCACAATATGCTGAACGCTACCCCCGCCTACTGTACAATTACCACCGCTTCCAACTCGCGAGTAGATCAAATCGAAGCGGGAAGGAAATGGATTCGCTTGAATCTTATGACCACCGCACTGGGGCTTTCACTACAACCTATCAGTCAGGCTTTGCAGGAATACCCGGAAATGGCGGAGCATTACACGCAGGCACATCAATTATTGGCGCAGCCAGGTCACACTGTGCAGATGTTTGGCAGACTGGGCTATGGTCCAAGTATTGCGCGCACACCGAGATGGCCGTTAGAGGCAAAGATCATTAATGGATAAAAAAACGCTACCTTTGTATTTCGAGTTGTTCACCGAGATTGGCATTATTCAGCAACTGAGCCGCGCTCTACTGGAAGCGCGGTTACCTGAAGGTTTTTTGCAATCACATTTTTCAGTGCTAAATCATCTGATTCGGGTGCAAGATGGCCGTACCCCGCTGGAAATTGCCAGGGCCTTTCAACTACCTAAAACCACTATGACACACACGTTGTCCGGGTTAGAGAAACACGGCCTTATTGAAATGCGCCCCAATCCGAATGATGGGCGCAGTAAGTGTGTTTGGCTGACCGAGCAAGGCAGAGAGTTTCGGCAAGAATCGATTGAAAAGCTAGGTCTTGCCATGTCCGATCTATCCCAACTTATAGATCCGAAAAAAGTTGAAAATATCTTGCCGACCCTCAGAGAGCTGCGCATCTATCTGGATGAGAACAGAGATAAATAGGAAGTTTGAGCATAATTTACTCGGTGGCTTTCAACCTTGTTCTGAACGGCTTAATTTGTAAACTGATGGACAGACAGGGCTATAAGTCGAACGCTTCGAATGCTTTTAAAGGCTTCCTCACATAGTATCTGCCGCTCTCTTGGTTAAGTGTCACCACTGTGAATGGGGCTGGAGTTTTCTACTACACTGTATGCAATGATTCAATACGGTTAATGGAAATGCAATTAGTCTCTCACGGAAATTTTAGGATTTGGTCTCAGGGCTGTACTGTCTTTGCAGAGTTGAAAGGCAGTTGGAATGAAGAAGCTGCGTTGGAGTTCGAGAAAGAGTTTATCGATGTTGCCTCTCAAATGCCTGAGCATTGGGCGCACTTAGTCTACCTCAATGATTGGGAAATCTGCGTGCCTGAAATGATGGAAATAATTCAGCGACTTGTCACTTGGTGCATAGAAAATGGACTGGTCCGGGCCGCCAATATCTACGATCCCTCGGATATGAAATCGTCGCTTATCAATAAGATGGTGGTTCAACAAGAAGGTGCTTTTTTGCGCGCTGTATTTGACAATGATGCAGACGCTGCAGCCTGGCTGACAGAGGAAGGATTCCCCACCTCTATAACAAGCTAAAGCCAAGGAAAAGTAAATCTAAATCACTTGTCATCGTAATATACCCACTAGTAGTCGTGCTTCTTATTATTGTAACGATTGGGTGTTGAACAGTTAGTGGCGACAAAGCTATCTCTGTCGCCACAGTTTAGGTGAGATTACTTTGCAACTTGTTGTTTTACTTCGATGCTTTGCGTTTTAAAGAAGACCCGGTATGCTCCCCAAGAGAGAATAGGCACTATATATACAGCGATAAACAGCCAGGTCAAATTTCCATAGCCTGAGCCAATTAAACCAACAAGTCCCACAGACCCCGCCAGATAAACCGACGCGATAAGGACAATGGCAGACAATCCCGCTCGCAGCTGTTTGGACATAGATTTTTTCTTTTCTACTAATACTTCTGAAATTCTCTCGTTCATCGCATGAATGAATGCAGTACCAGTTTCAACAAAAGTCCCAAAGAGAACCACATAGAAGATAGCCTGAAGCCAGGGAGCATTCAGTTGTTGCATCATGAAATCAGAGGGCACGGCTGCCGCCAATATCTGATCGGAACTGGCGACCATCGCCAGATAAAAGATTAACGCGGGGATCATTGCCAGTGGCCCGGCAAAAATTCCGGCCAACATTGCATCTTGTCGCGTTGACATATGGCGAACACAAAACAGGATCAAGGGAAGTGCGGCAATATTATAACCGACATACTTGATAGCATTAATAAACCAGTCACTTTCTATGCTGCCTGCGAAAAGCTGTTCACCTAACTGGCCACCGTGTTTATCCAAATACAGATAAACGAACACACCGTAAGTCACGTAGAGCAGAAAAGACCACCCGGCCAGCACTTTTTCAATAATTTTTGTGCCCCAAGCCACCAGAGCGCAAATTGCCATCATTAACGCAATAGTGCCAATATTACTGTCTATCCCCAAATGATCAGCAGCAATTCGACCAGCCGCAGAGCCAATAACCGCCAACACCAGAATGCCCAGAGCCAGATAAGCTAACTCGTAGAGAAACCAACCTTTGCCCAACAGCTGTTTAAAGAAACGGCGGTAAGTATAACTTTGTGTTATTCGCGCCAGCTCGAAGCTGATCATGCTAATCAGACTGAGTGCTGCAGTGGCTACCAGTATTCCCAGAAGACCGCCGAGGGGACCCGATGAGAGAAAAAACTCTACCAGTTCTCTGCCGGTTGCATAGCCACCGCCAATCAGTACTGATTGCAGAATGAATCCGGGTAATAAAACCCGTTTGAAGAAAGTATTGTTCATGGTTTGTACCTTTTATTTTTATTTGAGCATTTGCGCCAAAGAGAGTTCTTCAGCCTTTTTTTGCACCTGAATTACTTCAGTTTTAGGGGACAGCGAACCAGTCCAGTACGGCTCTGGCTGACAGAGATGAGACAGAATCAAGACTGGTTCGCAGGTTTTCTATCTTTTTAGCTGCTGATAACCTGCAAATAACTGCCTCCATATTTCGCCGGGCACCCCCAGTCCAATTGGCTGACCGTCGATGGAAACGATTGGTTTGAGTTCCTCCATTGAGTTGCTAACCCAAACCTCATCGGCTCGCTTGAGCATCTCAATAGAGGGGGCTTGCTCGCGCACTTCGATTGCCAGATTCAAGGCGATGTCTATTAGCAGTGCGCGAGTCACACCGGGCAGAATGTTGTCTATCCCCGGGGTGAAAATGACACCGTTCTTAACCATAAATAAGTTGCTACTGGGGGCTTCCACGACAAAACCATCACGCACCAATAATGCTTCATCATTACCGACTCCATCGCTATGCAGTTGTTGGTATGCCAATACATTGCCCATCAGGCTGGTGGACTTAATGTTGCAGCGCTGCCAGCGTAAATCATCTTGCAAGTGCGCCGCGCAACCTGGGTAGTCCTTATCTATAGGTGAGGTAAAGGGGATTGAGAAGATCAGTACCGTGGGGGATGCCTCAATCGGGAAGCGATGATTACGTACTTGCTCATCACCTCGGGTGACTTGAAGGTATAGTAACTGAGCCTCTTCATCTGCTAATAACACAGGTGCACAGATACCTGCCCAGTCAGACAGTGTATAGGGCGACTGGATGCCGATTGCCTTCAGACCGTCCATTAATCGTTGATAGTGTTGGGCGCCACCTAAGGTCTTACCTCGGTAGACCGGAACAACTTCGTAGATACTGTCACCCAGTAAAAAGCCCCGGTCGAAAGGAGAAATGGCTACCTTATCGATGCTCATATAACTGCCGTTGAAAAAAGCGAGGGTCTTACTATTCTTGTTTGTCATAATTAATAGTCCTGTATACTTTCCACTCACCCCAGAGTATGTAAATATAATCAGACCAACAAACGAAATCTGGTTACCCTATCATGACTAAAAGTCATACTAACGTTCGCTATCAACGACTTCCGGCTCAGCAATCTACCAGAGTCTTCGAGGCGGCGGCTCGGCATTTAAGTTTTACCGCAGCAGCCAGTGAGCTGGCGATGACACAGAGCGGTGTGAGCAAGCAAATCAAGGGCCTGGAATCCTTTCTTGGTGTTTCCCTGTTTGTCAGAAGTGGCCAGAAAATCAGTTTGACCAGTGCTGGATTGTTGTTCCATAACCGCTGTGTACAGGCACTTGACTGCCTGCAACAAGCCGTCGATGAAATACAAGGGGAAGAGGGGCAGTTACGCTTACAAGCGCCGCCTACCTTTGCGGCACGCTGGTTAATCCCTCGTATGGAGAAACTGAAACAAAGCCACCCAAAGCTCGATTTACATATAGAAACCACTTGGCTGAGAACTATTCGCGACCGGATTCAAGCGGAGAGTAACGAGTTGGTCATCCATGCCTGTGTCAACTACCCCTTTGATAATTTGCAGGCAGAGCTGCTGCGCAGGGAAACGCTTTTTGTGATGGTTTCCCCTGACTATATGGCACGTCACGGGCAAATTAGCGGCCCGCAAGACCTATTGAATAAGACCCTGATTCACACCCGACTCGATGGTCATATACATTGGGAGGGCTGGGCTAAAGCAATGGGTGAGGAGCAGTTGGATACCGACAAAGGCTACGAGTTTGAAACTTTAGATATGGCGTTGTCAGCCGCAGAAAGCGGTATAGGGGTGTTGGTGTGCGATATGATTTATGCACTCGACTCACTGCAAAACGGCAGACTAGTGATTCCCTTTAAGATGCCACTAGTCACAGGACTCAGTTATCTGTTACTGAGTCATCCAAATAGCAGTTACCAAAGCCTGCAAGACAATTATAGAAGTTGGTTAAAACAACAGATAGCGCTGGATCATAAAAAAATGCAGCGATTGCTGCTGTGCCTTGACCTTAACCCCGATGATTGCACAGATGCATTCTAGGGGCTTTCTAGCAGACTTTCAGAGCATCTTCGAATTGCGCCATTAACCATTGAATTTTATTATCAAATTGCCGGCGCTTTTCGCAGATTAAATACAATTCTTCGCACAGTGCACTCAGGTCAATAGCGGTGATAGTGACTAGTGCATCAGCACCATTATCCAGCAGATAATCCGGTACGATTGCTATACCTAAACCTAACTTTACCGCATCAAGTTTAGCTAAGTTGCTGGACACTGATTGCGTCTGAAGTAATGTGATATCCAGGTTTGATCTGGCGAACAGTGTCTGAAAGTCATTTTTGCCTCTGGCCTGCATCACAAGTTGGTGCCGGGATAATTGTTGCAAATCATCAGGGGTGCCGTACTGCTCAATATAGCCTTTACTGGCGACCATTCGTTTAGTGATGCTTTTCAGGTAGATGCTATGAAAGCCTGGATCAGGTGCGCCGTAGTTGGTGGCAATATCAATTTTATCCTCGAAGAAAAGTTTCTTAGTTGAGGTTTCTTGAAGGTGAATAGTTAACTTGGGATGACTGTTTTTTAGTTTGGCTATTATCGGTAATAACAGTTTAGAACCGATAGAGGCAGAGCTCGACAGGTTGATTTCTCCGCTGGATGTTGAAGCAGATTGAATAGAGTCTAATTGCGCTTCCAGGCGCTCGAAACTGTATGCAGTTTCTTTGGCCAGAGCCACCCCTTCTCTGCTCAATGCGAACTGATGTTTACTTTTTCTATGCAGTAGTTCAACGCCAAGTATCTGCTCTAGTTTGCGGATCTGAATGCTGACTGTCGATTGGGAAATACACAGCCTCTCGGCCGCTTTGGTAAAGCTGCCGGTTTCGGCGAGGGCGTGGAAATATTTCAGCAGGGGCAAGAGTTTATTTACCATTATCTGTTTTCTCAATAAAAAATGTCTTATTTATATATTTTTAACATTCTCGGCGACTGGATACAATCATCAGCACAATTAGCTTGTTGAGAGATCTAAGATGAAACTGGATTTACGTTATAAATTGCATCAGGCGATTAATACTGGAACCCTCGGTGTTTTTGGCCCGGTGATGGTATTGTTTTGCCTGCACAAGGGCATGGACCTGTATCAGGTTGGGCTATTTTTTGGCGTTTACTTCCTAGCGATCACTTGCTTTGAGTTACCCTCGGGAGCCTGGGCAGATAAATTTGGCAGGCTTAGGGTGTTTTATTGCGCAAAGCTGTTCGACTGTCTTAATTTTTCACTGCTGATTTTCTTCGATGCAATTGAGCTAATTATTTTGGCGTCTTTTATCGGTGGAGTTGGACGTGCGTTGGGATCAGGTGCGATGGAAGCCTGGTATGTTGAATTACTTAAACAACAGCGAAGAGAAGCTGAAATCGGTCAGAAACTTAGCTCTGCTCACGCATGGTCATTAGTAGGAATGGCTTTTGGGGCAATAATGGGGGCGGGGCTTGTGCAGTTTTTTGGCGAGCAATACAATGCTGATAATCCCTATTTACTCGCTTTGCTCGCGGTTTTTTTCCTGCATGCCATTATCTTATTCAGCATGCCCTATTTTTTCTGCGAAGGCGAAAAAGTCGTGCAGGTGCGTGAAACAGTAAACTCTGACCTTGGCATTATAAGGAAAACGCTGCATCTATGCTGGAGCGAGCCAATGTTGCGGGCAGTGCTGTTAATGCAGCTGTTGTTTGGGGTGTTGCTGACAAGTATGCAGACCTATTGGCAGCCTACACTGCAAACAATGCTAAAAGCAGACGCTGACATCTTAATGTATGGCCTGGTGGCTGCATTGTTTTATTTGTCTGCAGCTCTGGCCGCTAATTTGGTAAAAAAGAGACTGAGTAATTCGCACAAACCTCTTAATTTAATGTTGTTTGGATTGTTTGCCCTGTCCTCTATAGTGATGATAGCTATGGCATTTAGCTCGTCGGTCGGCGGTTTTGTCGGACTTTATTTGGTCTTCGGTTTTTTCATATTCGCTGCAAAACCTCTGCTTGCCACTACTATGCATCAACAGGTTTGCGATAAGTATAGAGCCACTTCACTATCGCTACTCTCTTTAATGTTTAATCTCGGCGCGCTGCTGGTGGGCTTGTTGTTTAGCCTGATTGCCGACAAGTTTGGTATCTATGTTCTTTGGTGTTTGATGGGAGGGCTGGGGTTAATATTTACCTTGTTGCTTAAATCCAGATATGCAATCGATTTGCCAGCCGCTTTAAAATCGGAACATGTGCCATATTAATAGGTTGTAGCAGATGGGAATTGCCCGGAATCTTCGAGTAGAAAAGATTTAGCAACTAGATTGAGTGCTCAGTCTTAGCGCAAAGCTCCACTGCTTGGGCAAAACCTTTTTCATTGTACCCTAAAAAATTAGCTACTATTCTTATTAAGCTATGCTTTCGAATCGGGTATTGTGAAGGTAATCATCTGTGTCCGAAGGTGAGATTAGTGCAAAAACGATTGCAAGTTATGGCTTAGTCGCCCGTTGTTATAGGTCGCTATTGCCAGGAGCAGCATTTTAATGGCACAGCCTAAACCTAAGCCTATCTCACTGCGTATCCAGTTGTTCATTGGTTACTCTATTATCCTGCTTATCTTGATTCTCCAATCTACCTTAACCTACCAAAATATCGTCAAAAACCAAGAATTAGTAAAATGGACTGACCATACACTTAAGGTAATCTACTCCGGCGAGTATTTGAAAAAAATGTTAGTCGATATGGAAACCGGGCAGCGAGGTTACCTGATCACGGGTAAAGCGAATTTTCTTGAGCCTTACGAGAGTGGCAGGGAAGGATTCAAGAGCACTTATCAGCATGCCGTTAATCTGGTGTCAGACAATGAATCGCAAGTTGTTTTACTTGGCGAAATCAAACAGCTAGAAGAGCTTTGGCTAGAAAAGGCTGCAAGGCCCGAGATCGCACTGCGTACTCAAGTGAACCAAGGCCTCGCGACGATGCAAGATATCAGTAGCTTGATTGCCAAAGAAACCGGCAAGAAGATGATGGATGAACTCAGATCACTGTTGAGCCTGTTCATTTCTGTTGAAGAGCAATTACTACTGTCACGCGAGTTAGAAGTGGTCGAAGCTGACACATTGATGATTAACCAAATAATTTTTGGCACTTTAATTGCCATTGGACTGGGGCTGCTACTGATATACATTACTATCCGCATGGTCACTAAGCCAATTATCGAAATTAGCAAGTTGACAAAAAAGGTCTCTGCCGGTGATCTGTCAACAAGAATCAAAGTAATAGGGAGCGATGAGGTTGGCGAACTGGCGAATTCTATTAACAAGATGGTAGGCTCCTTGGAAAAAGCTGAAACGCAAATGCAGCGCAGCAATGCTGTGTTGGAAGAGCAGAGTACTTTAAAAACACAGATAGCAAATATCACGGAGTTAACCCAGGGCGCTACTGAGCTAGAATCGCTTTGCGATCAGATAATTTCTGCACTTGCTGGTATGACACATGCCGGTCACGGTGTTATCTACGTAAATGTACAAGCTGATACCCAGTTAGTGTTAATGGGCAGCTACGCTTTTAAACAGCGTAAGAATGTACTGCCGCACATAGCCATTGGTGAAGGTCTGGTAGGGCAATGCGCTAAAGAAAAAAAGAGCATTTTATTGACTCAAGCCCCCAGTGATTACATCCAAATTAATTCGGCACTGGGCGAGCAAGTTCCCCTTAATATTTTAGTGGTTCCGGTGTTATTCGAGAAACAACTGGTTGCTGTTATTGAGCTGGCATCATTCGAAGTATTCTCTGAGCAGCAACAAATTATGTTGGCACAAGTAGCCGGTAATATTGGTATTGTGATTAATACTATCTTTAACCAGCAGCAGACCCAGAGTTTACTGCTGGAGACTCAGAGGCAGTCTGAGGAACTGCAGGCTCAGCAAGAAGAGTTGAAAAGTTCAAATGAGAATTTACTCGAACAAACACATTTGCTGAAGGCTTCAGAAGAAGAATTAAAACAACAAAGTGAAGAGCTAACAGTATCCAACCAAGAGCTCTCTGAAAAACAGCGGGCACTGCAGCAACAAAAAGAGGCCATTGAAGCATCACAACAGAATCTCAGCATTAAAGCGCAAGAGCTGGCACTTGCCAGTAAATATAAATCTGAATTTCTGGCTAACATGAGTCACGAGTTAAGAACGCCTCTGAACAGTTTACTGCTGTTATCTAAAAGCCTGGCAAAAAATTCCAAAGGCAACCTCGATGCAACTGATGTAGAAGATGCAAAAATTATTTATGAGGGTGGACAGAGTTTGTTGACTATTATCAACGACATCCTGGATTTGTCCAAGGTGGAAGCGGGTAAGCTTGGGGTACATCTAGAAGAAGTGAAAATTGCGTCCCTGTGCCGCAATATGCAGTCAATGTTCAAGGTTGTGTCCGAAAACAAGGGGGTTAAGTTCAATATTGAAGTAGCGGCGACTGTACCTGAAGTCATCATCAGTGATGGTCATAGAGTGGAGCAAATCCTGCGCAATTTATTGTCCAACGCATTAAAATTTACCGAGTCAGGGTCTGTTACCCTAAGTATTACTAACGCTGTAACCGGAGTGTGCTTCACCCATAGTGCATTATCAGCTGACAGTGCTATCGCTCTGTCGGTAATCGATACGGGTATCGGTATTGCAAAAGATAAGTTGCAACAGATATTTGAGGCCTTTCAACAGCAGGATGGTTCCATCAGTCGAAAATTTGGCGGCACCGGTCTTGGGCTCACTATTGCCAGAGAGCTTAGTCTGTTACTCGGTGGTGAAATTCAAGTGCTAAGCGAGCAGGGCAATGGCAGTACTTTCACGCTGTTTTTGCCCCTTGAGCTTTTAACGCCAATGCAAGAGATGCAGGCTGTCTCTACACCTGAGCGGACCAGTGAAGTTACTCCGTTGGCACCTGTATCTGCAGAGACAACAGCTACACAAACAAGTGAACTATCGGAGCACAGCTTCCCGGTCTTTATTGCTGATGATCGCGCCAATATTCGTCCCGGGGACAAATCATTGTTAGTGATCGATGAGGATAAAGAGTTTGCCGCTGTGATACGGGATTTAGCGAAGCAGCAAGGGTATAAGTGTTTGGTCGCAGGTGACGGGCGCAGCGGTGTTTACATGGCTCAGAAAAATCTACCGGACGGTATCGTACTTGACCTAAGGTTACCCGGTATTGATGGCCACGAAGTATTAGAGCAACTCAAATTTAGTTTAAAAACACGTAATATCCCAGTGCAAATTATTTCCAATCATGCGGAACATTCTGTCCAGGCGCTGCAAAAAGGGGCTATAGGAATGTTAATTAAGCCGGTGAGCGAAAAACAATTACAAGATGTCTTAGCGAAAATATCTAATATTAACAGCGCGGATATAAAAAGAGTTTTGATTATTGAGGACGATCAGGACAACCGCCGAGCCGTGACTCAATTGTTAGAAGGTAGCACAGTGGACATAAACAGTGTTGCTACAGGGAGGGAAGGGTGCAGCGAGATTTTGTCAGAAAAATATGACTGTGTGATTCTCGATCTTGGCTTGCCGGATATGACGGGATTTGAAGTGCTGGAAAATATCCACCTGGGACCAAAACAAAATCTTCCACCTATTATCGTTTACACAGGTAAAGAATTAACCGATGACGAACAGAAAAAATTGCAAAAATATTCCTCGGCAATTGTTATTAAAGGCGTGGGATCACCTGAGCGATTACTCGATGATGTATCCTTGTTTTTGCACAATATTGAAGCGCAGCACAGCAGCGATGACTCCAATATTCATATATTGCATGATGAAGATGCGATGCTTAAAGGCAGAAAAATACTCTTAGTCGACGACGATATGCGCAACTCTTATGCATTATCAAAGCATTTAATGGGCATAGGATTTGAAGTTGAAATAGCGGCTAACGGCCAAGAGGCGCTAGATCTGTTAGAAGCTGACAGCAGCTTTGAGCTTGTGCTAATGGATATTATGATGCCGGTTATGGACGGCATAGAAGCAACCGAGCGCATTCGGCAAATGACTCATTACAGCAACTTACCGCTGATAGCACTGACCGCGAAAACAATGCCTGAAGACCGCGAAAAATGCATGCGTGCCGGGGCTTCCGAATTTCTAACTAAACCCATAGATTTTGATAATTTGTTGTCTATTATCCGTATCTGGTTGTTCAAACGTACTTAAGCATATAGCTTCTTCTGATACTTTCGCCTGTTCAGTCAGCTTCAATATTCATTAACTACTGCTCTGATTAGAAAGACATAAAGGCAACACTGTCGCTTAGTTTGGGAAGGGTATCTTCGGCGGATGAGTCAGAACCGACAGAATAAGTTGAGCAGGACGTTAACTGCTCTAATGGCTCTGGTTTGTGCAGTTTGAAGCCCTGCGCATAATCTACTTTCATCTGCGCAAGTATTTCGGCTATTTGTGGGGTCTCGACATATTCTCCAATGGTTTTCAGCCCCAGTGCGGCAGCCATACTAACAATGGCTTGTACCAGTGCAGCGTCGGAGTCCTTTTGCCCCAGGACTTTGATTAAACTGCCATCTATTTTCAAGAAGTCCACGTCCAAGTCGCGCAGATAGGAAAATGATGAAAAACCGCTGCCAAAATCATCTAGGGAGAACTTACAACCAATGGCTTTTAAACTGCTGATATACTCTTGGGCCGTCGCAATACTGCTCATTGCCGCCGACTCAGTAATTTCGAAAATTAACTGGTTTGCTTTACCGGATGCAAAAATCAGATTAACCAGCTCCGGTAAATAAGCTTTATCCGCTAATGTGTGGGCTGATAAGTTGACTGAAAACTGTGATTTATTATCTAAGTTGGAGCTCAGAAGTGTTTCTATTACCCAGCGATCAATTTTTGGCATCAAACCGAAGCGCTCCGCTGCCGGTAAAAATAATTCAGGAAGGATGATTTCGCCATTTTTATTTAAGCCTCTGAGCAGCACTTCAATGTGCCCAGCGGCGCCGTCGGAATCCAAAGGTATGATTTTTTGACCGAATAAACAAAAGTTACTGTTTATAATCATGCTGGGGATTTTAGCCGCCCAACTCTCCTGGCGTCTCAATTCTACTAAATTGGGGTCAGATTCCTCATAGATTGATACTTTGGCGTTGCCTGGTATTTTAGCGATACGACAAGCGGCATCCGCGCGAGAAATCAATTCAGTGGCTAAAAAGTTAGCTTTACCTAAAGCTAAGCCGATAGATACTCCTAATTCCATGGGCTGGCCCATCCATTCAAACTGGTGTTCCTCTACCAAAGTGACAAGTTGCCTGGCTATATTTTGTGCATGATCCAGGTCTTTGACATCGTTTAGCCAGACGATAAATTCATCGCCTCCAACCCGTGCCAAATCACAATCAAATTGTTGGCAGGACATCTGCAGTTTGTTGGATAATTTAATTAATAGATCATCGCCAACTCCGTGACCGCATAAGTCGTTGATTAACTTGAAGTGATCTAAGTCTAAGTAGGCTAGGATGCCTCCGCGGGGGCTATTTTGCATAGCAATAGCAAGGCCGCGCCGATTCATTAGTCCCGTCAGAGAATCATGTAGCGCCTGGTATTCCAAAGAGCGGCTGATGTGCATGTTTTTGCGAACGATCCAGCTACTGAGCAATATACTGATTAATATGCTGACAACACCGAACAGCCCGAGCATCCAAAAAAGATTTCGCTTGTTATCTTCAAGTTGTATTAAAGAGTTAACTTCCTGCGCTTCGGCTGCCTCTACGATGACATCGATTTGATGCTCCATGCTGTAGATGTGTTTTTTGAATTGTGCCATTGCCTGCATTGCCGCATTTTGCTGCATTCCTCCCTGCTGCAACATAGCCTGTACGACTGTTGTAATCCCGTCACTGTAGCTGCGAAAAGAGTTTTTCAATTCGATAATCGGTACGCTACCCATGACATGGCTTTCACGTAACTCCAATTCCATTATGCTGAATTGTTGCTCGGTTTTTAACAATGCTTTTTGCCAGCGGTTATTCTCTCTTTGCAAATCAGTAGGGGACTGATTGTACAGCAGAATATCTTTTTCAAGCTTGCGCAAATTGATCAGCATACCCTTTAAGGTTAACGCTTCAAGTTGGGTGTCTGAAAACAAGACCAGGGAGTCACTTAAGTCATCATTGAATTCGACCATTTTTAAGGCGCCAAATAACCCTTGTATTAAAATTACAAAGGTAATGCTGAGCAAGCCAATGACTGTGCTGCGGCCCAATCGTTTTGATTCAATATAAAGCACAGCTTGACCTCCCTTCGGTCAATGTTGATGGTGAGCTGTTTATACACGACAGTGTGCTAAAACTACTTTGAATCTGAAAAAGTTAAACCCTTAATATGTCTTAACTGGAATATTAATGTTTGCTGAAAATACAAAGATTGGCTAACACTATTATTGACTTGTTACTATTTCAAGTACTTTCAGTATTTATTTATACACTTACTCTTAAGTAAGTGATTTATTGGCTTATAGCCTTAATGAAAAAGTCGCTGTATTGGTTCTAAGGGGGGAGGATTAAGGAAATGCGCGGGTGGGCACTGAGCAATATACGCCAGTGTATGGGTTAAGATTTAGCAACATCCGAGAAGATCTGTTAAATCGATGCGAATGGGCGATCTGCTAAGCTTAATGAGGACTGCAATTGCTATACGTCGCCTACTCAGCAGCACAGCTGTAGTGCTAATTCGGCTGCTGTTTAGGCCATCGAGAGTTCTTAGCGCTGTATAATATCTTTTATATTTTCAATGATGCTAATGGCTGAGTAGTCATGGCTTAAGAAGAAACGTTGATTCCCTTTGATCAGAAGACATGACGGAAAGCTGGTAAAGCCATAATCTGCTGCCTGTTTGAATTCAGCTTCAGCGTATTGGGCAAACTGCCGGCTGTGTAGTTTGTATAAAAAATCCTCTTTAACAATTGAATACTCTGAGATTAATGCCAAATAGAATTCATCCGACTGGATATCTTTACCCTGATAAAAAAAAGCTTTTTGAATATTGGCAGAAAATTCAAAGGTTTTAGCAGGCAACATATCTTTAATGACAGCAATGGCTATTGCACTTGTCTTTGAATCATAAAGATACTCTGACTCTTCTAATACACCTGAAATGAATGATTCACCAAAAGCGCGGCCGGTTTTTTGGCTGACATACCCCATGTTTCTTTTAATGTGGTCTTTCATATCAGTCATTTTTAATTGACCGTCTCTGGCAAAAAGCCCGCCATTTACCAGTGTGAAATTTACTTTAGTGGATAGAGCAGCATAGACTTTATCCAGTTCGTCACAAAAACCGTAGCACCAACCACAAAGGGCGTCGTAGCCATAGATGAATTCGATTTTGCTATCGCTTATTTGATCATTGTTGATATGAGTATTTATCACTATCGTATTCCCGACTTATGTCTACTAGATAATCTAGCTAAAAAATTCACAATTTGAACGCTGTAAGCCCTTTCGGGCGTGCCGTAAATCGCTCTCTTTCCCGCTCAAAAACCTGCAGGGGAGCAGCCCTCCCACTGTGTTATCCGACTGCTTTATAGCGCAATTGAAAATTAAGCCTCTTTCCAAAAGTGCTGTGAACTCTCGGCATAAGTCTTAAACGCGATAGGGGGACGGCCAATGAGTTTTTCTACATCATCGGATACGCTACTGACATAGCCTGCTCTGACAAAATCAAACAGCTCTACCAATAGGGCCGCGTAAACCTCAGGCAACTGTGCTTGCAATAAGCTTTCTTTAAACAGCTCAGGTTTGATGTCTTGATAGTGAATATTTTGCCCTGACACTGAACTTATCAAGTCCGCTGCATCCTGATAATTTAGGGCTTGCGGCCCTGTTAACAGATAAGCTTGATTTTCAGATTGGTCGCTGGTCAATAGTGCAACGGCACAGGCAGCAATGTCTTGAATATCAATGAAGCTGGTTTTTCCCAATCCAGCGGGAACAAAAATTTTCTTTTCAGCCAGTATTGTCCCCAGCCAAAAGGTCTGAAAATTTTGATTAAACCAGTTGGGGCGGATAATCGCATAGTTCAGCCCCGATTGTTGTAACTGTAATTCAGCTTTTCGCAAGGGGATATCATCACTGGCATCGACTCCGATGGCGGTCATCATGACGACTTTTTGCACATTGAATTGTTGAGCGGCTTCAATCAATGGTGCTAAAACCTTGTCTTGTTCAGCATAGCCAGCAGGAGACATCAAAAAGACCCGATCTACCCCCTCGAACAGGCCTGACAAATCTTGTTTTTTTTCCACCTCAAACGCTCTCCAGGATAAATGTGTGTTGGCTGTTTGGCTTTCCGGGTTGCGTGTAGCTGCGACGATGGTCACATCATGTGCCGATAATTGCTTAACGATCTCGGCCCCGACATTTCCTGTCGCTCCAATGACTAATATTTTCTTCATTTATTTTTCCCACTAACTGTTATGGATGATTGTGTTTAAGTTATGGGTTATATTAACGATTGGAATTTGTATTAGAATAGCTAAAAATACAAAATTTATATCCAATAGTATTTATGTGTGTATAACTATGGATTATTAGCTAAATATTTCGTAAATAAAATTGGCAGGTTACATGGATATTTTATCGGATTTAATGCAATCGGTCGGCATGAACCCATCGCTCCTGACACAAAACGATGTGACTGGCGACTGGGGAATACTATTCGCCCCTAGTCACAGCGCAGGGTTCCACATTGTGAAGCGCGGAGAATGTTTTTTACAATCGCCTGCTTTAAAACAGCCGATTCGATTGGAAAGCAACGATTTAGTGTTCATAGCACGTGGAATTGAGCATTCGCTGGTTTCAGCAATAGGCATACAAGCGCAGCCTCTGGCTGAGTTCTTGCAGTCAATCTCACACCCCATCATTGCAGCAGATACAGAAGGTCTTCCAGTGACTACCTTGGTGTGTGGCGCTTACCATTTTGATGTAGAGCCGATTCACCCGTTTTTCAATGAGATACCAGAGATCATCCATTTTCCCTCCCATTTGGTTTCCGTCCAACACCCGATGCATGCTGCCTTGATGCTACTTTCAGCAGAGTTAGAGCAAGCGCATAGTCAGCCGGGAGATACGGTGGTGGTGAAACGTTTAATTGATGTGATGTTTTGCTACATTTTACGCCAATGGATGCAGAACCAAGCTCGAAGTGGTGCCACCTGGATGCATGCTTTCTATGATGACAATCTACGTGATTCGCTAATTGCGATGCATGAAAATCCTGCATATGCATGGAGTTTACAAGAACTGGCCAAAAAGTCTCACTTGTCTCGTTCGGCTTTTGCGCAACGGTTTAAGACCTTTGTCAACGATACTCCAATCAATTACCTGGCAAAAATACGGGTGCAAAAAGCAATGAAATTACTGCGAAAAACCGAAAAGTCGGTGGAATCCATTGCTGAAATAGTCGGCTACTCGACAGGTTTTTCACTTTCCAAAGCATTTAAGCGGGTGTGTGGGGTATCTCCACAACAATATCGGCAGGGTGGTGTTTAGGAAAGCGCCTACCAAAAAATCAGTTTCATCAGTCAGAATATGAACCTGTCAGGTAGCCTCTGGCTTAAACGCTATGTCTAGGTCTAAGCGATTAGCAGAGGTTATGTCCATTATAATCGGGCTAATTACCCCCATAGAATAGACTGGATTTATTGAGCCGCACATCGCGGTGTTAGCGTATTAATTAACGGAGGCTCTATGCTCAAGGGAAGTAACATTTGTATCCGCACCATCAGAGAAACGGATCTCAACGGTCTGTTTGATTTAGTCAATGACGTTGAAAGCCAGGGGGAGTTTCTGCCGGTTAGTTTAACTAGTGAAACAAAGTTGAGGTCTCAGTACGCTGAAAATGGTTTTGTCTCAGATAAATCGCAACAATATCTTATCACCAACACTGAAGATGAAATTGTTGGCTCCATCTGGTCATTCAAGTCGGTTCCCTATTTTGATGCGCTAGAAATTGGCTATCAAATATTTGAGGGCAAGCATCGCGGTAAGGGATATGCAACACAAGCACTTGGGGTGTACTGTGATTATATTTTTCAAAGTACACAAGTTAATCGATTAGAGCTGCGAATAGCCACAGAAAATATCCCCTCCGAGAAAGTGGCCATCAAACTAGACTTTACGCTGGAAGGCACCAATAGAGAGGCTGCCTACTCAAAAGGAAAGCTTCACGACATGCATATTTATGCACTTTTACGAAGGGAGTGGCTGGGCACATAAGACGAGATATTACTGGTTACTAGCCCGCCAGTGGTGCCTGACTAACCCCCCTCCCTGTTGTGTGCCTCTATAGACTTGCCGGCATGCTCCCTACTCATCAAGTATGATTTTAGTGGCAAACCATTGGTTGATATCAGCGACAACTCTGAATAGCTGAGTTTCACCATCTGCAGATCGAAAGGAGTGATCCAGTCCCGGATATTTTTTATACTCTACATTCGCCTTTGCTGGCTGCAGCAGTGAATCAATCATTTTATCGGTGTTGTGCACCGAGACGGCCTGATCTCTATCCCCTTGTATAATCAGAACAGGGGATTTCAGCTGATTTAATACGGCTAACTGATCTAGCTGCAAGGTACTTCGCCACCATTTACTGCCATGGCCACTAATCACCCCCTGCATTTCGGGGTTGGCGGTTATTTGCGCCGCCATTTCGCTAAATCCATCAATTTGTGCCTGCAGCTCTGGACTGTCTTCTCTGCCGTATCTGATACTGTGGATGACGTCATCTTTAAACCAGCGCCCACCACCATTGAAAGATACTGACGCATCGATGAGCAGGGTCCGTGATGCAACTAAATTGCTGACCACAGCGCCTTCACTGCCACCAATCATGAGTAATTTTTGGTAATTATTGGCGTCTTTAACTTCGTTAAGCACCTGAAGAATATCTATGGCGCGCTGCTCTAAGCTGTCCATTTGCAAATAACTTGCGGGGCAATCTACACGTGCTTCGTCTTTAGCGTAGGGCAAGCTAGCTGTAATACCGTATTTCTCGATTAACAAAAGGTCAGCTTCAGGCCAGGCGAGTGCCAGCTCAGAAACCGCCTTATTATGTTGCACACTGTTACAGTCCGAGCCCTGTACCACTAGCAATAGAACACTCGAATCTATGTTGCCAGGTTTTTTGCGTATTGAGTAGTCTATTGAAGAGCCATCAACGCGCTGTATTTGCAAGTGAGTTGTTTCGCTCGATTGCGCTTGGGGAGTTAAAAGCAAAGCAACTGACAGTAAGAGATTGCAGGTGAGATTTTTCATTTTTTGTTTGATTCCATTCCTGTTGTGACAGCGGTTTGTTCGACTATTGTTGCTGCTAGTAGTTCCGGTCTCTGATTTTGAATGTTTATCTAACTGGATTTATATTCTGCGGATTATTCGAAAAAAATCCAGCATATGCCACAGTTCATGCGGCTTAGGGTATTTACCTATTTGCCATACAGAGGGTGAGATAGGTAACCAATAACTGTTTTTTTTAGGATAATAGAGCGCATTTACAAAGGCTTTATCACACATTTTTCCTGTGAATATACTGAAAGTGGAGTTGATATGAATTTTGTACAAAAGCTGGCCATGTGCATGCTCTTTTTTTTTACAGCCGGTTTGGTTTATGCAAACCATGCGGTGACAGCCAGTGCCGCTGCCAGGGCATTAAATATAAAATGCCCTCTGGCTTGTTATCAAAAAGAAAAATTATTGATATCAACCTTTAAAAAATATCCTCTAAGTTTAACAGTCTCAGAAATTGTCAAAAGTGCCTACGCTAAATTGGGAGTAGAAGTTGAAGTTCGCTATCTTCCAGGTAAACGCTCACTGCATTATTCCAATACCGGGCACGCGGACGGGGAGCTATTTCGTATACAAGGTATAGATCATATCTACCCCAATTTAGTGCGGATACCCGTCGCCATTATGGAATTGGAAACCATCGCATATGCAAAGAGAACTGACATAGTCATCGATGGCTGGGCCAGTCTAACGCCTTATAAAATCGGATTTTTAAGAGGGTTTAGAAAAGCCGAAGACAATACCCAAGGTATGCACGTTTACTCTGCAGAAAAGATGAGCTCGCTGTTTAATTTACTGGTAAATGGACGGGTAGATTTGGTTATTGAATCTCGTATCGGTGGCAAGAACTCGCTGGATTCGAAAGCCTATGCAGCGGTAATGCCTCTGGAGCCGCCCATCACTAAATTTAAAATATTTCATTATGTACACAGGGAAAACAAATCACTGGTACCGGGCTTGACCAAAGTACTAAGAGAGATGGAGGCATCCGGGGAGCTGCAAAAGATCATTGATGACATGATTGAACGTGACTTTTCTCTCACTCACAAATAGTCGTAAGTCGTAAGTAACGAGTGGTTCGGCAGCTTTTCAGAGGAGCTGTGCTGTTTTAGAATCGATCGGCTCTATAGGGACTAAGATCAATTGCAGATGTTCTTCCTGCCACTAAATCAGCGATCAGCTCTCCTGTTATAGGGCCCAATGTCATGCCTAAATGCTGATGGCCAAATGCGAAAAAGATATTCTTGTCCTCGCCTTGGCTGATAATTGGCAGTGAATCAGGCAGTGAAGGCCTGCAGCCCATCCAACATGACTGTTCTGTCATCTCAGCTTCGGGCAACATCCTTTTTACCTTAGGTAATAACGCGCGAATTTTGGCATAGTTTGCAGGGGCGTCTACCGCCGCTAGCTCTACCTGGCTGGTGACCCTTAATCCCGTTTCCATTGGGCTGAGAACAAAGGCCTGTTCGGCGCTAACGATGGGTCGGCTGATAGCGTTAGTCACAGGTAGCATCATATGGTAGCCGCGCTCAGTTTCCAGCGGTGCGCTGTAGTTGATGCCCTTGGTTAATTTTGTTGACCAGGCCCCGGCGGTCACTACCACTTTATCTGGATAAATGAGCTCGGTAGTAGTTTCAATCATAGGTTGTAGTTCTTTAACTTTTATATCTGTCACTTCTGCAACCTTGAACTGACCGCCATTAGCTACGAAGTGTTCGGTCAGGCTTTGCAGCATTCGCTGTGGATTACTAATAAAGTGGCAGTCTGGTTGATAAAAACCGTGTTGGAAGATACGCGCTAAATTGGGTTCTAAATCATAAATCTCGTCGAAGCTTAAAGTTTGATAGGGTGTACCAAGGTCAGTCATCAATTGACGGGAACTGGCATTGGCGTTAAAGGCCTGGCTTGTTTCAAACAGCCGCAACCATCCCACTGCCTTAAACATATCGGCACTGTCAGTGTTTTTTAACAATTTCTGCCAGCTGTTGGTTGCATGTTTAGTTAACGCGACTAAATGCAGCGCATTGCGCTGGTAGTTTTTCTCTGAGCTTTGCAAGGTAAAACGAATTAGCCAGGGCAGTAATTTAGGTAGATAAGTAGGTGATATGGATAGTGGGCCACCGGGCTTAAGCATTTTCAAAGCATTGCCGATTATCCCGGGAGTCGAGGTGGGTACGCAAGAGCCATTAACGATGGCCCCGGCATTACCAAAGGAAGCAGCCGCCGCTGGGCCAGTTTTATCAAGTAAGACGACTTTGTGGCCGTCTCTTTGCAGGGTGATTGCACAGCAGATTCCGACGATTCCGGCGCCTAATACGTAAATTTTAGCGTCCATAGCTGCACTGACATCCCATGTTGATATATAACTGACAAATTAGAAAAGGGAATATATCACTGCTCTATTCAGCGGGTAAAGTGGCTATCTAACTTTCTTCAATAGGATTGCCTGATAATCATTAAACATCTCTGTCCAAGCAAAAAATGTGCTGTCTTTATTGTTTGATCTAACTGATCTTCCTGGCAACCGATGAGCGGATCACAAGGTCGGGCTCTATCAGTAAAGTGCGTCCGGGTTTACCAGGTTCTTGTATTCGCTCGATTAAAGCTGTGACTGCCATTGTCGCCAATGTGTCTTTGGGTTGATTAATGGTGGTTAGCGGTGGGTTGAAGTGCGCCGAAAAAGAGATATTATCGTAGCCAATGATGGAGAGTTGTTCAGGTACACTAACCCCAGATTGTTGTGCCGCACTTATCGCTCCCAACGCCATCATGTCATTGCTGATGAATACTGCACTAGGCTTATGTTCAAGTGCTAAAATCTGGCGAATAGCGCTCCTGCCACCTTCACACTCAAAATTTGATTGGATAACCCACTGCGGGTTTATAGGTTGCCCAGCTTCTAACATGGCTTTTTTGAAGCCCTCAAAGCGTTGTATTGCCGGCAATTTTTTAGAGGAACCGCCGATGTAACCAATATCGCAATGGCCGCACTCTAGCAAGTGTTGGGTGGCCAGGTAGCCGCCGAGAAATGAGTTGTCTTGAATGCGATCCAGATATTCATCACTCGGCCCCCAATCCATGACCACCATAGGTAAATTTCGCTGGGCGGTGAGGGCCGCGAACAAACCATGGTCATATTCAGTGCACATCACTAGGATGCCATCTATGCGCTTTTGCACTAACATCTTAAGATAGGAGTCGGTTTTTTCGGGATCACCGTCGGTATTGCAGAGCACTAAATTGTACCCTGCTGCGTAGCAGTTTTTCTCTACAGCTTTAATCAGCTCGGCGTAAAACGGATTGAGGGTGGTAGTGACTAACATACCCAGGCTCTTAGTGCTCTTCACTTTGAGGCTACGAGCGACCGCACTGGGGGCGTAATTCAGTGCAACAACTGAGTCCAATACCGATTTTTTAGCCTCTTTAGAGACAAAGCGTGTGCCGTTTAATACATGAGAAACGGTTGTTGTTGATACTTTCGCCCGTCTTGCCACATCTTTGATGGTAACCGACAATGCGTTTTGCTCCACTGATAATTAATAGAATGATGTTTAGCTGTGCTGGTCATTTTCCCCGGGTTGAAACTACAGCTTGCGCAGCTGATCTTGTCATCCAATAAACTGCTGTGGTCTGGGAAGAATCAATAGCATTCGCTATAGGTGCAGTCTTACTGCAATACTGCTCGCAACGCGCCACTAAAATTATCTCTGGCAATCGTTGAATCTAGAATCTCCAGTGTGACAAGGATCTGGATTCTAGCACGGCCTTGTTCGCTAACCCAGACTGAACAAGAAGCTAAGGTGGTGATTAACGGGCTGGTTTCATTAGCATGTAACAAAAGACGGACTCGCAACGTCAAGTTACGAGTCCGATTAATCTATACGCCTAACAATTAATTGATGACTTGCAGGGGAACGGGAACGTAAGCCGCTACTTTTTTACCGTTAAGGGTATCGACTGCAGCTTGAACGCCCAGTGCGCCGATTAGTGCTGGCTGTTGACCAACTGTAGCACCCATATCACCGGTTTTTACTGCGCTAATACCTTCATCGGTACCGTCAAAACCAACAATCAAAACATTTTTTCCAGCGGCTTTAATCGCTCTTAAAGCGCCCAGTGCCATCTCGTCATTCTGGGCGAATACAGCTGCAACATCAGGATGAGCTGTCAGTAAGTTTTCCATTACATTCAAACCTTTAGCGCGGTCGAAATCGGCAGGTTGGGTTGCCAGTAATTCAAAGCCGTTAGCTGTAACAGCTTGCATAAAGCCCTCGCCTCGCTCTTTTGCAGCGGATGTTCCGGCAATACCTTCCAGTTGAATTAATTTAGCACCTTTGCCCAATTTTTCAGCAATGTAATCACCGGCCATTTTACCACCGGAGATGTTATCTGATGCAATGTGAGAGACCACCTCTCCTCTGACTGCACCGCGATCCAGTGTCAATACAGGGATATTGGCACGATTTGCGATTTTAATAGCATTACCTACCGCATCAGAGTTAGCTGGGTTAATTAAGATCGCGGCGACTTTTTTGATCACCAGATCTTCAATGTTCGATAACTCTTTAGCGGGGTCATTATTAGAATCTAAAACGACTAGTTCATAACCTAGTTCTGTCGCTTTCTTTTCTGCGCCTTCTTTCATTGAGACAAAGAAAGGGTTATTGAGCGTGGAAACGACCAGAGCGAGTTTATCGTCCCCGGCCTGAGCGCTAAAAGAAAAGGTCAGCGCAGCAAGTGTGGCGGCTACTGAAACAGCGGTAAATATTTTTTTCATATCTATGATCCTTTTTGTTTTTTGTTATTTGTTTCGGTTGTCAACGATTACGGCCAATAAGATGACCGATGCTTTGGCAAGCATTTGGTAGTAGGAGGATACGTCTAGCAGGTTTAACGCATTATTAAGGAAACCAATAATCAGTGCGCCTATCAGCGTACCCATTATACGGCCGCGACCACCCATCAAGCTGGTGCCTCCCAGTACCACCGCGGCGATGGCGTCTAGCTCATAACCTAAACCGGCAGTCGGTTGGGCAGAGGACAGCCGTGCAGTGATAATAATACTGGCGATTGCAGCGGTTAAACCGCAAAGTGAATAGACAATTATTTTTATCCGATTGACATTGATTCCTGACAATCGGGTGGCGTCCTCATTACCGCCTAATGCATAGATGTGCCGTCCGGTACGGGTGTGGTTGAGCAGATACCAGCCAATGGCAAAGATCGACACCATAATCCAGATAGGTACAGGTACACCGAGCATATAACCTGTGCCCAGCCAGCTAAACATATCGGCATTTTCGGTATATCCGGTTGAGATGGGGCGGCCATCGGTGAACACCATAGTTACACCGCGAAGCGCGGTCATTGTGACCAAAGTTGCGATAAAAGGTTGTACTTTTCCCTGGGCGACAATGATGCCGCTCATTGCACCTAATACAAGGCCAGAAAACAGAGTGACAATGACTGCCAGAACCACGTTCACTTCCTGGGCAATAAGGCTGGCTGCAAAGGCGCCACTTAGCGCCAGCACTGCCCCCACACTCAAATCAATGCCCGCAGTAATAATCACCATAGTCATGCCCACGGCGATGATAGCGTTTACCGAGGTCTGTCTGAGGGTGTTCAGTATATTGTCTACGCTGAAAAAATTTGGGCTTATAAATGAGACAATAACGATTAACAGCAACAGCGCAATCAGTGATTTCTCTTGAAAGAGCCAGGCTTTGCTAAACAGTTTTATCTGCGTATCTTGATTCTGGGGGACGATCTTTGTCGACGCACTGTTCGTGGTCATACTAGTTCCTCTGCTTTTTTGCCGACGGCGGCTGCCATCAATAATTCCTGGTTGGCTTGTTCTCTGCTGAATTCACCACTTAATTTACCCATGCACATCACTATAATGCGGTCACTCATGCCAAGAATCTCCGGCATGTCAGAAGAAACTAAAATAATGGCCATGCCATCACGTCTGAAGCGGTTGATTAGTTGATAGATCTCCTGTCGTGCCCCGACATCGACTCCCCGGGTTGGCTCATCCAGGATCAACACTTGAGGTTGTTTCATCACCCCTTTAGCAATGGCAACTTTTTGTTGATTCCCCCCGGATAAATTTTTGATTATCTGGTTTTGACCGGGGGTTTTAATACGAAATAGATCAATAAATTTTTGCACTGCCTGCCTTTCTTCCCGGTGTTCAATGCGGCCGGAAGAAGTACAAAATTCCGCGAGACTGCTTAAACTCATATTTTCTTTTACCGACATACTCAACACTAAACCATCGGTTTTGCGGTCTTCAGAAACATAGGCAATACCGGCCGTGAGGGCGTCTTTAGGAGAGTGCAGCTCAAGAGTTCGGCCATTGAGTATCACTTCACCAGCGTGTATTTGTGCATCGCCATAAATTAATTTCATCAGCTCGGTTCGCCCCGCGCCCATCAATCCAGAAAAGCCGAGAATCTCGCCACTTCTCAGGGTAAAGCTTGCATCTACAACACCGTTGCCACAAAGATTATTGACCTGTAGGCAAACTTCACCCAGCTCTAAATCGGCTTTTGGGAACTGATCGTCTAGTGAGCGACCAACCATTTTTTCGATAATCAGGTCTTCGGTTAAATCCGCAACGGGTTTTTGTTCGATGAATTCACCGTCTCGAAAAATAGTGACGTCGTCACATATCCGAAAAATTTCTTTTAGCCGGTGAGATATATAGACAATCCCCTGGCCTTGATCTCGAAGTTGTTGGATAACCTCAAATAAGCTGTCTGTTTCGGTATCGGTGAGCGCGTCGGTAGGCTCATCCATAATGATGACCTGCGACTGAAAAGACAGTGCCTTGGCAATTTCCACCATTTGCTGTTCACCGATACTCAGGCTGCCGAGCCGGGTGCGCGGGTGATGCTTAATATTTAAGCGCTGCAATAGTTCTTCCACATTTGCATACAATTGCTGCCACTGTATTTTTCCGTAGCGGGTCGGCTCTCGGCCGAGGAAAATATTCTCGGCAATACTCAATTCCTGAATCAGGTTAAGTTCCTGATGAATAATGCTTATGCCCTGATCCTGGGAGTCCTTAGGGCCACGAAATTGAACGGCTGCGCCCTGGTATTCGATGAGCCCGGCATCGGGTTGATAAATACCGGTTAACACTTTCATCATTGTGGATTTTCCGGCACCGTTCTCGCCCACTAAGGCCATGACTTTTCCGGGATAGACATTCAAGCTGGCACGGTTTAATGCTTTGACGCTGGGAAACGATTTATCAATATTTTCAAGTTTCAGAATCGGCTGCATTACAATATCACCTCAGAAGACCACGCCAGATTTCAAAATTATATTGGCGAAAGATGTATATTCGCCTGTACGGACAATAGCCTGGCTGTTACTTGTTTGCGCTTTAAGTTCGCTGTGGCTGAGCAGAGAAATGGCTACCGGGTGATTTTGTTTATTAATAAGATCAATAAGTCGCTGGTAAAATTCTGGGCTCGCTGTTTTGCATTCTTGTGCTATAACCACGGATTCAACCTGCAGCTCTGAAAATACCGCTTCTACAACAGACAGCAGTGGTGGCAGATCCCTGCTGATCGCCAAATCTATTCTGGGTGTGGACTTAGGAATAGGCAGCCCAGCATCACAAATGGTCAACTCATCTAAATGCCCCATTCGGGCAATTACAGCGGTTAGTTCTGAATTTATTAATCTCGATTTTTTCATCGGATCTCTTTTTATTGTTTAATAAAAGCAAATAGCAATCGGTTGCGCAACCGTTTGCTAAGTATGCATTTGACAAAAAAAATGTCAATGATAGTGGGGTAATGAATGGATGACAGGTGCTATAGAATCGTGTTGATGCACTGAAGTTTTTTGGGGGAGTTCGTTAGCTTTGGGAAATTATAAATAACAAAGTTCATATTATTTAATGATTTATAGGTGGTCGGTGGTTGTTATGCAAGAGCGGTGAAGCTTCTAAAGCAATGGCGGAATTAATTTCATGAGGCTGCGAAATATTTTGCACAGGGGGTAGTGGTGGCTTTCATTTTTGTGAATAAATACTCAGTCTATTAAGAAGCGATTAATGCTGGGTGAAAAACAATCGATACCGCTCAGCTTTTATTTGTTTAATCCCTGAAAGTATTTGCTGGATAGTAAAGGGGTTCTATAGAGTAATCACTTTGCTTTTTTCACCTACGCGTAGCACAGCGGTGATGAATATAGGTGCTTGCCTGAAGTGGCGCACTTTCATCTGTTACTTTTAGCCATGCTCGACATTTCATTTCCCAGCCAGGAGATAAAATCCCACACATGCTGAGTGGGCATTTTTTTATCCGCTAGTACAAATTGAAATATTCGTTCGCAAGGTAAACTGTTAGCAAAAGGCTCAATCAAAAGCCCCTCTGCAATGGCGTTATTAATGTATAAGTCACGCAATATGGCTACCCCACTGCCTGCTATCGCGCTGTTAAGAATTAGATCTGCATTATTAAAAGAGAGTTGCTGGGCCAGCGGCCCTTTAAAGTCAGCTATGTAAGCTGTGTGATATTTTTGCCAGTGAAAGGTGTCTTCCTCATGGATTAATTGCATCTGTAACAGCATTACAGGGTCTAGTGGCTGCGTATGCTTTGTGTTACCCA
>MAAC01018898.1_pt1 | contig 30746 bp, 27 predicted proteins | sample 1115981 | NCBI WGS metagenome assembly MAAC01 (sample SAMN04961126, study PRJNA320927) | seawater metagenome | isolation source: sample BD02T64 sea water enriched with oil for 64 days | place: USA:Gulf of Mexico | collected 2013-07-27 | reverse complement strand
ATCTTTTTTGCACCACGCACGGTGTCTATCAATGACTTGATCGCAGAAACCCTGGGTGGCCTTGGGGGCATTGCCTTGTGGCTGTTTGGGCGGCATCGTTTGTTACATTTATGGCAGTCATTTGAGCGGGGAGGGCAACAGTCCATTGTTGCGATGCTCAGTGTTTATGGGCTGTTTTATCTTACTCAGTCCTTGTTTCCCTTTGATATTGTCGTTTCCCTCGACGAGCTGAAGTGGAAGATGGGCTCGGGTCACTATGGGCTATTTTGGGCGGGTGATGGTGCGTCTGCCTTGCGTGCGTTAGCCCGTTTACTGGGCGAGGGAGTGGCTATCGTACCTCTGGGTGTACTGGCGGCATTGGCTTATCCTGATTTGAGTTTAGATAATAAGGGGGGGCTGAAAAGGGCCTTTATTGTCGGTGCTGCAATTGGCTGCTGCCTTGAGTTGCTACAGTTCTTTTTAGCCTCGGGTGTTAGTCAGGGCCTTTCAGTGCTGGCCCGTGCTGGTGGTCTGTCGGCGGGTGTACTGCTCGGTCATCTTTTGAGGCGTTTGGGTGTCGGCTTTCTGGCCCGTCTTATTTGTTCGCTTTCACGTTGGCTTTTTCTACCTTATTTTCTTGCCCTGGTGTTCTTAGCAGGCTGGTTTAACGAGGCCTGGCATCCGCTGTCGCTTTTCGCTGTAAGCCTTGCCGATGTACGGATGATGCCTTTTTACTATCACTATTATTCGACCGAGCCAGAGGCGATGGCGAGTCTGTTGGCGAATATGGCGATGTATATGCCCATTGGCCTGCTCGTATGGTCTCGACAGGTTGTTACGGCGGGCCGGGTACTTAGATCACTTCCCCGCGGGCATTATTATCGACAGGGGGGCGCGCGCGTTACAGCTTTGGCTGCAGTGGCACTTGCTCTCGTTATTGAGTTGGGCAAGGTGCTGGCTCCTTCTCAACACCCTGACTTTACCAATTTGTTGATCGCAGCAGTGGCTGCTGTGTTGAGCTATTCGTGTATGTGCTGGCTGGTGGGGGCGCTGGTAGAAAAGGCTGAAATGCCGTCATCAAGCCCAGTACTTTCTGGTGTTAACGATGATGTTGCTGTGGATGTTCCACTTAGTAGCAATGCTGTGACTCCCAGGTCTTCTACGCGCCCAGTGACAGCCGCTGGCCCAGTAACAGGGCCACACTTTTTGCGTTTTCTGTATGCCTTGCCGCTGGCCCTGTGTATCGGCTTTGGCTGGTACGACTACCCCACACTTTCATTGCTATTGGCATTGGCCCTGCTGGTTTACGCAATTTTGTTATGGCGTCGCCCCCTGTTGTGGCTATTTGTGATTCCTTTGCTCTCGCCGTTGCTTGATTTAAGCCAGCACACGGGGCGTTTGTTACTGGATGAGTTTGACCTGTTTGTGTTGGTGACGTTGCTGGTCAGTAGTCTACGAGTTGTGCGCCAGCCGTCCTTAAACTGGCCAAGCCCATTGTTGCCTCTGGTGTTGGGTCTACTGTGGTTCAGCTGGCTGGTTGCTGTTTTGCCTACGCTATGGCCCCTGTTGAGTGAGGCGAATTTGCGCCAACCGGGCTCACATTCACCCATTGAGGCATGGATGGTGGGCAAGGGTTTATTGTGGGCTCTGTTGTTGGTGCCGGTGATTCGACGAACCGGAGGGGATCAGCTTGAAACAGCCAGAAACTATATATTATGGAGCCTAAGTGCGGGCTTATTCTTGCTGACACTGGTGGTGATCGCCGAACGCTACGTCTTTGTCGGTCTGAGCAATTTCGATAATGTTTTTCGGGTAACGGGTACTTTTTCCAGCATGCGCACCGGGGGGGCCTACATAGAAGCCTATATTGCCTTTGCCTTTCCGGCACTGCTAGTCGTAACACTGGGCCAACGCCGCTGGCTGTTGAAGGCCCTGGGCCTGGTGGCGATAGTGCTGGCGGTTTACGCGATGTTTGTGACCTTTTCTCGCGTCGGTTACGTCGCTCTGGCCCTGGGTTTTGTGATGGTAGGCGCGGGCTGGTTAAGAGTGGCTGGCAGGCTTTCGGTACTTAAAAAAACGGCCCTGTTGATGGGGGTAGGCCTTGTCGTCATGGCAGTGCTTATCCCGCTGCTGTCTAGTGGTTTTGCTCAATATCGGCTTGCGCGCTCGGCGGATGATTTTAGTTTCAGGCTCCACCATTGGCAGCAGGCTGTTGGGCTGATGGATGGTGGTTTGTTGAGCAAAGTATTGGGTGCGGGTTTTGGGCAATACCCGGTCAATCATCTTTTGTATGCAGGTGAAGATGAGCTATCGAGTGGCTACCAACTTAAACAACATGCGGGAACAAACTACTTGCTCTTAAGGGCGGGCAAGACGGCCTACCTTGAGCAGCGAATCGATATTTCGACGGGGCAGCACTACCAGTTTTCACTGCGTATTCGGCAATCTGACTATAGCTCTGCTACAGCCGCTAGTCCCGCCTTGAGTGTTTTTGTTTGTGAAAAGGCGCTGCTGTACTCCTTTGGCTGTAGCAAGGGGTCTGTGAATACCGAGGGGCTGACAAAGGAGTGGCGAGAAGAGGTGCTAACCATAGACTCCGCTGATATGGGCGCAGGCCTGTGGTCCCTGCGCCCAGTGAAACTCTCCCTGCACATGGCCAGTGGTGTCATCGACATCACCGATCTGCGGTTGAAAAGGGGTGATGGCTCTGAGGTGCTTAAGAATGGCAGTTTTACTGAAGCTCTCAAACATTGGCTGTTTGTAAGTGATCAAGACCTTGCCTGGCATATTCACCAGCAGTGGCTTGATGTCTTCTTCGCGCAGGGGGCGCTGGGCTTGCTCGCACTGATTTTAATAATGCTGGTTTTGATTCGGGTGTTATACCGTCCTTTAATCAAGGGAGACCTTCAAGCTGTCGCTCTCTTTGCGGCATTTGTCGCCTTATTTACTGTGGGCTTGTTGGGCAGTACCATGGACGTGGCGCGTAGTTCACTGTTGTTTTATTTAATGGCATTCTGTGTGGCATTACTTTTTGGGGTGAAACAAATACCCGTCACTAAATTGCAGTAGGTGGCTGAGTGCAGTGCCAGTAGCTAAGGTATCAGTAGTAAAAACAAACGAGTTGATTTGTTAATTCATTGAGGGAATAGGTTATGAAGCAATTAATACTTGCAGGTATGGTTTTAGCGATTGGGGCGGTTGATGTAAGGGCAGATTGTAGCGCGTCGACCAAAGAGCTGGCATCCGCTTTGGTGGGGCAGTCTGTTGACGCCTCTGGTAGCGGAGGCAATTGGAAGGAGTCTCATTGTGGTTCGGGTACTTCTGGCGAGTTGTGGAAGGTCGGCGCCGGTACGGTAGTTGATCCCGCTGTGAAAGTCGGTACTTGGAGCACTAGCGCCCATAATGTCACCTATGATTATGGTACGGGGGGAACTTATACCTGGACCTTGCATAAAGTCGGAACGACTTATTATTTCTGCAATGCTTCCTCCGAGGTTGCCAGTGGCACCTTGGGGACTCTAGGGGATTGCTCGTAATAAGTTTACGGTAGGCTTTCTAACGTTTAAGACAGGGGCTAAGCAGGTCACCCATTAGAAAAGTGGGTATCCAACCATAACTCCAACACCGTCAACACCCAAATTAACTCACCGTAATAGGCCGCATGGCCGTTGCGGTGCAGGTCTATCAGCTCATCAATAAAGGCTGGATTCAGCCACTGTCGCTTTTTCAACTTCAGCAAATTGTCGTAGGCCAACTCCTGTAGGGGTTGGTGGCTTTGCATCCACACGCCGAAGGGCAGGCCGAAGCCCTGTTTCTTCTTGTTGATGGTTTCATCGGGCAGCCAGTTGTGCAGGCCCTTTTTGTAAAAATGGCGCAGGTTTTTGCCTTTTATTTTCCACTTTCCAGGCACCTGGCAGGCAAAGGCAATTAACTCATCATCGAGCATGGGGTAAGCGACATCGACACCCGCCACGGCGCACATATGGTTGACCTTTCTCAGGTCGTTGTCAGCCAGGGTGAATTGCCAGTCGAGGTAGAGCATGCGATTTAACGTGGAGGCATCGGGCGGCAGTTGATAAACCCGCTGTTGCAGGGCCGCAGGTGATGCCGTGTTTATCTGGGCGAGAAAGTCACTGGAAAAGATTTCTTCGGGACGATGCCGGTTGAGGAAATTATAGCTTTGCAGGCGCTCGGGCAGGGGCACATTGGCTTGGTCGATATAGCTCTTTGCCTTGGCCGCTAGGTTGATTTGGCTGGGCAGTGCCTGTGTAAAGGGTTCTATCACGTGGCTGCGTAATGCTAGGGGCACTTTGTGGTAGGCCTCAAAAATCCCCTGTTTGGCATAGCGTTCATTACCGGCAAATATTTCATCGCCACCGTCACCGGCGAGCAGGCATTTAATACCGTCTTCCGCCGCCAATTTGGCGCAAAAGTAGGCGGGCAGCGCCGAGGAATTACCAAAGGGTTCATCGTAACTGGTGGCGATATCGGGCAGGGCATCGACCACATCGTCGGGGGTGACGTAGTACTCGTTGAGTTTAACGCCAAATTTTTTCGCGCTAATACGGGCAAAGGCCATTTCGTCATAGCCCTCGGCGGCAAAGCCGATGGAATAGGCGCGGGCCTGGTGCTCACTCAGTTCGGCGAGCATGCCGGTGACACTGGAGCTGTCGAGTCCACCGCTGAGAAAGGCACCGGTGGTGCTGAAGTCGGTGACGGCTCGGTCGACGGCAGACTTGAGCTGGGGGCGCAGTTCTTTGGCCATACTATGAAAGCTCTTATCCGAGCTTTCCGAGAAGCGGGGTTGCCAGTAGTTGTGTATTTCTATATTGCCGGCGCTGTATTTTAAATAGTGTCCGGCGGGCAGCTTACTAAGGCCTTGATAGATGGATGCTGGGCTGGGCACCATGTGAAAATAAATAAAATCGTAAATACCCTGAGGCAGGATTTTGCGCTCGACACCGCTGTGGGCCAGCACGGTGCTGGCCGATGAGCCGAATACCAGGCCCTTGTCCTGAGTATTACTAGTCTGGCAATAGTACAGGGGGAAGTGCCCGAGACGATCTACCCCTGTTAAAACTGTGCCATTGGCACTATCAATAATCACAAAGGCAAAGTTGCCACCGATCTGCTCGAGAAAAGCGTCGCTATTTTCCCCATAGGCTGCAGCCAGTGCAGCACTGTGGCTGGCCTCAGCCGCGATGGTGGCCAGGTGGGCAGATTTCCACTGGGGCTGCCCAATGATGGTGACCATGCCACCGTCTTCACCCTGCTTGCTGAGGGCGTATAACTTTTCTGTTGCCGCGCAGGAATATATATGACTGGTGTGGGTGTCCGTATGCAGCGAGGTATTTAACCCCGCCAGCATGGCGTCAAGTTCAATATAGGCATTGCGTGGTGCGGCATTTGGCAGAAACCAGCCGGCCAGGCCTTTGGTGAGTGTTGGCCGTCTGAGCTTGTTGGGACTGAGAGCACTTGGCATGTTTCGACGAGATCTTCTTAGTGGTTGCGTATTTAGTGGCTATTGAGGTCGAGAGCTAGAGCGGTAGCGGCGAGTGATTTACCCTGCTGGTCTTTGCCGGACAGGCTGGGTGAGCCCTCGATTTTATCCAGGGGCCATGCTATGCCAATTGCGGGGTCGTCCCACTGCACACAACCTTCATCGGCAGGGTGGTAGAGGGCGGTGCATTTATAGGTGATTAATGCCGTCTCGCTGGTGACCAGAAAACCGTGGGCAAAGCCCTCGGGTATCCACAGTTGGTGATGATTGTCAGAGGATAAAAAGCACCCGACCCAGCGCCCATAGGTGGGGGAGTCGGCACGAATATCCACCGCGACATCGAAGATTTCACCTTGTAGCACATAGAGCAATTTGCCCTGAGGATTGGGCCATTGATAGTGCAGACCGCGCAGTACACCCCGGCTGGAGAAGGACACATTGTCCTGTACAAAGTTGCCCTTAATACCCAGCTCAGCGTAGCGTTGCTGGTGGTAGGTTTCCTTAAAAAAACCTCGTTCATCACCGTAAACAGCAGGTTTGATCAGCAGTACTTCGGGTATTTCAGTTTGTTCAACGTCCATTGGTGACCTTATTGGCAGCGATTATTTTCGGCTTATTTCAATAGCGCGTTAAAAAATATCTTCTTTGAGAATTTGCAGTAAGTATTGACCGTAGGCGTTTTTCTTCAGTGGTTCGGCAAGTCTTTCAACTTGAGCGGCATCGATATACCCCATACGATAAGCGATTTCTTCGAGGCAGGCGATCTTTAGGCCCTGTCGGGTTTCGATGGTCTTAATAAAGGTCGCCGCTTCCAGCAGGGACTCGTGAGTACCGGTGTCGAGCCAGGCGGCGCCACGGCCCAGGTTTTCAACATTAAGTTGCTGTCTGTCGAGGTAGACCTGGTTGACGTCGGTAATTTCCAGCTCGCCTCGGGCACTGGGTTTGATCTGTTCGGCGATATCGACGACTTGATTGTCGTAAAAATACAGGCCAGTCACGGCGTAACGGGACTTGGGCTGCGTGGGTTTTTCTTCAATGCTCACGGCCTTGCCAGCGCTATCAAATTCAACCACGCCGTAACGCTCGGGGTCGTGGACGGGATAGGCAAATACCGTGCTGCCACTTTTCATTTCATTTGCATGCTGTAACAGCTGGCTTAGATTGTGGCCGTAGTACAAATTGTCACCGAGGATGAGGGCGCAAGGGTCATTACCGATAAATTCCTTACCAATAATAAAGGCCTGGGCAAGACCATCCGGCGATGGTTGTACGGCGTACTGAATATTGATGCCCCATTGGCTGCCGTCGCCCAGCAGTTGCTCGAAGCGTGGCGTGTCCTGGGGTGTCGAGATCAGCAGAATATCTTTAATGTCCGCCAGCATCAGTGTTGATAAGGGATAGTAGATCATCGGCTTGTCGTAGATCGGCAGTAACTGCTTGGAGATAACCTGGGTGATGGGGTAGAGGCGCGTGCCCGAACCACCGGCGAGAATAATGCCTTTGCGTTGACTCATGTCCTGTTCGTTCCTTGTTTTACTCTATTTGGCTTTTGGGCGCGCTCTTTAATTGGCAAGGTTGCGAGCCCGGTGCTAGGTGTTGGTGCTGATTTCCTTCAGCAGGTGTTCCAGGGGTTCTCGCCAGTCGGGCAAGTGTAACTGGAAAGTGCGCGTGAGTTTGTCGCTATTCATTACCGAATTTGCCGGTCGTTGCGCCGGGGTAGGGTATCCGGACGTCGGTGTTGCCTGGATGTCTTCGGGCTTAATTTTGAGCGGCATGTCTAGAGTTTGTGCATGGCGGACAATCGCCTCAGCCAAACCGTGCCAGCTGGTTTGTCCGGTGGGTGCCAAATGATAAACCCCTTCCTTGCCGACACCTGCGGCGAGTAACAGTAAACAGTTGGCGGTGACATCGGCAATTAAACTGGCTGGTGTCGGGCTGCCAATTTGATCGCTGACAATACTTAATGCATCGCGTTCGGCGGCGAGTCGCAGAATGGTTTTAATAAAGTTACTGCGCCGCGCCGAGTAAACCCAGCTAACGCGAAATACCAAATGTCTACAGCCGCTATCTTGCAAAGCCTGCAGGCCTGCGAGTTTGCTGGCGCCATAAATATTGCCCGGTGCAGTGGTGTCGTGTTCGCAATAGGGCTCACTTTTACCGCCATCAAAAACGTAGTCGGTGGAGTAGTCGACGACGAGAATATCGCGCTGGCGGGCCAGCTCGCCAAGTAGAGCGGGGAGGTCGCGGTTCAGGGCATAGGCCTGTTCGCTTTCACTCTCGGCCAAATCAACGGCGGTGTAGGCGGCAGCGTTGACAATAATGTCCGGCTGATGGCTGACGATTAGCGCGGTAACAGCCGTTTTGTCGGTCAGCGAGCAATCTTGCCGGGTGATGGCGCTAACTTTGCCGACACTCAGTAGTGAACGGCGCAATTCCCAGCCCACCTGCCCATCGGCGCCGAGCAGGAGAATATTAGTCGTCATAGTGTGTCTCCATCCACTGTTGGTAGGCGCCGCTGCTGACGTTTTCAATCCAGGCGTCATTGTTGATGTACCATTCGACGGTTTTCAATAAACCGCTATCGAAGGTTTCGACGGGTTGCCAGCCCAGCTCGCGCTGTATTTTACTGGCGTCGATGGCATAACGCAGATCGTGACCGGGGCGGTCGGTGACATAGGTAATCAGGTCGACGTAGTTCGCTACGCCTGCGGGTTTATCGGGTGCCAGTTGTTCGAGTATCTGGCAAAGCGTAGTGACTACCTCGAGATTGGTTTTTTCATTATGGCCGCCGATATTATAGGTCTCGCCAATCTTCCCCGTGCTTAATACGCAATACAGGGCGCGCACGTGGTCGTCGACATAGAGCCAATCGCGAATTTGTTGGCCGTCGCCGTAAATGGGCAGTGCCTTACCCGCCAGGGCGTTGAGAATCATCAGCGGGATGAGTTTTTCGGGGAAGTGGTTGGGGCCGTAATTGTTGGAGCAATTGGTGATTAATATCGGGAAATCATAGGTGCGCTGCCAGGCCCTGACTAAATGGTCGGATGCCGCCTTGCTCGCGGAATAGGGGGAGCTGGGCGCGTAGGGAGTTTCTTCGGTAAATAGCAGGCCGGGTTCCAGGTCGCCATACACCTCATCGGTGGAAATATGGTGGAAGCGGAAGGCTGCCTTGCGCTCGCCTGCCAATCCGTCCCAATACTGTCGTGCCGCTTCGAGCAGGGTAAAGGTGCCGTTAATATTGGTGTCGATAAAGGCAGCCGGGCCGCTAATGGAGCGATCGACGTGGCTCTCTGCCGCTAGATGCATAATGGCGTCGGGCCGATAGTGGGCGATGAGGCGCGTCATCGCGGCGGCATCGCAGATATCTTCTCGTTCAAAATGATAGCGTTCGCTGTCGGCGACGCTGGCCAGGGATTCGAGATTGCCCGCGTAGGTGAGCTTGTCGACATTCACCACGCGGCAGGGTGTTTCGGTAATCAGGTAGCGGATCAGGGCCGAACCGATAAAGCCTGCCCCACCGGTAATAAAGAGAGTTTTTGCGGTCATTCCCAGTGTCATCCCTTGCACGTGTGTTATTCGTTTTTCAATCGTGGTCTTGCTCGGAGCGAGGGGGATTGTAATATAATTTAGCACTGGCGATTTTATTATCAGTGGGTCAAAGCGCTGACTTTACGTGCAATGCTACTCAGTTACAGGAAGAGCGTATCAATGAAAGGAAACAAAACAGTATTAGTCACCGGCGGTGCAGGTTATATCGGTAGCCACGCTTGTGTTGCCCTGCTCGATGCGGGCTATAAAATTGTGGTGATCGATAATCTGGTCAATAGCTCGCCCCTGTCTATGGCGCGGGTAAAAAGCATTGCCGGTAAAGACTTTGATTTTATCGAAGGCGATATCTGCGATGCTAAAACCCTCGACAAGATATTCACCCAGTACTCAATCGATGCGGTAATGCATTTCGCCGGTTTAAAAGCGGTAGGTGAGTCCTGCACTAATCCACTGCTGTATTACCAAAACAATGTCGCCGGTACGCTGACCCTTTGTGAGGCGCTGCAAGGTTATGGTGTTGGTTGTATTATCTTTAGCTCCTCGGCAACGGTTTACGGCGAACCTCATACCGTGCCCATCGACGAATCTTTTCCGCTGCAGACTACCAACCCCTACGGCGCTTCAAAGAAAATGGTGGAAGATATCTTTCGTGATTTGGCTATGGCCGATGGCCTTGCGAAGGCAGGTTTTTGGCGGGTAGGTTTGCTGCGCTATTTTAATCCGGTCGGTGCCCACTCCAGCGGCATGATCGGCGAGGCCCCTAATGGCATACCCAATAACCTCTTGCCCTATATGTTGCAGGTGGCGCTTGGCAGGCAGGCGGAGCTCACCGTGTACGGTGACGACTACCCAACCCCCGATGGCACCGGGGTGCGCGACTATATCCACGTTGTTGATCTTGTCGCCGGTCACGTCAAAGCCCTGCAATATTTATTGGATGAAAACAATGATGCTGGTTGCCATACCTGGAACCTGGGTACGGGGCAGGGTTACTCGGTACTGGAGATGATCAAAGCCTTTGAAGCGGCAACGGATGCCAAGGTAGCCTATAAAATTGCGGCGCGCCGCCCCGGTGATATCCCCGCCTGCTGGGCCGAATCAGGTAAAGCCCTGCGGGAAATCCATTGGCAGGCGGAACTGAGTTTGCAGCAAATGATGAAAGATAGTTGGCGTTGGCAGTGCCAGAACCCCGAGGGTTATGTCGAATAAAGCTTCTCTGGTATCACTACAGTTGATTGCTAGTTGAGGCGCTATGTTGACGGTGGTGAATAGCAGGTTTCAGCTTTTCTTTTTTTAGGCTTTGTTCCAGGCAGCTTTTTGTAACAAAGTGATGGGTGATGGGTGATGGGTGGTGGTGTGCTAATGCACTTAGTAGCGTGGCTCATTGACATTGATGGTTGTACTAGCAGCCCTTGGCGATGCTCGTTTTGCCCTGTTCTGGTGGTGCAATGAAATTGTAGAAAGCACGAGGTGCTTGAGCTTAAGTATTTGTTTGTTGTTCGGTCGACGCTGGACTGGAGAGAAATGCGGAACTGGGTACGGCGGGGGAGCACAATTATTGGCGAGAGCCATTTGAAACGGCGAGGGCTAAAGTATGGGGCTGTTTACAGGCGTGGATTTAGTTTCTTGTAGGGGGGGGGAAGGGCGACTTAGCGTGAACGGCCCTCTGTTTTAGAGTTATTGATAAACTCTAAAACTCTGTGGTGAGCTTATAGCAGCCACACCACAGAGCTTGGTCTCAATAGCAGTGTTAGAGCTTGGCAGCGGCCTCTTTTTCTTCCTGGCGGGCGCCAGATAACATACCTGCTGCACCGTGGTTACCCTCGTGGCAGGCGTATTCAAACATCTGGTCTTCAGTCGCTTTCAGGGGAATGGCAGCGGTGAAGGGCTTGGTGAAAGTACTGGGGTCATTGACCGTGTACTCGTAGACCACACGCGAATCACTGGTGCGAGTGAAACGCTCGATCAAGGTGAAGTTTTCACCGGTGCCAACCACGCCATTCATCTCGGGCTCGGCGAGGTTGAGTGGTAGCTGGAAGGTGGGTGTTTTACCGGTGAAGTTGGTGGTTTCAACGACGAGGGTGTCGCCCTCCCAGTGGCCGCGAGAGTCGCCCGTCCATTTGGTCATTTCAGCGGGTAAGTGTGGGCTGCCATCCATGCGCACAACGCGTGCGTCGTGAATCATCTCGGTGAAGATCACCACTTCCTTAGGCGTTTGAATGATACGCAGGTTATTGTTGTAGGCGCTGGGGATTAGCGGTGGGCCGGCGTTGAAGCTCAACAGGCAGCGTTCAGAAAGACCCAGGGCCTCGGGGCCTACCGGGCGAAAATCAACGAGACCAATAGAAACGATGCCGCGCACCGGGGTCTGGCGCAGGTGATCGGTCTTCATCCGAGCCATAGCTTCGTCGGTTAATTTGGGCAGACGGCCATTGGCGGGAACGGTGATCAGGGATGTTCTTCTGTCCTCGTTCATTGAGGTGCCGTAGTCCATCCAGAAGTTGTTATACGCCCCCTCAATATCGGTATCGGCGTCGGTCTCGGCGGTTTTTTCGCGCAACTTATCGACATCCGTTGCATCGACGGCCTTTTGTCTGAAGGCGGCCTGTTCTTCGGCAGTGAATACCGCTTTATTACCCAGGGCTTTGGGGCGCTCGAGAGGTGTCAAGGTACGAAAATCCCATACGCCTTGAATATCGGGCTGGCCCTGAGAATTGCGCGGAGCTTCATAACCGGAGCTTTTGGCGGTCTCAGCGTAAGCGGAGATAGAGAACAGCAGTGTGGCCATCAGGCCTGCTGTTGGCAGTAGTTTGTGGACTCGAGTCATGTCGTACACCGTTTCTTTTGATAATTTTAGTAGCCCCTAAGCTACCACATTTGCTCTGGTGAAGGAACCGTACTGGCAGGAAGGTCGAGACGGAAAAGGCTTGCTGGTGGTTGCGAGGACAGCTACTGAAGGGGCGTTCTGTAGTGGGCCTAAGGCCATGAATAGCCTGTTCTGGAAGGTGTAAATGATGTGTTGCGAACAAATACAGCTCTCTCGCGATACCACTATTAGTGAGCAGGTGCTGTCGGTGAAAAAGGGTAGAGGAGATAATCAGGAGGGTCAGCCGGTGAGTTTTACCGCGCTGGCGAATAAGCAGCTTGGCTTTGGCTGACTTATAAGATCTCTAGGTGGTGTATTTGCCAGTTTTCAACGGCATAAACGTCACCGCTACCAGAAAACTGGATATCGCAGTTCCAGTTTAGGCGCTGTGGCTGTCCGAACTGGTTGTTTGCTGCAACGCTGGAAGCGAAGGTGTAGCGGCCGTGGCCTCGATGCTGGGCCGTTTCGGCGGACAGGGGGATTTCGGCAGAGCCTGGCAGCTGGAGAGAGTTTTTGACCAGGGTTTTACACATCACCAGGGCATCGATGTCGAGTTTGCGCGCCCGATCTGCCAATTCGTCATAGTGCTCAGAGAATTTTTCGGGGAATCGCTCTGCCTCATCAAGGCACCAGCCCATAACTAGGCTAAATTTTAGATCCTGGCCTTTGTTCGCGGCAAAGTCACTCATGCACACCAGGTGTTGATCACGACGAGTGGCAGGGGCTGTTTCACCAATACTTTGGGCCACCACGGCTTCGCGCTCATCAACCTTGAGTTCTGTATAGGTTTTAAGTGTTAATTGACTGATTTGTTGCGGGCTTAGGCTGGCACCGTCGAATATCTGCATCAAAAGCTCATATCCGAGCACGATAGCCGCAATCCAGGAGAATGCGCCAAGGGCTAGAGGTTTGGGTTGCTGACAGTGGGGGCATTGCGTGGCGTTTGCAGTGCGATTAAGTCGCTGATTACAGTGCTTGCAGTAAACAAAGCAGAGTTTCATCAAAGATCCATTTCCCTAACGAAAAAGGGCCAGTTAATTAACCGGCCCTTCGCGTTCTCAGTCCCGGAAAAGTCCCGAGAGAGTCCCTTTTTACTACTGCCTGGCCTGGAAGGCCAGGCTCACGTACGTTTGAATGGCGGAGGGGCAGGGATTCGAACCCTGGGACGGTCACCCGTCGCCGGTTTTCAAGACCGGTGCTTTCGGCCACTCAGCCACCCCTCCTTTCGAGGCGGGATTATACCGCCTGAAAAACAGTAAACAAGAAAAACTTTATTCCTTTTCGTTCTTTGTTGTTTCGGCCTCGTCGATCGTCTCGCTCTTATAGCGAGGATCGTTTTTAGCGCGTTTTATCGGTGCTGAAGGTTGGGCCAGGGCGGCACTCTGGGTGGTGTCCAGCGGTGCGGACAAACCCAGTTCGATGGCATTGGAGCTGACCACGGTTTCAACCTTGCTACTTTTTAAGCGCGGGTCATTACTGGCTCTGGCAGAGGGCGATGCTGGTTTTTTGCTGCCGGCTTGCTCGGTGCTGGCTTTATCGGCGAAGGGCAGGCCGATTTGACCTGTTGCCGAGACGACCTCGGGCTCACCAGATGCTTGCTCAGTCGACGCAGTAGTAACCTGCTCCGGTGAGGGCTCAGATGTATCTGTAGCGGTTTTTTCTTCAGAGGCTGCAGTCTTTGACGTGCGCGACTCAGGTGCTTGCTGCTGTTCTGTTACGGCAGGCTCCTCATTGTCGGCCGTTTCAGTGATTTCTGGCTGTTGCTCAACTGGAGCTTCGTCAGTCATCGCTACTTCGCTGCCAGTGTCTGACTTTGAGCTTACCTGTTCTGCTGTTGGCGATGAATTGTCGTCGACTTCGCTAGCAGCTGTTGGCGCGGGGCTCTCATCCACTGCAGTTGGTTGTGCAGGGGCGCTACTTGCTTGTTGCTCTGTAACAGCGGTTTGTTCCTGAGGGGCGGCCGCTACCTGGCTAGTCTCATTACTTGCCGGTGTAGTTGATGCCTGCACTGGGCTAGCTGTTGTTTGGCTGGCGCTCTCGCTGGCATCGGCTTTTTGTGCCGCGGTGTCGGCGAGCAAGTGCTCGGGGATCTCCTTGCGTTCCCGGCGTCGCTTTGGGGCTTGTTGGTGACCGCTAGGGCGGCGAGCCAGTTGCTTTGCTGCTGCACTCTGGGTTTTCTCAGCATCAGACTTTGGAGCGTCTGTGCTGTTTTGATCCTTGTCAGCACGTTCAGGGCGCGTACGCTTGTTGCCGGTTCGTTCGGTCTGGTCCTTGTTGCCGGTTCGTTCGGTCTGGTCCTTGTTGCTGGTTCGCTCAGCCTGGTCTTTGTTATCGGTGCGCGCGCTTTTATTGCGGTTGCCTCTTTGGTTGGCGCTACCCTTGCCAGCATCATCGGTGCTTTGCGTGTTATCTTTATTGCGTGAGTTGTCACGATCGCGATTGCGGTTGCCAGATGAGCGGTTGCGATTGCGGGAATTTCTGTTGCGACCATCCTGGCGCTTCTCGCCATCACGGGGTTTGCGTGGCGGCGGGGTTTCTTTTTTGGCTTCCTCAGCGGGCTCTGTGGTGGGTGCTTCGCTGATGGCAAACAGCGTGCGCCACAGTCGCTTCAACATACCATCTGGCTTGGCTTTGGGCGTGGTTTCGGTGGTGCCACTGTCTTTATTGGTGTCGGGGGCCTTCTCAATGGGTGCTGGAGCCTGAGTCTGAGGGGGCAGGTTTTGTACCGCAGGTTTGGGTATGGGTGGTAGCTTGGAGGGCTCCATGACTTCCGCGGCATCTTCTTTGGCAGCCTCAGCGGCGAGCTGATAGCTGTATTCTTTCTCATCGCCGGTTTCATCCTGAGCCCGTATGCGCTCCACCTCGAAATGGGGCGTTTCCATTGAGGGGTTGGGCAGGATGGTGAGACGGATATTATTGCGCTGTTCGATTTCGCTTATTTCATTGCGCTTTTCGTTGAGCAGGAAGGTGGCGACCGGAACCGGGGTAATGGCGCGAATTTCCTTGCTGCTTTCTTTTTGCGCTTCCTCTTCCATTAGACGGAGGATGGAGAGAGCGATGGAGCGTGTACCACGGATGGTGCCCTGACCACTACAGCGCGGGCAGACCTTAAAGGTCATCTCTTCCAGTGAGGGCTTGAGCCGCTGACGCGACATTTCAAGCAGGCCAAAGCGGGAAATACGGCCAACCTGAACACGGGCGCGATCGATTTCCAGGGCCTTGCGCACGCGGCTCTCGACCTCGCGTTGGTTTTTGCTGGCCAACATGTCGATAAAGTCGATAACGATCAGGCCGCCGACATCGCGCAGGCGTAGCTGACGGCCAATTTCATCGGCTGCCTCGAGGTTGGTCTGATAGGCGGTCTCTTCGATGCCGCCACCCTTGGTGGCGCGGGAGGAGTTGATGTCGATGGAAACCATCGCCTCGGTGATGTCGATAACGATGGAGCCACCCGAGGGTAATTTAACCTCGCGTTCGAAGGCGGTTTCGATCTGATTTTCGACCTGATAGCGATTAAACAGGGGAATTTTATCGTCGTAAAATTTCACCTTGTTGTGATCGTTGGGCATCACTTGTTGAATAAAGGCAGAGGCCAGCTGGAACACTTCGGGGCTGTCGACAATGACCTCGCCGATATCGGGGCGCAGGTAGTCGCGAATGGCGCGAATCACCACATTACTTTCCTGAAACAGGAAGTGGGGTGCGGAGGATTGTTGCGCTTCGTTATCGATGGTTTCCCAGAGGTGGAGGAGGTAATCGAGATCCCACTGCAGTTCTTCGGCGGAGCGACCGATGCCAGCGGTGCGAACAATAATGCCACAGCCCTCGGGAATACTGAGGCTGCGCATCGCCTCGCGCAATTCGCTGCGCTCGTCGCCCTCAATGCGTCGTGAAATGCCACCGGCGCGGGGGTTGTTGGGCATCAGCACCATGTAGCGTCCGGCCAGACTGATAAAGGTCGTCAGTGCTGCGCCTTTGTTACCGCGCTCTTCCTTCTCGACCTGGACAACGACTTCCTGGCCCTCTTTGACCAGGTCTCTAATTTTTTGCCGCCCCTCACCGCCACCGGAGCCCTTTTTAAAGTACTGGCGAGAAATTTCCTTAAGGGGGAGAAAGCCGTGACGGTCGGCGCCGTATTCGACAAAGGCCGCTTCCAGGCTGGGTTCTACACGGGTGATTTTACCCTTGTAAATATTGGCTTTCTTTTGGGTGTGGGCGCGGTTTTCGATATCGAGGTCATAGAGGCGTTGACCGTCGACCAGTGCCACACGAAGCTCTTCGGGTTGGGTGGCGTTTATCAGCATTCTTTTCATGGTATTCCTACATTTTCCTGCGGTGTATCGCTGCAGCGAAAATGCCCGGAGTCGGCACAAAAAAGCGTATTGGTCGTAACTGTTTGTAAATAGTACGTATTCCCCTGTTAAGGGCTGGTACTTCCTTAGTTACGTCGTCATTAGGTCGCTTGTTACCAATCACCTACTGTTGGGTGACTGCGGTTTTGAGGCTGGGTATAAAGCTAGCTTCGAATTCCTTTGGGTGACCTAAATTTGTTAGTGGCCGGTTATGGTTGGTATTAGTAAGGGCTAGGTTTGATTGCTCAAAATAGCCAGCTTAATGTGCGCTTTTCCTGTCTTGTTCGGCCGCTTGATTGCGGGCCGACAGCGCAGCGTGATTCTCAGTTCCTATTTACCATAACTTGCTAAAAACAGTATTGCTTATTTGTGCTTTGCATCTGGGCATATCGTGTGCATTTCAACACGATTGATGAAAAGTGCCTGCTCTACTGTTGCGAGGCAGACACTCGATAAAATTCATTCACTTTTGGAGAGCCTTAATTTAGGCTCTCCTTTAGCTGGTTTTTGTACCATACGTCTTTGGTGCCAAGCCGATTTTAAGGGCTTGTATCACCGGGCCATTATGGCCTTGTTGAGCGTCACCACGTTTGTCAGGCTCTGCTCGAGCGCGAATATAACAATATTTAGTAAGTTGTTCAATTGAAAGAATAAATCGCCGCTTATTGTTAGAATAGACGGATTCATTAGCAGGTTGGGTAAGGTGAGCGAAACAGAATCAGCCTTTGATCGGGTGCAGTATCTAGAGATCAGTGCTGACCAGGCCGGTCAACGCATCGATAATTTTCTATTAAGCCGTTTAAAGGGCGTACCTAAGTCCCGTGTTTACCGGCTGCTACGCAAGGGTGAAGTGCGGGTTAATAAGGGCCGAATTCGCCCGGAGTATCGCCTGAAAGAAGACGATATAGTCAGGGTTCCACCTATTCGTGTGTCTAAACAGGTCTCCGTTCTACCCGGTCGCTCTCTGCGCGGTATTTTGGCCGAAAGTATCATATTGGAAACCGAAGAGTTCCTGGTGATCAATAAACCCTTCGGTTTGGCAGTGCATGGTGGCAGTGGTATTAACCTGGGTGTTATCGAGTCGCTGCGAGCGATGCGCGAGCCCCATGCCTATCTTGAGCTGGCGCACCGCCTCGATCGCGATACCTCCGGTTGTTTGCTGATTGCCAAAAGTCGCCGTGTACTCAAGCATTTGCAGGACCAGATGCGCCAGCGCTCAATGGATAAGCGCTATATAACGCTGGTCTCGGGGCGCTGGGCCAAGGAGCGGCGCGAGGTAAATGCACCGCTACTGAAAACAACGGTGGCCTCGGGTGAGCGCATAGTGCGGGCCAACAGCGAGGGCAAGGCCTCCTTGACGCGCTTTAAATTGTTGAAGCACTACGCCAATGCGAGCTTGCTGGAGGTGAAACTGGAGACCGGTCGCACTCATCAGATACGAGTGCACTGTCAATTGGTTGGCCATCCACTGGCGGGTGACCCTAAGTACGGCAATGAAAATTTCAATCAAATATTGCAGGGGGTGGGCTTGAAGCGCTTATTTCTCCATGCCGCGCAACTGGCTTTTATATCACCCGCGACGGGTGAGAAGGTTAAGGTTCAGGCACCTCTGCCGGACGAGCTGGAAGGTTTGCTGCAGCAACTCTAGCCGGCCTTGTGCGGTGCGACCTACTACAGGTGTTCGGATTCATTCGATGACCTTCTACTGCATTTATAAATGGAGGCTCTATGCCTGAATTACTGATTTTTGACTGGGATGGCACCCTCTGTGACTCTCTTGCGCGGATTGCTCTTTGTTTACAGCTATCGGCAGCCGATGTCGGTTTACCGCCACCAAGCCTGGCGGCGGCAAAAAATATTGTCGGTCTCGGTCTTGATGAGGTCATGACCGAACTTTTTCCCGGTGCCGATAGTGCCACAACCGCGAATTTACGGGCCTCCTATTCGGCCCACTTCATCCGCGAAGACAGCACGCCCTCGGCCTTTTTCCCTGGTGTCAGGGAGCATCTGGAAAAGCTGCGTGAACAAGGTTTTACTCTGGCCGTGGCGACGGGCAAGAGTCGCAAAGGTCTCGACCGTGTACTTCGGGCCGTCGAGATGAGTAGTTTTTTCCACAGTACACGTTGTGCCGATGAAACGGCGTCAAAACCCCATCCGGCGATGTTGTTTTCCCTGCTCGATGAATTTGGGGTGGCGCCGCAATCGGCCTTGATGGTGGGTGATACCACTTACGACATGGAAATGGCGAGGGCGGCGCAGGTACCGCGCCTGGCGGTGAGCTATGGCGCTCATTGCCGCGAGCGTCTTTTGGCATACCAGCCGGTGGCTTGTATCGATGAGTTTACAGCCATTGACGCCTCAATTTAAAAGCGTTGGGCCTAATTGGACTCGCAGTCTGGCTGAAAGCCCCGCCCCGCCTTCTTGGTGGCTGGCGAGCCCCGTAGACGAGTAGTGGCTGGTGGGTAAGATATATTCTTTTCTTGTATATATATTGGTGTTTTTTGGGTCTAAATAAACTTGCGGCGAAGGACGCATGGTGGCAGGGTGAAAGACCCTAAAGCTGTTGGCAGGGGTAGGCTCTTATCGATAACTATTTATAAGGCGTCCACTATGTCACAGGAAAGATTATCTCAGAAAACATCGCCGCAAAAAGTGTCACAGAAATTAGCGCAGCGAGAAGTAAAGGATGTACAAAAGGCTACCGGTAAGGCTGGTTCTGGCCGCACCGTACCTGCAAGAACCCCCGCTAGTTCAGTCGATTCTGCCAGTATTTACTTGCGTGAAATCGGCTATGTCCCCCTGTTATCTGCAAAAGAAGAGGTCTACTACGCGCGATTAGCTCGCGATGGTGATGAGGCCTCGCGGCAGCGAATGATAGAAAGTAACCTTCGCCTGGTGGTTAAAATCGCCCGGCGCTACGTCAATCGCGGTTTGAATCTGCTCGATCTGGTGGAGGAGGGGAATCTCGGCCTGATTCGTGCGGTAGAAAAGTTTGACCCCGAGCTGGGTTTTCGTTTTTCGACCTATGCCACCTGGTGGATTCGCCAGAATGTTGAGCGTGCCCTGATGAATCAGACGCGAACCATTCGCCTGCCGGTACATGTGGTGAAGGAGCTGAATCAGTGTGTGCGCGCGACTCGGCAGCTGAGCCAGTCCCTCGATCACACGCCAACGGCCCAGGATATTGCCAATAAATTAGACAAAACCCCCGATCAGGTATTGAAACTCTTGCGCTTCAATGAGCGAGTGGGTTCGGTGGACGTGCTAATTGGCGATGATGTAAAGACGCTGGTTGATACCATTGCCGATGAGCATGTCTCCGATCCGGAGGTGTTGAGCGGCGATGACGATATTGCTGCGACCCTGGATCAGTTGGTGGGCGACTTAACACCGAAGCAGCAGGAGATTATTTGCCGTCGTTTTGGTTTGCGCAACTATGACGTTTCCACCTTGGAAGAGGTCGGCAAGGCGGTGGGGCTGACCCGTGAGAGGGTTCGGCAAATACAGATCGAGATACTCGCACAGCTGCGTATAACCATGAAAAAGCTGGGCATTGAGAGCGATATGCTGTTTGGTGGGGCCTAGAGCTCAAACCCGGCAATTGCCGGGCGGGTGTGGAAGTGGCTTAGCGCTCGAGTAGCTCCAGCTTGCCACTTTTACCGTCCCATTCTGTCGCATCGGCAGGTGGGTCTTTCTTGATGGTGATGTTCGGCCAGACGTCGGCCAATTCGGTGTTGAGCTCGAAGAAAACTTCCTGGCCCGCTGGAATTTCATCTTCTGCAAAGATTGCCTCGGCGGGGCACTCGGGTTCACACAGTGCGCAATCGATGCACTCGTCGGGGTGGATCACTAAAAAATTTGGCCCTTCATAGAAACAATCGACAGGGCAGACTTCCACACAGTCCGTGTATTTACATTTAATGCAGTTTTCCCCGACGATAAATGTCATGGCAGAGCTCTCCCGGTCGAGCTAAAGAATGAAAAGGCGGCGGATTATAGCTGAAAACTGGCTTTGATAGCAGCGCACGCTAAGCCTATTTCCCCTTGCTTAATAGCTTTAGGTTATAAAGCGCATCAAGGGCTGCCCGCGGGCTCAGTTCGTCGGGCTCGACCTGGTTCAGTGCTTCGAGCAATTGGCTGTTTACAGGTGCTGTGAACAGGTCGCTTTGCTGCGGTGCCCGAGGTGCTTCGATGCCCACTGTAGGGCTTGATGTACTTTCAAGTCGCTGTAATTCAAGTCGTGCATTGTCTAAGACATCGCTGGGCAAACCGGCCAGGCGGGCGACCTGTATGCCGTAACTCTGGCTGGCGGGGCCATCCTGTACGCGGTGTAGGAAGACGATATCGTCGTTGTATGCAGAGGCATCAAGGTGGACGTTGGCGACATTCTCAATACTTTCCGACAATGCGGTGAGTTCAAAATAGTGGGTGGCGAATAGGCAAAAAGCACCTACCTTTTCGGCCAGATGGATGGCGCAGGCCCAGGCTAGCGAAAGACCATCAAAGGTACTGGTACCACGGCCAATTTCATCCATTAATACCAGACTCTGCTCGGTGGCATTATTGAGGATGTTGGCGGTTTCCGTCATTTCCACCATAAAAGTAGAGCGCCCGCCGGCGAGGTCATCGGACGAGCCAATGCGGGTGAAAATTCTATCGACCATGCCGATGCGCGCCTGTGTGGCTGGCACAGGGCTGCCGATATGAGCCAGCAATACGATCAGTGCAGCCTGGCGCATATAGGTCGACTTACCCCCCATATTGGGGCCGGTGATAATCAACATTTGACGCTGCGGGTTGAACTCAAGGTCGTTGGCCACAAAGGGTGAATCCAGTACCTGCTCGACGACCAAATGGCGACCGTCGGTGAATTGAATGCCTGGCTCCTCGCAAAGCTGGGCGGGGGCCAGGTTCAGCGTCTCGGCCCGCTCGGCAAGGTTGAGCAATACATCCAGTTCGGCGATGGCAGCGGCGCTTTGTTGTAGCGGGGCGAGGTCGTCATTGAGACTGTCGATGAGGTTTTCATAGAGCGCTTTTTCTCGCGTCAGGGCACGACTTTTTGCACTCAGGGCCTTATCTTCGTAGCCCTTGAGCTCGGGGGTGATGTAGCGCTCCGCATTCTTTAGGGTTTGGCGGCGAATATAGTGAGCGGGCGCCTGATCGGACTGGCCCTTGCTAATTTCAATGAAGTAGCCGTGTACTCGGTTAAAACCCACCTTCAAGGTGGCGATACCACTGGCTTCGCGCTCACGTTTCTCCAGTTCAATCAGGTAGCCGCCGGCATTACTGCTAATGGCGCGCAGTTCGTCGAGTTCGCTGTCAAAGCCCTCGGCAATGACACCGCCCTCGCGAATCACTACCGGGGGATTCTCGATCACGGCCTTGTTGAGCAGAGATACCAGTGCCGGGTAGGTGGCAATTTGTGCGCACAGTGCGCTCAGGCGTGGCGCCGAAGTGGTACCGAGTGTGGCGTGTAAATCGGGAAGCACCGCCAGGGAATCGCGCAGTCGCGCCAGGTCCCGAGGCCGGGCCGAACGCAGGGCAATGCGGGCGAGGATACGTTCGATATCGCCAATATTTTTTAAGACCTCGGCACTGTTTTCGTAACGGTAGTCGGTCTGTAGCTCGAGTATGGCCTGTTGGCGGGCCTGCAAGGTAGCGAGCTGGCGCAGTGGCCGATTGAGCCAGCGCTGCAGCAGCCGTGCGCCCATGGCCGTAGCTGTGTTATCCATCACCGCCAATAGGGTGTGCTCGTCGCCCCCGCTGGGGTTGGTGTCGATTTCGAGGTTGCGTCGGGTTGCGGCATCGAGAATGACACTGTCATCGTGGTTTTCATGGTGAATACCGCGCACATGGGGCATGGCGGTGCGCTGGGTTTCCCTGGCGTAATTGAGCAGGCAGCCAGCGGCCATCAGCGCCAGTGGCAAATGCTCACAGCCAAAGCCCGATAAATCTCGTGTTGAAAATTGTTCACAGAGGCTGGTGCGGGCTGTATCGAGATCAAAATTCCAGGGCGGCTGGCGGCGTAGGCCCGGAAAATTAGCGACCAGTCCATTTTCGGCAAGCTCCTCACTGACTAATAATTCGGCGGGGTTGAGACGTTGTAATTCACCGAGCAGGGCATCGCTGCCACTGACCTCTAATATGAGAAAACGCCCGCTGCCGATGTCGAGGCTGGCGATGCCGTACTTCTCATCTGCACAGCTAACGGCAACCAGCAGGTTTTCGCGGCTGCCCTGCAGCAGTGCCTCGTCGGTAATGGTGCCCGGTGTAACGATGCGCACCACCTCGCGATCAACGGGTCCCTTGCTGGTCGCGGGGTCGCCGATCTGTTCGCAAATGGCCACGGATTCACCGAGTTTCACCAGGCGGGCCAAATAGTTGTCGGCGGCGTGGAAGGGTAGCCCGGCCATGGGGATGGGTTGTCCGGCCGACTTGCCCCGAGAGGTTAGGGTGATATCGAGTAAGCGTGCGGCTTTTTTTGCATCGTCGAAAAAAAGCTCGTAAAAATCGCCCATGCGATAGAAAAGTAAGGTATCGGGGTGCTGGGATTTGATGCGCATAAACTGCTGCATCATCGGTGTGTGTTCTTGTTTAGCGCCACTTTTCACACTACTTGTTTTTCCGGTCGTTTTCTTTATTTTATTCATATTTTTCAATAAGTTATATGTATTTATTTTGAGGCTTTTACTTCCGTAAAGTGGCAGGGCGTGTCATGCCGTTGCACGGAATAACGGTGTTTGGTATAGCATATAGTATAACATTTGGTGTAGCATATCGTGCATGGGCTAACGAGTTGCCTTGGGTTAATTGAGATGAAAGTAGCATGGGAAAGCCTATGCATAAAATTATGGATGTGGATATAGGGGGGATTACTTGTGGCACAGGATGTTATAGCTTTTCCTACACCCTCGCACTCAAAAAGGTCAGCCGATCTATCAAGGCCCCTAACAGCGTTGCAGGTAAAGCGTCATAACGTTGGGATCTTATCTGATGCCGCTCCACACCAGGGGCTGCGATTACGGGCTAATAAAAACGGATCTAAAACGTGGACTTATAGGTATAGAATTGCAGGAAAATTGAAACAGCTGAAGCTAGGCTCTTTCCCTGCAATGACCTTGGCTGAGGCAAGAGGGGCACTACTTACTCAAAAGAAGTTGAGAGAGGAAGATCTTGACCCGCGACGGGTGGCCGCTAATAAAAGACTAGAAGCAGAGTTGGCCAATTTTACTTTTGCCCAGATGGTGGATTTATATCTAGTTGAAAGGATTGAGAAAGATCGTACACTCAAAGGGGCGGCGGAAACGCGGCGGTTATTTGATTATGACATGGGTGGGTTGGCATCGCGTTTAGTGGAGGATGTCAAACCTGTGGAGATTCACAATCATATTCTCGCTATTGCAGACAGAGCCCCTCGCTTAGCGCTGGCTTTCAGGGCTGAGCTTTCTAGAGCTTGGCGTTATGCGTCCAATACAGGGCGACTTAGCATCCCCTGCCCAATCAATAGCGATACGGGTGGAAAGTTAAGACAAGGTAAGAGAGAGCGTTTTTTGAGTACGGCTGAGCTTCAGCTTCTGCTGCCTTGGATGGATAACTACTCTGATACTGTAGCTGATGCTCTGCGCTTGACGCTGTATCTCGGTTTACGAAGTGGGGAGGTGTGTAAATTAAGAGATGCTTGGGTGGAAGAAGAGCAGGATGGTTGGTGGTTGACGATCCCCTCATCTGAAATGAAAAAGCAGCATTCGGATCATCGTGTTCCCTTGGTGGGTTCAGCGCTTGCTGTTGCTAAAAAGCGATCGGGTTGTGGGTACTGGTTTCCTTCGAGAGTTTATTCATATATAGGGCAAAAAGTTCTTGGTGTGGAGATTTACAAATACTCTGGACGATCGTCTGCAAACAGGTATAAAAACAAGATTCTTTGCCCCGTGACTAATTGGGCTGCTAATGACTTACGTAAGACGGCTAGAACGCATTTGGCTGCATTAGGGTGTCCATTTGAGGTTGCGGAGGCAATATTGCACCATAAGTTACCTGGGGTTGGTGGCCTCTATAATAGACATTCTTACGAAAATGAAAAAAGGGAGTGGTTGGCTAAGCTAGGTGAGTTGTTAGATAGTCTGGGGCTTTCAAGGCAAGACAACACATAGAGCTGATAAGCCATCGTGAGTAAAGCGCAATGACATTTCTCGAGCCCTATCCCACCCGTAAAGATACACTCGGTATAGGTACCCCCAATACGCAGGCCGTGGGGCGGCAAGCGAAACGCGGAATCCGCGCCTGGTGCAGAAATAGCTGGGCCACCGGAATTTAGAAACCACGGTGATCTACATGGATGCGATGGGGGACGAAGAGCGCACATTAGCGGGGCGGATGTGGGGATAGATGGAATATGTGAAAATAGGATGGTTTTCAAATCACCCTATTCTCGGGCAGGCTCCTAGGTTACTTAATTATCCATTCCCCCTTTGAATATATGCGAACGGTCTTGTAAAAGACTATATGTATCTTCACTTTGCATGGTGTTAGCTAGAGAATGGCCAGAAAAACTGACAAGCCACAACGTAGTTACTAAGTATAGAAATAATTTTTTCATGGTAAATTTCTCCTATGCCGCTTTGCTAGTGAAAAGTAAATTAAGGTAGGGTTGCATAATTAGTTCTTCGCGAAAGGATGGCGTATTTGGTGTTGGCTTGTAGTCTGGGTCACTGAAACGACTATCCAACTTGATTAAACGCTGCAACATTATGGATATGTAATCTATATCCTCGGTTACAGCACCAGCTAAAATTGAATTCCTCACGACTAAATGGTCTGTTGGAACAACTTCTAAAATACTTTCTATAACATTGAAGTAGTCTTTTTCTTGCAGAGTTTTTATAAAGCTCGCGCGGCTATTTTTACAAGATAGTATGCTTTTTTCATTCGTATTATAGAGACTTGAAACGATAGCGTGTTCTACCCTGTCAACGTAATATTGTGCAAACATTCCAAGATGTTCTCTATGCTCGGTTAGAAGATTGACAGCAGTTTGCATGTATTCTCTAGCTGTAGCTGCTAATTCGTCATCATGATGTCCCCATTTAGAAGAACTATCGGCCAGCATAAAACCCACCAACCAGTTCAGACGAGCGTATTCGATGGACTTGTCCACATCAATCCCTATACCTATATTACGAAGCTGTGATACAGAGCCTACGAAACTTAATAATAGGTCGATATCCTTCTCAATAAAATTCTTGAGAGTCATTTGATTCGTTGACCTGGCTATTTCGTATTCACCGAATAGTCTTTCTAAGTACTCAGGAAAGGGACTATTAATTAGCTCGCGGTGTAATTTCAGAATGTCGGGTAGGTATTTGAATGATTGGCGGTATCCAGGCCTTTTTAATTTTGAATAGCCTCTTGTGGATATCGGAATCTCTCCAGCAAGCTGAGTATCAGTTTTACGATCCCCAGTTATTATCTTATGTGCGTACTGAATCTCTCCGCATTTAATGTTTGAAACCATGAGTGACTCCTTCTTTGTAAATGACGTCTTCTTATGGCATCTACCATAACAATAAGTTCAGATAAAAAAGTGCAAATAGACCAGAAAAAATGCGTGTTTTCGGTTCTGCATACATGCATTGTCTGGTGTAGTTCAATCCCACCTCTGACTAACTATAGTGGAAACCGTAAGCAATGTAGCTTACTCAATTTTCACAAATAGAGTCATTAGCACTCAGAGGGTATAAAAATGTTCCGCAAAAAATTGAATAAATTTATCGTAACTGCTACGACGATCTCCGCATTCATGCTTCCTGGTATTAACTCTGCGATAGCCGGTTCTTATTGTGAAGGTGAATACAGTAAGGAGATTTACAAAGTAAAAGCCACGTACATGCCCGCATTGCAAGATCTCCAGAAAGAAATTAAGCGCATCCAAGATGCTGGTCTTGACCCTTCAAAATATGTAGTCGATTTTGAAGGGGAGTTTGTACCGATTACCTACAAGTATGGTGTGCTTTTTAACCGTTACCAAACTGGAGCAGCACACGCAGCAGGTAGCGCGGAAGGCTGTATGGACTCTGTTGCTCCTGCTCAACTCGCGGCAGATTTGGGGGTTATTTTGGGTACTGGCGGTTTATCTTTGATTCTTCCGGAACGAATGACGCGCATTGATATGGGCGAAGTTCTGAATGGGAAGCCGTTTGGTGATGACAGTGCCGCTATCCCGAAATTTCGTGATGATGCTTTCAAGGTCATAGGCGTTGATCCAGAAAGCCCTGGGACAATAGGCAACATTATCAAGGACCCGTGGAAGTGCGTCACTTTTCAGAGGAGGTGTTAGGCGCTATCGTTCATCAAAAAAGAGCAACATCTTATTATTAGGAGTTAACATGAAAATATTTTCTTTAGTACTAGCCTTATTGGCTATCGGTGGAGTCTCAGGTAGCGTATCAGCGGCTCATGTGGACAGTGTAATTCAGGAAGAGACGATCAACCATGGTTCTAGTGGCCGAAAAGCAGGCTCCAGCGGAATTCCTCGGCCACGTGGAGGATAGAGTTTTCAGATGTGGTAATTGTTAGTATGACAAAGCCGCCGAAAGGCGGTTTTTTTATCGTATCCATTTTGGCCGTGCAAAGCGCCGCCGTGTCTTGAATGGCCTCTGAGGCCAGCTGAATCTTGCCTTCTTCAATTTGGCGGTTACCCAAAGCCAGTATCTTTATCAGGGTCAGGGTTTCTTGTGCTTGTTCATAACTTTTAACATTCTGCATCAACATTTTCAGTGATAATCATGGGCTCGCGTTGGCTGTCGAGTTTGCGGAAGATTTCAGAAATATGGGCCTTGAGGTCGCTAATGGGTTTAATGTGCCTGGAGAGTTTCATTGTAGGAATCTTTGGATTGAGTAGACCTTAATATAGACAAAATTTAGCACTAGCCTCAAGTGCTCGTGTCGAAATGCGGATTTTGAGACGCTTATGTGGGTGTAGAAGGAGCTATGCAAACAGGCTTATTGATAATTTGGAATAAAAATAACGCCTGTTATTCCATAATAGAATATGATATAATGGTAACGCGCTTTCTCACACAGCTTGCGTAGAATTATCTATGCAAAACAGCAGGTTACAGAGATCTCTGTGCTTGCTGACGCGATTCAAGTCACGATTCAACTTAACTACTAATCATACCAGCGTATAGCTGATGGCCTGAGGGGCTCCCCCTCAGGCTTCTCTGTGCCTGTCGTTTGGAGAATGTTTATGAAAATCAAAGAAGATGCTCTAGCGTTGCCTATTGAAAAGACTCTGGTTGCTCTTATTGAGGGGGTGTTAGCTGAAAAGGGGGTAGCGTGCTCTCAATGCGTAATACTGAATTTTAGAGACCCTTCGTATCGCGCTAAAGAGGGAGGGTATCACCCGGTCGAAATCATGCTCGATAAAAATGGCCTCATTCAGTACATCACGGACTTTGCCTATATGGGGCAAGGTGATTTTGCTGAACTTGATAAAGAGCTGGATTTTGATTTTGCTGCTGGGGTCTTTCAGCAGATGGGGAAGTGTTACCCGATTGCTGATGGTTGGGAACTTTTTGCTGTCTGGCAAAGTAACTTTTGTGCGTATTTTGAGTGGGGTGTGTTTGCGGTTAGTACCACTATTTGGGGCGATGTTTGATGGACAGGGAGGGTAGGAACTCCCCGCCGTTTAATCAATTGCCCACCTGCTGTATTACCAACCTACAACCAGAGGCGAATTGTGAGCCTAGCTCAAGACAACTGCGTGTAAAACCTCGACCCTACCAACAGGGAGGCTTGGACTCATTGTGTGGGGTTTACGTCTTAATGAATGCGGTCAGGTACCTAGGCCCTCGGCGGCACCTTCGTCATTATGAGGTGCTGATTGAGAATGTATTAACACACCTCAATAATAGGAAAAAGGGGCTATCAACCACTGCGAGGCTGGCGGGAGGAGGCACTTACCTGCAGGAAATCGCCTCAGTGTTAAAGACAATTATCTGTCCCCGCTATGGCATCCGCCGCGCCAAGCCCTACCACCAAGATCATGACACGACATTGGATCACTTCTTATCTCACTGCCAAGATTTTTTGGAGAAGAGTGGGGGCATTATTCTTATTGGAATTGATGGCACTTACGATCATTGGACCTTGATTCGGGAGGTGACGGATAAGCGGGTGTTGTTGTACGACTCGAATCAATTGCAGTATTTCAGGCGTGCGCATTGCTGTTTACCCAGTGATCAGCGCTTAACAACGCATATCCTATTACCCACCCACACCTACTTTCTCTGGTTAGGGTGAATTCAAAAGCCTCGACCCAAAGGGCTTGGTTGAATCTCGAAAAGCCAAGCGACCTCAACGTAAACCTTCGTTAGTCACTCCCTAAAAATAGGCTTCGTCAGAGAGGTATGTCTTTTTAAGGCAGGCTCATCCGTGCCCGCCCCAATCAGTGTGTTTAACGAATTGAAACGTTCCTATTGCCAATCATGTCATTGGCGATCTCTTATAGGTATTCATTATGAAACCATTTAAAAGCAGTGGTAAACAAGGCCATTATTTTGTGAAAGGCCCCGTCTCTTCAGCCGATATTATCGCGATGGCGAAAAAGCTCATCAACAGACAGTTTTCTAAAGGCAGGGTTATGGACGGTGCTGCATCCTCAAAAGACTTTTTGGCATTGAAGCTGGGTCAGTTAGAGCATGAAGCTTTTTGCATCATCTTTCTTGATACGAGGCACAAAATTGTTGCCTTCGAAGTGTTGTTTAGAGGCACGATTAATGGCGCAAGTGTTTACCCTAGGGAGGTTGTGAAAGAGGCGCTCAGTGTTAATGCCTCCGCCGTTATCCTGGCTCACAATCACCCTTCAGGTGTACCAGAACCCAGCCAAAGCGATATCAATATTACGCAGCAATTAAAGGATGTGCTTGCGGTGGTCGATGTGCGTGTACTTGATCACATTATTGTAGGAGGGGCGAGGACGGTATCAATGGCTGAATTGGGTTTGATACAGCAAGGCTAAAGCTGTTTGCTTAACCGTCAGTCTCCTCTCAGTGAGTGCGTTCTAGCGCTTCGAAAAATCCCCAAAAAAAAACCTGCAACGCTCTGCACGACAAATAGCCCGCTAACAGGGGGTTATTTCACCATTCACGCTTCTCTCTAGCTTATGTTAAGACCTCTTAAAAGGTCGTTAGGTGTTGTTAATTGCTGTCTCTATTACTGCCTAGGCTGCGTGCTGTCGTGTGTGTTGATGCTGTTTTTTTGGTTCGAATTTGGGGTGCGATCTCTTGTTAAAACAATCGATGACTCTTCTAAAAATGTGGCCTGGTGCCTTTGCTCTACAAGTGAGGTGCCCAGGCTGCTGGAGAATTTTGTATGAAAAATACGACCATGGAAAAACACGATTTTGAAAAAAAGTTGGGGCAGTACTACGCCTTGATTCACGAAACTGGCAGCAACCCTGCAGCGCTGTATTTGGATAACCTTGCCCCAAGTGGGAGGCGTTCAATGCGAAGCTTGCTGAATACAGCAATGTTGCTTTTAGGATTTGATGATGTCTTAGAACAGCAGCCTTGGCACCTGATTGAGTTTCGGCATTTGGCGGATCTGAGGACAATACTGACAAAGGCGGGGAAGTCGACCAATACGATTAACCTAACCCTGTCAGCCATGAAAGGGGTATTGGGCGCATGCTTTAGCTTAGGTCTCATCTCAGGCGACAAGTGGTTGATGTTGCGAGAAGTTAAACCTGTGAGGGGGGCTAAATTACCCTCAGGGCGCGCATTAAGTAAGCGTGAAGCCAAAGCTATTCTTGCAGCGTGCAAGCGTGAGAAGAGTGCGCTGGGTACAAGGGATGGGGCGATGATTGGCCTTATGCTAGCGACAGGCTTGCGGCGCTCGGAAGTGGTGACGGTGCAGTTGGATGACTACAACTCGCGCAATGGGCAGCTGAATATTTTGTCGGGGAAGGGCAATAAACAACGTGTCGCATTGATCGATGTTGAGTGGCGACGCTTGATCAGACCTTGGCTTAATCTGCGGGGGAGGGAGGAGGGCTATTTATTTAACCCTATTGACCGTGGTGGGGTCATTGCAAATAGAGGCATGTCAGCCCAATCGTTGTACAACATTGTTCGTTGGCGTTCAGAGACTGCAGGGGTTGGCGTGTGCAGGCCTCACGATCTACGTCGCACCTATGTCACGTGGTTATTGCAGGCGGGGGTTGATCTGAATACGGTGCGTCAAATGGTGGGGCATAGCAGTATTGAAACAACGGCGCGCTATGATTTACGTGATGATGAGGCGATGCGTAGGGCGGTTAAGTGTTTGGGATTGGCGTATAAGAAGTCAGGCTAAGGTTGATAGTTATCGTTGGCTTCTAGCCAATTCTTGGATTCAACTTCGAAGTGCATAACATTTAAGCCGCAATCTTTAGCAAATGTTCCTGCATGATCTTGGCGGGTGTTTGATAGTTTAATGCCTTCCTCGGTCTGTTGTTGAGCTT
>MAAC01016908.1_pt1 | contig 30746 bp, 22 predicted proteins | sample 1115981 | NCBI WGS metagenome assembly MAAC01 (sample SAMN04961126, study PRJNA320927) | seawater metagenome | isolation source: sample BD02T64 sea water enriched with oil for 64 days | place: USA:Gulf of Mexico | collected 2013-07-27 | reverse complement strand
CTTAGAATCGAACGAGTAGTTCTCAATCTCTAATATACGTGGCATTGCACCGCATAGAGTTTACCTGGTTTCACTACAGCCGAACTGTACTTGCTTTCTGTTGCACTTGTCCTCAACTTGCGCTGGACGGACGTTATCCGCTATGCTACCCTATGGTGTCCGGACTTTCCTCTTTACTATAAAAGTAAAGCGATAAGAAAGGTCTGCTAAATTTTATGCGGCAAAAATACAGTTTTATTTAGAATTTGCTCCATAAAAAAACCGCTCAAATTAATTGAACGGTTCATTATATTATTATGTCTTTCAATTTTTACGAAAACATATCTTTAACTTTTTCAAAAAATGATTTATCTGAAGTATTAGGATTTGGCTCAAAGTTCTCATCATCTTTCATCGATTCAAAGAACTGTTTTTGCTCTTTAGACAATTCTTGAGGTGTCCAAACATTGATATGAATCAAGAAATCCCCATTTCCATAACGTTCAATACTTGGCAATCCTTTTCCTTTCAATCTTAAAATTTTACCAGATTGTGTACCAGCATCAATTTTAATCTTCACTTTTCCAGTAACCGTTTCTATTTCTTTGCTTATTCCTAAAACGGCTTCTGAATAGTTTACATACAGATCGAAATGAATATTAGTACCTTCTCTTTTTAAGAATTCGTGCGAGATTTCTTCAATCACCACTAATAAATCACCAGAAACAGAATTTTTACCGGGTGCTTCATTTCCTTTTCCTGCAACTTTTAACTGTACACCTTCTGTAACACCTGCCGGTATTTGAATAGAAACCGTTTCTTCTTTGGCAATCAATCCGTTTGCATCAGCACCACTAGGTTTCGATTTGATACTTTGACCTGCACCTTGACAGGTTGGACAGGTTGCTGCAGTTTGCATTCTACCTAATATGGTGTTGGTAACTCTTGTTACTTGCCCTGCACCATTACAAGTAGTACATGTCGAATAAGTAACTCCGTCTGCCTGAACTTTTCTTCTTACTTTTACTTTTTTCTCAACTCCTTCAGCAATTTCTTTTAAAGTCAATTTTACACGAATTCGCATATTACTTCCTTTAACTCTAGCTTGCCTTGAACCGCCACCTCCACCGAAGCCGCCACCAAAACCACCACCGAAAATATCTCCGAATTGGCTAAATATGTCATCCATATCCATTCCGCCGCCGCCAAAGCCACCACGTCCACCACCTTGACCACCTTCAAATGCTTGGTGACCATATTGATCAAAACGTGCTTTCTTGTTATCGTCGCTCAGTATTTCATACGCCTCAGCTGCTTCTTTAAATTTCTCTTCTGCAGTAGCATCATCAGGGTTTTTATCTGGATGAAATTTAATAGCCATCTTACGATATGCTTTTTTAATTTCTGCTGCCGATGCTGATTTGTTAATTCCTAATACTTCGTAATAATCTCTTTTTGCCATTTCTTTTGCTTTGTCTGGTCGAGCGCAGTCGAGACCTTCTTAGTACCTCTCGACTGCGCTCGAGATGACATATTATTGTATATTATTGACCTATCACCACTTTAGGGTAACGAATAATTTTATCGCCTAATTTGTATCCACTTTCGATACAGTCAATTACTTTTCCTTTTAACTTATCTGTTGGAGCTGGAATTTGAGTAATTGCTTCATGAATATCTGCATTAAAAGCATCACCTGCTCTTACGTCCATAATAGTCAATCCTTTTTGTTCTAAGGTTTTTTTCAATTTATCACTTATCAATTGCATTCCTTTTAACAACTCTTTGTCTTTTGCTTTTTTGATTTCTGTCAACCCTCTGTCAAAATCATCCATAATTGGCAGCATAGATGTCATCAAATCTTGACCTGCTGTCTTAAATAATTCGATTCTTTCTTTTGTTGTTCTCTTTTTATAATTTTCAAATTCAGCAAACAAACGTAAATACTTATCTTTTTCTGCTTGAATCAATTCCTCTGGGGTCAATACTTCTTCAACAACCTCTTGATTTTCTTCAACTTGCGCTTCAGACTCAATATTCTGTATCTCTTCTTCTTTTATATTTTCTTCTGTATTCATTCTTGTAATCGTTAAATTGTAGACAATTTATTGGCAATAATTTTGCCAATAAAAAAATAGTGCCAGATTGACACTATTTTCGCACTATTAGTATGCTTTTTTTAAGCTAATCTATTAAAGGTTTTGCATCTAAGTTCCATTCTTTTTTTATCTTGATATTCAAATATTTTAATATAGTTGGAACTACAGTCGTTTGTGGAATTGATTTTATTTCCAAATCTTTCAACTTTTTAAACAACACCTTGTTTTTAAAACTTTTAAAATAAGAGTTACCTTTTTTATTCATCCCAATAAAAATGGTTTTCTCCGTCAATGTCTGATTCCCGTGACCTTTACCTTTAGAGTCTCTTCCATGATCAGTAACCAACATAACCAACCAATCTTCATTGTGTTTCTGTTCTCTTTTTTGAATCACTTTTAACAACTCTCCAATCTGTGCGTCTACTTTTTGAGTAGCTTTACTATAAGCTTTACCAAAACCAACAGCATGTCCAGCATGATCAATATCATCTAAATGAATAAAAGTAAAATCTGGTCCGTGCTTTTCAATATGATTTACTGTTATTTCAGTCGAAATTTCATCATTACCGCCTTGGGTAGAAAAGTCGACAGAATAGATGTCTTTGTACAACAGTAAATTGATGTTCTTCCAAGTTGAAATACTTGAAGTCTTTAATGTAGGTTTAGTCGATTTAATAAATTTAAAAATACTACTAGCGGTACTTATTTGACTTGCAGAATTACTAGTAATTCCGTGTTTATCTGTCCAAACTCCAGTTAATATAGTTACCCAGCTTGGTCCACTAGAGGTTACCTGTTGTGATGATGTACCAAATACACCACCATTATATCCTCTTTTAATGGTGAATTTATCAAAATTTGGCGTTGCTACATTTGCAATTTGTTCAAATTGCAAACCATCAATTCCTATGAGTAATACTTTCTTTTTCTGACCAAAAGTAATGGCAGTAATCAATACAAATACTAAAATTAGGGTCTTTTTCATTAAGAGAGCTTATCGTTTAATCTTCTATTCTTTCAATTTGTGCACCAATAGATTTTAAACGAGCTTCAATATTTTCATAGCCTCTATCAATCTGCTCAATATTGTTGATAATGCTTGTTCCTTTTGCCGAAAGTGCTGCAATCAATAATGAAATTCCCGCTCGAATATCTGGCGATGTCATTTTAGTCGCTTTTAATTGCGATTGATGATCGTGCCCAATAACAACTGCTCTGTGAGGATCAGACAAAATAACTTTCGCTCCCATATCGATCAACTTATCTACAAAGAACAAACGGCTTTCAAACATTTTTTGATGAATTAAAACAGTTCCTTTTGCTTGGGTAGCAATGACCAGTACAATACTTAATAAATCTGGTGTAAATCCTGGCCAAGGTGCATCTGCAACAGTTAAAATAGAACCATCAATATAATTTTGAATCTCGTAACTTTCTTGTTCAGGAATGTAAATATCATCACCTCTTTTTTCAAGATTGATTCCTAGTTTTCTAAAGACATTCGGAATTTGCCCTAAATCTTTCCAGCTTACATCTTTAATTGTCAATTCAGACTGTGTCATTACAGCAACACCAATCCAACTTCCAATTTCAATCATATCTGGTAAAACTCTATGCTTACAGCCACCCAAAGACTCAACGCCTTCAATAGTTAATAAGTTAGAACCAACACCAGAAATTTTTGCGCCCATAGCATTCAACATTTTTGACAATTGTTGAATGTAAGGCTCACAAGCTGCATTGTAAATAGTTGTAGTTCCGTTTGCCAAAACTGCTGCCATTAAAATATTGGCAGTTCCGGTTACAGAAGCTTCATCTAACAACATGTCAACTCCAGTTAAACCATTTGGAGCTTCTACACCATAAAAGTATTCTTCTTTATTATATCTAAATGTTGCTCCAAGTTTAATAAAACCTTCAAAGTGCGTATCTAATCTTCTACGTCCAATTTTATCTCCTCCAGGTCTAGGAATATATCCTCTTCCGAAACGAGCTAATAATGGACCAACAATCATGATAGAACCTCTTAAAGAACTACCATCTCTTTTAAATTCTGCAGATTCTAAATATGGTAAATTGATTTCATCAGCTTGAAAACTATAAGAATTAGCGGTTAACTTTTCAGTCTTCACTCCTAATTCTCCTAAAATAAAAATCAGTTTGTTTACATCAATAATATCAGGAATGTTATTAATAACAACTTTCTCTGGAGTTAATAAAACTGCACAAATAATTTGTAACGCTTCGTTTTTAGCTCCTTGTGGAGTTATAGTCCCATTTAATTTGTGACCACCTTCAATTTTAAATGACGCCATTCTTATCTTTTTCTATTAGTGTGATTATTTCTATTATTGGTATTTCTATTGCTATTCGTATTCGAATGTGTCTTTCCTTTATTCCCTTGTTGTGAAGATCTTTTTCTTAGTAAATTTTTACTCTCAGAAAGTTTCTCTTCAGAATTTGTCAAATCAATTTTACGATCAGATAAATCTAACAAATGTTTAAAAATAACGGCATCATCAACAGTATCCTTGTTCCAGTTTAAATAACATTTTTTCATATGATTTGCAATGGTAAACACCAATGCGTCTCTCTTTTCTCCATCTTCCCAAGACAATGCAACATTAATCATTGTTTGAATATTATTACCATAATAGCGATATCTTGATGCCGACTTTGGATATGGTAATCCTTCTGGTTTTTCTTGTAACTCTTCTTTTGAAGGTCTATCATATGGAGAATCTGCGTCTAAGTCAAATCCTGACATAATGAATAATTGATCCCATAACTTGTGTTTAAAATCTGGTACATCACGTAAATGAGGCTGTAAATTACCCATTACATCTACAATCGCTTTCGCCATTGTATTGCGTTCTTCTTTAGTTTCTAAAGCCACACAGTGATTTACTAATTTTTGTATATGTCTACCGTATTCAGGAATAATCATTAAAGATCTACCTGAGTTATATTCTAGTTCGAATTCCATTCTAAAGTATATTGAAATGTATAGCTAAAACGCTGTTGATTTCTATTTATTATTGTAGTAATTAAAGGTTGCAAATTAGCCAATTACTTTAAGCTTCGCAAATTGCAATAACAATTTCTTTTTACCGACCGTTCCAAATTTGATTTCAGCTTTTTTATTAGGACCACTTCCTTCTAAGCTCAACACTTCTCCTGTTCCAAATCGATTGTGTTCTACAAATGATCCTACAACCACATTATTATCAAATAAATTAGAATTTCCTCCTGTAGTTTGAGAAACTTTTTTCATTCTTTTTGGCGGAATAAACGGCTGTTCTTTCTTTGCTTTAAATTCTTGTTTTTGGCGCTTGATTGGTTTTTGAAAACGAATACCTTTAGGCTCTTCATCAAACAGACTAGCGTCTACAAAACGATTAGAACTTGTTGGAACATTTTTTGGTGTTAAATACTCTAAAAATTTATCATCAACTTCTTCTAAGAATCGACTCGGTTCTGCATCTGTTAACTTTCCCCAACGATAACGAGTTTGTGCATAACTTAAGTATGCTTGATGTTCTGCTCGTGTCAATGCCACATAAAACAATCGACGTTCTTCTTCTAGTTCGCTTCTGGTATTCATGCTCATTCCTGAAGGAAATAAGTTTTCTTCCAATCCAACAATATACACATATGGATATTCCAATCCTTTAGACTGGTGTATGGTCATCATTGAAACCCTTGGAGTATCATCTTTTTTATCTGAATCAAAATCGGTAGCCAAAGCAACATCCTCTAAAAACACAGGTAAAGAAGCATCATCTCCAGTTTCTATTTTATCAGTAATAAAATCTTTTACACCATTCAATAATTCTTGAATATTTTCAACTTTACTAACTGCCTCTGGAGTTCCTTCTTTCTCTAAATCTTTAATTAAACCAACTTTCTTAACAACTATTTCTGCTATTTCGAAAGCGTTCTTCGTTTGCGATTCTATCTGAAGAGCTAAAATGATATTTACAAAATTTTGTAATTTCGTTTTTGTTCCAGAATTGATCTTTAAATCAATTTTATCAATATTTTTTAAAACCTCAAAAATTGATTTTTTATAATGATTTGCAGCAATGGTAATTTTATCTAAAGTAGTCGCTCCAATTCCTCTAGCAGGTGTATTGATGACTCTTTTTAATGCTTCTTCATCATTTGGATTGATTAACATTCGTAAATACGAAAGCAAATCTTTTATTTCTTTTCGTTGATAAAATGAAATTCCACCGTAAATTTTATACTGTATTCCTTTATTCCGGAGAGCATCTTCTAATGCTCTAGATTGTGAATTTGTTCTGTACAACACAGCAAAAGCATCTGCAGTTAACTGATTGTTCATCATATTTTCCCACATAGATTGCGCTACAAATCGCCCTTCCTCTCCATCAGAAATGGTGCGCATTACTTTGATCTTCTCTCCAGCATCATTCGATGTCCAAACAATTTTATCTAAACGTGTTTTATTTTTTTCAATAACCGAGTTTGCAGCCTGAACAATATTATCTGAAGAACGATAGTTTTGCTCTAGTTTAAAGGTTTTTACCTCTGGATAATCTTTTTGAAAATTTAAGATATTGCTAATGTTTGCACCACGGAAACTATAAATACTTTGAGAATCATCTCCTACAACACAAATGTTCTGAAAACGATCTGCCAAAGCTCTAACGATTAAATATTGCGAGTGATTTGTATCTTGATACTCATCTACCATTATATATCGAAAACGATCTTGGTACTTAGCCAATACATCAGGAAAACGAGTCAATAACTCATTGGTTCTTAACAATAAATCATCAAAATCCATCGCTCCAGATTTAAAACAACGATCTACATATTCTTTGTAAATATCTCCCATTTTTGGACGACTTGCTTTTAAATCATCCTCTTTTAAATCGGGGTTATTATTATACGCTCTTACAGTAATCAAACTATTTTTAAACGAAGAGATTCTACCCAAAACTTGTTTGGATTTATATCGGTCTTTATCCAATTGCATTTCTCTAATAATAGAACCTATCAACCGAACAGAATCCTGTGTGTCGTAAATGGTAAAATTTGAAGGGTATCCTAATCGATCAGCTTCAGAACGTAAAATCCTAGCAAAAACAGAGTGAAAAGTACCCATCCATAAGTTCTTAGACTCACTAAAGCCTACAACTGAACCAATACGCTCTTTCATTTCTTTTGCAGCTTTATTGGTAAAGGTTAACGACAAAATGTTAAATGAATCTACACCTTGCTTCATTAAATGCGCAATTCTGTATGTTAACACACGTGTTTTACCAGATCCGGCACCTGCAATGATAATCATTGGGCCGTCTTTTTGCACAACAGCTGCTCTCTGTGGTGGGTTTAAGGAATCTAAATAGTTTGACAATGGAGTTTTCTTTAAGTACTTCAAAAATACGATGACAACTCGAGGTTTACAATAAAAGTTATTGACATTTTTTGAAATGACAAATCTTTCTAAAAGTATTTTTTAATGAATGCTAGATTTATCTAATTGAATTAAATATTTTTGAGCATCAAATTTAAGTCATGGAAGATCAACTGTTACAAATAGTAAGTTATACAATACCATCTTTAGTAACTGGCGGAGTTGCCTATTACTTTTTTAATAGCCATTTAAAAAGCTTGAATGCTCAACGAAAAATGGCAATACTTTCTGAAAGAAAAAAAGAAGCTTTACCAATAAAATTGCAAGCTTACGAAAGAATGTTATTGTTCTCAGAACGCATGAATCCTGTAAAAATGTTGGTGCGTATTAAACCGATTACCACTACTGCAGATGATTATTTGCAATTGGTATTGCAAAGTTTAGAACAAGAGTTTGAACACAATTTAGTACAGCAGTTATATATCTCTGACGAATCTTGGCATGTTATCATCACTGTAAAAACCGCTATTATTAAGAAACTAAAGCAAGTAGCATCAGAATCTAAAAACGCTCAAGAATTTAGAGAAAAAACCATAGTACTCTATACAACCGAAATTCCTGTTACTGATACAGCAATTTCTTTCCTTAAAAAAGAGATTAAAAATTTACTATAAAAAAGCCTTCAATTTCTTGAAGGCCCTTTTCCATAGCAATATTTTATTGAAGATATTAAAACTGTAATCTAATTCCGAATTTGATGTTTCTACCCCTGGTATTAAAACCTAAAGTTTCTTCATAATCTTCATCCAACACATTGGTTAAAGAACCAAATAATGTTACTGTTTCACCTAGCAACTTATAGTTTGCATTGATGTCTAATAAATTATATGACGGCAACGTCTTTTCAATAGTCTTAAATACAGAAGCGTCATAATAAGCTCCTTCTCTCTCTCCTACATTCTTATAAACTAAAGATAAAAAAGCACCTTTAAAAGGAGTAAATTCTAAGTTTGCTACAAATTTATTCTTAGGGATATATCTTGCCTCAGCATCTTTATCCGTATAGGTGTACCCTAAATTTAATCTAGCATAATCAGTTGGTTTTAAAGTTATATTAGCTTCAATCCCTTTTACTTTAATTGCTGATTCAGCATTTGCATATTGTCCCCAAGGAGCTGCTGATAGACCTTTATAAATCACAGCACTTTCTTCTTTTCTATTAAAAAAAACAGTGTTAATTTCTAACCATTTTTCATAAGTAGATTCAAAACCGAATTCAAAAGTTTCATTTGTTTCTGGTTCTAAATTTAAGTTTCCGTATACAGAAAACAATTGGTACAAACTTGGTGCAATGTATGCTGTACTATAAGACGTTAGCAATTTCAAAGTTGCTGTTTCCGTATTATACACGTTATAAGATGGATTGATATGATATACAAAATGAGATCCGTATTTACTATGCTTATTTAATCTTCCTCCAGCATTAACTGTCAAGTTGAAATCTGTAGTATAAACAGCCGATGCGTAAGCATCTAATGTACTAAACTTTGCTAAATCAGCATCAATATTTCCCCAAGCAGAATTGGTTTGATTTGAATGATCTTGATAGTTTACACCTGTAATTAACTGAAAATTGGTGTTGATGTCGTATTTATTTACAACTTCTAAGTTGATACTTTTTCCTTCGTATGTATTTCCTGCAACTCCTCTATTAACCCTATTAAAAGAAGCAATTGCAAATAAATTTCCTTTATTGTACTTAAAAGTAGGTTTAACTCCAATTCTAAATTGCTTTTGGTCACCATTATTAATTAAGTTATCTGTATAAGCACCTCCGTCATACTGATACTCAAATTCATCAAAATTTAAAAAAGTTTGAACATTTACATTGTCAGAAACACTGTATCCTAATTTAAACAAACCACTTTTATTAGAATACGCGTCATTGGTAAATGTTTGATTCGTTTTGCTCTTTGCTGAAGAAAATCCATCTGTACCTGTGATATTAATAGTTCCTAAATAATTAAATTTATCAACTGTTCCCCTTACACTTAAGTTTTGATTTCTATCCAACAAACGTAAACTCTTAGAATTTGCGATGTTGTTTGTTCCTAAACTAGTTTCAAGACTAAAAGAGAACTCTTCTTTAGATGCTTTTTTAAGAGTGATATTTACAACTCCAGTTGCAGCTCCAGAACCATACAAAGTACTCGATGCTCCTTTTAAAACCTCGATAGATTCAATTTGATTTAATGACAATAAACGCAAATCGAATTCTTGACTAATTCCAGTTGGATCATTTACAGGAACACCGTCAATTAAAACCAATACCTGTCTACTTCTACCTCCTCTGATATAATTTCCTTTAATATCTCCAGAGTTAGAATTCAATCCTTTAATTTCAATACCAGAAATATTGTTTAACAATTCTAATACCGTTTTCCCTGCATTGTTTTTGATTTCTTGTTGGGTAATTTTCGTAATTACTTTTCCAACTTTTTCTTTTTTTAATTTAAATTTAGTTGCAGAAATCACTACTTCATCTAAGTTGATTTCTTTTTCTTGTGCTTTTTGCGCAAATACGCTTGTGCTAGCAAATAAAGCCAATGCACTAACAATTGTTAATTGTTTTCTCATTACAAATGATTTAATTTTAAATAAATTAATCAGGAAATTGGGTACGAAGTTTTATGGTTCGCAAACTTTTATCCCGAAAGTTTTTAACTCTGTGATTCTTGGCAGGTCTCCTGGCTCACGTCTTGTAATTTACCTTCCCATTTTTTATGCTGAATATATTTCAGACTCAAAACAGTGGTTAAAGAATTATTACAAGCATCCTTTCTAAAAGGACAAAGCTTACAGTTGCGGGAACAGCATAGGAATTGAAGAATAAAAAGTTGTCATTGTTCTAAAAAATGACAAACTCATGCATCAACGCACCTAATTCCCTTTTAATCTATCACCTATTATTTTAGATGATAAAACCAAAATTCGCCACAAAAGTAACTTAAAAATGTATCTGAATAAAATTTTATTCAAAACATTTGTGTAATCTTGCAAACAAAACCTTAGCTATGAAATCATTTCTTTCTTCTTTCCTAATTGTCTTTCTACTTATTGGATGTAAACAAAAAAACAATTCAATCGACACTAAAAATGACATCAGAAGATCTATCAATATAAAATATGCCAAAGGCTTTGAAATTCAAGAGTTCAACGATTATAAGAAGCTCATCATTAAATCGCCTTATTTAAACGCAAAAGAACAGTTTGAATATATTTTAATTGACAAACTTAATGCCAGTAAAACAACGAAAACTGGATCAAAAATAGCTACACCAATTCAGAAAGTGGTAGTTACTTCTACTACTCACATTCCGATGTTAGAACTTTTAGGTGTCGAAAACACCTTAATTGGTTTTCCACACACCAAATATGTATCCTCTCCAAAAACCAGAAAATTGATCGAAAATAATTCTATCAAAGAAATTGGGGTAAAATCGGCTTTAAACACAGAAATACTACTAGACCTTAAACCTGACTTAGTTGTTGGTTTTAGCATGAGCAAAACAAATAAGTCACTAAATTTGATTGAAAAATCTGGAATTCCAGTTGTCTTAAACGGAGATTGGCTTGAAGAAACTCCACTTGGAAGAGCAGAATGGATTAAGTTTTTTGGCGTTTTATACAACAAAGAAAAAGAAGCAGATAGTATTTTTAATGCTATCGAAAGCAACTACAACAACGCAATACAACTCGCGAAAAAATCGAATAAAAAACCTACTATTTTATCGGGTGCAATCATGAGTAAAGATATTTGGAATTTACCTGCTGGAGAAAGCTTTGTAGCTCGATTCTTAAAGGATGCAAACACCAATTATTTATGGAAAGATTCAAAGGGAAAAGGAAGCTTGTCTATCAGTTTTGAAAGCATCATCGATAAAGGAAAAAATGCAGATGTTTGGATTGCTCCTGGTTATTTTTCGACAAAAGAACAAATGTTAAACAGCAACAGCAATTACAAAGACTTTACAGCTTTTCAGAAAGACCAATTGTACACTTTTGCTAATAAAACAGGAAAAACTGGTGGAGTGATCTATTTCGAATTAGGACCAACTAGACCCGATTTGGTTTTAAAAGACATCATTAAAATCACGCACCCTGAACTTCTAAAAGAATATACATCTACCTTTTTTGAGAAAATGAATTAGGTGTTGTAGATTTTTCGCAGTGGAATAGGCATGTCAATACCATTCTTTACAAAACGTCTATGGACTGCTTCTTTTAAGGAACATTTTATTTTGAATTCCATAAATGGATCATTGATCCAAACATAAGCTCTTACATGAATATAGGTATCATGTATTTCTATAACACGAATTTCAATTTGATTTGTTGTGGTCAATACCTCAGTTGGCGTTCTATAATCTATTACTCCGTTTATCTTTAGTGCTTCTTCAACAATAATCTCTTTTACAACATCCAAATCAACAAATAACCCTAACTTAAAATCATTAAAACTTAGAATTTGAGAATCTTCAATGGTATGATTCAATACAGATTCTGTACTAATAATTGAATTCGGAATAATCAGACGTTTATTTTCAAAGTTATTAATTACCGTGTGACGTAATGTAATATCTTCTACAATACCAATTCTCTCTATATCTAGCTTGATGTAATCTCCTACTCTAAAAGGCTTAAAAACAACAATAAAGACACCCGCAATTAAATTTGAAATTGCCGCTTGCGCTGCAAAACCAATTATTGCAGCTAAAATACCTGCTCCAGAAAATATAAAAGCTGCTTTACTTTTTAACGCAGGTACAGTTATAATTATATACACAAAAGCGAACAAACCAATAAAGAACTTTATGGAGTTCTTTAAAAATTGTAGACTGGTCTTTTTATATCTTTCTGATTTCGATTTCTTAAGATAAACAACAATTACAAAACGAATGATTCTTGAAATGACCCATGAAACAAAAAATATAAACAGGACATACAAAAGGATATTCCAAAAGGAATTTAACTTCATGATATTATCGACAACACTTTTCATCATTGAGAAATGAATTTAAATCCTTTTTTGGCATGGATTTTTGTGGTATCAAATACTGGCACAGAAACATCTTCTTGAGAAATTAACATCGGTATTTCTGTACAACCCAAAATAACACCTTCTGCACCATTATTAATTAATTGCTCTATAATATTAAGATATTTAACTTTAGACTCTTTAGAGATTACTCCAAATGCCAATTCGTTATATATAATATCATGAATTATTTGTCGGTCATCAGCCTCTGGAATCAATGTTTGAATCCCTTTTGATGCCAAAACATCTGTATAAAATGTTTTTTCCATGGTATACTTTGTTCCAAGCAATGCAACTTTTGATAATTGAGATGCATTGATAACTTCACTAGTTGCTTCTGCAATATGAATTACAGGAATTGCTACAACTGCTTTTATTGCATCTACAGTTAAATGCATGGTATTAGCACAAATTAAAATACAAGTTGCACCTGCTTTTTCCAGACCTGAAGCCGCATTAGCCATCAAATCGTCCAAAAGATCCCAACGTCCTTCAGTTTGAAGTTTTGAAATTTCTCCGAAATCTACTGAGTGTACCAATATTTTACAAGAGTGCTTACTTCCATAAGTATTTGCAGCCATCTCATTTAAAAATCGATAGTAGAGAATGGTCGATTCTGGTGTCATTCCACCAATTAACCCAATTGTTTTCATTTCTTAAAATAATGTTTGCTGATTTTCATCATCCTTTGCTTTCTGTTCGGCCTTTTTTCGCTCTATCGTTTTTTGAAGCGCTATTTTCGCTTTTTCTTCGCCTGACATTACAACAGATTTTGACTTAACTTCTATCTCTGGAACTTCCAATGGTAATTTTTCTTCGATTACAACTTCTTCTTCAACAACCTCAACTTCTTCCACTGTAGGTTCATCATACGGCAATGATTCTAACAAGCTTACTTGCTTTATTTTATCTGAAGAGAATTGATTTCCTTGTGCTTTAATTCCTTTAACAGCAATAAATTCTTCGAAATTTATTTTCACATTCTCTAAGCTACGTTTAGAAAACTGAACCTCTGCCATTGGTCTATAATCCGTAGCAATAATTTCCAATTGCGATTTTGGATGTTCAGAAATAAATTGCTCTTCTTTATCTTCTATTTCAATAAGAAAACGTTTTGCATAGTAACGTTCTTTGTCACCGTCATAATATATTGCAGACAATGGTTTCTTTGGATTCCATTTTTCTAATACAATCATATCATCTTCAAAATGACTAGCTAAGTTTGGAGTAACCGCTTTTGCTTTTCCAGATTGCGTAACAATTAACAACTTATCTTCAGGTGTAAACTCACCTAACAACTCCCCTCTCTCATCTACATTTAAACGCTGTACAGTATCATCAAACCAAATTTTACGTGGTTTTAAGGTAGAAACTCCAGCAGATTTAAACTCTATTTTCTTTATGGAAAACTTGGTAATTGTATTTCCTCTTACACCCCTTCCTTTTACGGATAAATCGGTGAAATCAATGTCCCATTTTAACTTTTTGATACTACCAACTGCACGTAAGTTTATGGTTACTACTTCTGCTTCCCCATTCTGATTTGCCGTAAAATACAACACCTTAGAGCCTTTTGTTCCATTCGCTAAATCGTACGGCTTATCTCTAGTTACACCTGTAACGGTAAAACGCTTCATATAACTCGGGCCTTTGGCTCCGTCTTTATACATCATGTTGTATACGGTACGCTTGTCGTTCTTTTTAAAGATTGCCAAGTGAATGATGTCTTTTCCTACAAAGGTTTTAGAAGCTACTTTTGTGATCATCATACTACCATCTCTCTTAAACACAATAATATCATCAATATCTGCACAATCAGTTACGTATTCATCTTTACGTAAAGATGTACCTACAAAACCTTCTTCTCTGTTTACATATAGTTTTGTGTTTCGCATCACCACTTTTGTTGCTACGATGTCATCAAAAATTCTGATTTCTGTTTTACGCTCTTTTCCTTTTCCGTAGGTAGTTTTTAAACGCTTAAAAAAATTGATTGCAAACTCAATCAAGTTTGCCAAGTATTTTTTTACCTCTTCAATTTTATCTTCTAAACTTTCAATATGTTGCTTTGCCTTATCAATATCGAACTTTGAAATTTTCTTAATTCGAATTTCTGTCAAACGAACAATATCTTCTTCTGTAATGGCTCTTTTTAAATGTTTTATGTGTGGTTGTAATCCTTTATCAATTGCAGCAATCACGCCTACCCAAGTTTCTTCTTCTTCAATATCACGATAGATTCTGTTTTCAATAAAAATCCGCTCTAAAGAAGCAAAATGCCATTGTTCTTCTAACTCGTTTAATTGAATTTCGAGCTCTAACTTTAATAATTCAACCGTATTGTCTGTTGATTTTCTCAATACTTCATGTACACCAACAAACACCGGCTTATTATCTTCAATAACACAACATAAAGGTGAAATTGAATTCTCACAATTTGTAAAGGCAAACAATGCATCTATCGTTTTATCCGGTGAAATTCCCGGTGGTAAATGCACCAATATCTCTACATTGGCAGCAGTATTGTCTTCAATCTTTTTAATCTTAATCTTGCCTTTATCATTTGCTTTTAAGACACTATCAATCAAAGATGTTGTAGTCGTGCCAAACGGAATCTCAGTAATAACCAAGGTCTTTTTGTCCTGTTGAGATATTTTAGCACGAACTCTAACTTTTCCACCGCGTTTCCCTTCGTTGTAATTGGTGAAATCTGCAATTCCACCTGTTAAGAAATCTGGAACAATTTTAAAGCTACGTCCTTTTAAATGCTTAATAGAAGCATCAATCAGCTCATTAAAGTTATGTGGTAATATTTTGGTTGACAATCCTACTGCAATTCCTTCTCCCCCTTGCGCTAGTAACATTGGGAATTTCACCGGAAGATTTACTGGTTCTTTTCTACGACCATCATATGAAGATTGCCATTCAGTTGTCTTTGGATTAAAAACAACATCCAAAGCAAATTTAGAAAGTCGTGCCTCAATATACCTTGAAGCTGCTGCTCTATCACCCGTTAAGGTATTTCCCCAGTTTCCTTGCATATCAATTAGCAATTCTTTCTGGCCAATTTGCACCATGGCATCTCCAATAGAAGCATCACCATGTGGATGATACTGCATGGTATGACCAACAATGTTTGCCACCTTATTGTAACGTCCATCATCTAGGTCTTTCATAGAATGCATGATACGACGTTGCACTGGTTTAAAACCATCATCTATTGCAGGAACTGCTCTTTCTAAAATTACATACGAAGCATAATCTAAAAACCACTCCTTGTACATTCCTGTAACTTTGGTAATGGTTTCGACCGGATCGGTCTGATGATTTATTTCTTCGCCTTGTTCGTAGTCGTTAATTTCTTCGTTCATTGACTAATCTTCTTTTTTTGAATTCTCTGTTCTTGCAGAAAAATACATACTGATACATAAAAGTGACATAGCTATAATATTTAAATATTCTGACCTATTTCTACTAAGTGATAAATTTTGATAATCTAACCTAACTATTGAAATCATCAATAGTATTAAAGCTACAAATCCTGTGAATATTTTAATTTTATTTATCATTGCTATATCTCATCAATGATATCCAATTCAACCTTTAAATTCTCAATGATAAACTTTTGCCTGTCTGGTGTATTTTTACCCATGTAAAAAGAAAGCATTGCTTCTACAGGCATTTCTTTATCTAACATTACAGGGTCTAAACGAATATCGTTTCCTATAAAATGAACAAATTCATTTGGAGAAATCTCACCCAAACCTTTAAATCGAGTAATCTCTGGTTTCCCTCTTAACTTCCCAATAGCTTCTTTTTTCTCTTCATCTGAGTAACAGTAATAGGTGTCTTTTTTATTTCGAACTCGAAATAATGGCGTTTCTAAAATATACAAATGCCCTTCTTTGATCACTTCTGGAAAAAATTGTAAAAAAAACGTAATCAATAACAATCGAATGTGCATTCCATCAACATCTGCATCGGTAGCAATTACAATATTGTTGTAACGCAGTCCTTCTATACCATCTTCAATGTTTAATGCAGCTTGTAATAAATTGAATTCCTCATTTTCATACACAATTTTCTTACTCAAGCCATAAGAGTTTAAAGGCTTTCCTTTTAAACTAAATACCGCTTGGGTATTTACATTTCTAGATTTTGTGATAGAACCAGAAGCAGAATCTCCCTCAGTGATAAACAAAGTGGTATTCAAATACCCTTCTTTTTTTACGTCTGATAAATGAATTCTACAATCGCGTAATTTTTTATTGTGCAAACTCGCTTTTTTAGCTCTGTCTTTGGCTAATTTTCGAATTCCAGATAATTCTTTACGTTCACGCTCTGCTTGTAATATTTTACGCTGAATTGCCTCTGCTGTGTCAGTATTTTTATGTAGATAATTATCTAATTGTGTTTTTACAAAATCGTTTATAAATGTTCTTACCGTTGGTAAACCACCACCCATTTCTGTTGAACCCAATTTTGTTTTTGTTTGACTTTCAAAAATAGGCTCCATTACTTTGATGGCAATGGCAGAAATGATAGACTTACGAATATCAGAAGACTCATATGTCTTTCCAAAATATTCTCTTATCGTCTTTACAATAGCTTCTCTAAAAGCTGCTTGATGCGTTCCTCCTTGCGTTGTATGTTGTCCGTTAACAAACGAATGGTATTCTTCTGAGTATTGCGTTTTACTATGTGTAATAGCAATTTCTATATCCTCTTCTTTTAAGTGGATTATTGGATACAATAAATCCGTAGCAGATGTATTTTCTTGTAATAAATCTTTTAGTCCATGTTCAGAAAAGAATTTCTCACCATTAAAAACGATGGTTAAACCAGTGTTTAAGTACACATAGTTTTTCAACATTTTCGCTACATATTCATTTCTAAATTTATAGTTTCCAAAAATAACTTCATCTGGAATGAATTGAACTTTTGTTCCTTTTCTTAACGATGATTCTTGAATATTTTCTACTTCTATTAAATTTCCTTGATTGAATTCTGCCCAAGATGTTTTGTTGTCTCTAACGGATTGCACTTTAAAATAACCCGACAACGCATTGACTGCTTTTGTACCAACTCCGTTTAATCCAACAGATTTTTTAAAAGCTTTAGAGTCATACTTTCCTCCAGTATTCATTTTTGACACCACGTCTACCACTTTTCCAAGTGGAATTCCACGACCGTAATCGCGCACCGTAACTTGTTTATCTCTAATAGATATTTCGATGGTTTTACCAGCTCCCATCACGTACTCATCTATTGAGTTGTCTAATACTTCTTTCAACAATATATATATTCCGTCATCCGGAGAAGAACCATCCCCCAACTTACCAATATACATTCCAGGGCGCATACGGATATGTTCTTTCCAATCGAGAGATCGAATATTGTCTTCGGTGTATTTTGTTTCTTGTGTCATAAAAATATACTGGTTGTATGCCTTGCTAAAATAGCATTTACAAGTAAAAAATAAAAAACTCTGTTGAATTAGTTATCAACAGAGTTTTTAATAATTTTTAAAGTGAATTTACACCCCTTAAACGTTGAACCTAAAATTCATCATATCACCATCTTCAACGATGTATTCTTTCCCTTCTACAGATAACTTTCCAGCCTCTTTTACTTTCGCTTCACTTCCTAAAGCAACATAATCGCTGTATTTAATTACTTCTGCTCTAATAAACCCTTTTTCGAAATCTGTATGAATCACACCAGCAGCTTGCGGAGCAGTGTCTCCTATATTAATTGTCCAAGCTCTTACTTCTTTTACACCTGCCGTAAAATACGTTTGTAATTTCAATAATTTATATGCAGATCTAATTAGTTTTGAAGCTCCTGGCTCATCTAAACCAATGTCTGCTAAAAATAATTGACGTTCTTCATAATCGTCTAACTCATTAATATCTGCTTCTGTTCCAACTGCTAAAATGATAATTTCAGCATCCTCATCTACTACTGCTTCTTTTACCTTATCAACATATGCATTACCAGAAACTGCTGAATTTTCATCAACATTACACACATACAACACGGGTTTAGCAGTAATCATTTGCAACGGTTGTACAAACTCTTCTTCTTTTTCTGTGAAATCAATAGTTCTTACAGATTCTCCTTTTAATAATGTTTCCTGAATCTTTAGCAAAACCGCTAATTCAGCTTGTGCTTCTTTATTTCCAGTTTTTGCATTACGCTTAACTCTTTCTAGTTTTTTCTCTACAGCTTCTAAATCTTTTAACTGCAATTCAATATCAATAGTCTCTTTATCTCTAATTGGATCAATCGTAGTATCAACATGAATGATATTATCATTATCAAAACAACGCAATACATGTATAATTGCATCCGTTTCTCTAATATTTGCCAAGAATTGATTTCCCAATCCTTCTCCTTTACTTGCTCCTCTTACCAATCCAGCAATATCAACAATTTCTACCGTTGCTGGCTGCACTCTTTCTGGATTCACTAACTCTTCTAGTTTATTAATCCTTTCATCTGGCACATTTACCACACCAATATTTGGTTCTATTGTACAAAAGGGAAAGTTCGCACTTTGGGCTTTTGCATTAGATAAACAATTAAATAAAGTTGATTTTCCTACGTTTGGTAATCCTACAATTCCAGCTTTCATCTGATCGATTTATTGATTTTTTTGCGAGTGCAAATATAGTACTTTGATTTAAAAAAAACACCAATTTACAAACACAATAAAAATCAACAATTTTAACAAAAAAATAACGTTTATATTTTTTTTACTACATTTAAAAAATATTTACGCCTATAAAAATGAAAAACTTATCCGATCAATTTGTATGGAAAGCACTTAAAGAGGGCGATTTAAAAGCATTTTCCATTCTATATAAAACGTATTATCCTATATTATACAATTATGGATTAAAAATTTCTAGAAAGGTTCCTTTAACAGAAGACACCTTACAAGACTTTTTTTTATATGTATATGAACATAGAGAAAATCTTAGTGATTTAGACTCAATTGCTCCCTATTTATTTTCATCCTACAGAAGATATTTAATAAAAACATTGAAAAAAAAGTCAAAAATTATTTCGTTTGATGAAATGGAAATGAAAATTATTGACATTCAATTTACTCCTGAAGAAATAATAACAAACCAAGAGAGTGCAACTTTTAAAAACAAAAACATTGCTACTTTATTAAACAAACTTCCTAAGCGACAAAAAGAAGCCATTTATTTAAAATATTATTCTGGGTTAAATACGAACGATATTGCCAATATTATGGGAGTAAATTATCAAAGCGCAGCAAACACCATCCATAAAGCCATAAAAAATTTAAGAGAAGAAGTGTCTATACTTCAACTATTAAATTCTTAATTTCGCAAATTAAGGGTATATTTTATTTTGAATGTACTTATTAATAATACAGCAAGCGGAAACACCCCCAAATATTGAATTACTCACAAAAAAATGGCTAAAAAAAATTACAACACTATTGAAGACTTTCTTACTGATGAGTCTTTTAACAATTGGGTAAAATCAAATAGATTAACCGATATTGATTTTTGGAACGAATGGATTGCTTACAATCCACACAAAATAGAGCTAGTAAATGAAGCAAAAGACATTATTTTAGGTGTTAAATTTAAACATATAGAACCTAGCAAAGAAAAAGTAAATACAGAATGGACTTCCTTAGAGTATAAGATTAAAGCAAATAATCTAAAAAAAATAAAAAAGAAATCGAACAATTACACTAAACTTGTTGGAATTGCAGCATCAATTTTATTATTATTCTCATTAGGGGTGTATACTTTAACAGGCAACCCAGTAAAAACATCTTATAAGACTGCTTACGGAGAGGTTCTAAATTTAAAATTAATGGATGGTAGTGTGGTTACATTAAACTCTAACTCATCCATTTACTTTTACGAAAACAACTTACGTAAGATCTGGCTTACAGGAGAAGCTTATTTCGAAGTAGATAAAAAAGAAAGCACCAACGCAAAGTTTTTGGTAGTTACAGATGATTTAAACATTGAAGTATATGGAACTTCTTTTAACGTAGATACAAAACATCAAAAAACTTCTGTATTCTTAGAAGAAGGAAATGTCTGGTTAGAACTTAAAAATGGAACTACTAAAAAAATGATACCGGGCAATTTTATTTCTTATTCTTCTAAAGAAGATTTAATAATTGAACAAAAAGAAAAAGTAAAAGCAACATTTAAAACTTCTTGGAAAGATGGTTCTATCATCTTCGAGAACTTACCCCTTTCAGAAGCAATTCAAAAAATTGAAGACACTTACGGACTAACAGCTATCTTTAAAGATGAAATTTCTAAAACAAAATTAATTACCGGTGGAGTCCCTATAACAAACTTAAACATTTGCCTAAGAGCAATTGAAAAGTCTGTAAACGTAAAAATCACCAAATTAAAAAATCAACTGATTATTCAGAAGAAATAAATTTGTTATATTTACGAAACTCAATTTCTGAATGCCACAAAAAAAATTGATAATCTATCTTTTATTAGTTTATAGCACATTCTTTATTCACAATACGGTAATTGCTCAAGAAAACTCGTCTAAGAAAATTTTTTTGACATCTCTTCTTGACTCTTTAAGTAAGAAACACAATGTTTTCTTTACTTATAATTCAAACATTTTCAAAAAAAAACAAGTTGACATTACTTTTTTAAAAAGTGCGTCATTAAAAGAAACACTGCAATCATTAGAGAAAAACACTTCTTTCTACTTTGATGACCTTGGCAATAATTATTTTGTGGTCTACATCAAAACTTCTTCAATTGATAAATCAAAAACAACTATTTCAAACGAAAAATCACTAATAAAAGGAATCCAATTAGATGAAGTCGTTATTACTGGTAACAGAACAAAACCAAGAACAATACTTGATTCTCCTGTTCCCATTGACAATATTGATATTAAAGAATTAAAAAATAGCGGCAAAAGCACACTAGATCAAATGCTAACTTATATAGTGCCTTCTTTCAATTCTCAAAACCAGGCAATATCGGATGCCACAGCACATTTTGACCCTGCTGATTTAAGAGGATTAGGACCCAGTAGAATTTTGGTGTTAATAAACGGTAAGCGTAAAAATCAAAGTGCTCAAGTATATCTAAATCGTACACCTGGAAAAGGGGAAGTTGGCGTAGACCTAAAAAGTATTCCAATAGCCGCAATAGCAAGAATTGAAATTTTACGTGACGGAGCTTCTGCATTGTATGGCTCTGATGCCATTGCAGGTGTTATTAATTTTATATTAAAAAAGGATGTTGAGTTTTCTTCATTCAATTCTACTATTGGTATTACTTCTAAAAAAGATGGCTTTAATCTTTCTTCTGATTTCAACACCTCTTTTAGTCTCGGTAAGAATGGGTACATCAATCTTACACTAGAGTACTATAAACAAGAACTAACAAATAGAGCAGGCAAACCTGGGGTTTCTGATTTACCCATTGTAAACCCAATGCCAAATTGGGTAGCATGGGCGAAAGCAAACCCTGATTTAGGAATGAGTGTTGGGCAGCCAGATATTGAAAAGAAAAATATTTTCGTAAATATAGAGCACACCATAGGCAAGAAAGTAACTTTATATTCTTTTCACGGATACACATCAAGAACAGGTAAAAGTTTTGCTTTTTACAGAGCTCCATATTGGAGACAGTCTGATGTTGGCGACTTTGGTTTTTTATCTAAACCTGAAGATTTCATTGGTTATTTACCTACGTTTGAAACCAAAATTAACGATCATATTAATGTGATCGGAATCAAATTCCCAATTGATAGTAAATGGCATGCTGACGCCAGTATTACGTACGGGGCTAATGACATTTTATACACGGTAAACAACTCTATTAATAAAGATTATTTAAAAGATTATGGAACCTCTCCTACAAGCTTTAAACCAGGCGGATATAAATTAAACAATACAATTGCTAATTTTGATATGACTGGAGTCTTTTCTGAACAAATAAGCTTGGCATTAGGAGCCGAATATAAAATTGAAGGCTTTAACGCTATTGAAGGGGACTCGTTGTCATATTACAAAAGTGGTTCTGACTCATTTGCCGGTATTAAACCAAATGAAACTGGTAATTGGACTAGAAGTAATCTTGCTGCGTATACTCAATTAGATTATGATATAAACGATGTTTTTTTAATTGGTCTTGCTGGTCGATATGAAAAGTTCTCAGATTTTGGTAGTAATTTTTCGTGGAAAATAAACAGCAGGTACAAATTGAGTAATAAAGGAGTAATAAGAGGGTCTTATAGTACCGGTTTTCGAGCACCAACATTACATCAACGACATGTAACCAGTAGTCAGTACATACACGCAGTCAATTCCCCCACACCAACGCTTCAAAGAACACTTTCAAATAATAACATTGCTGTAAAAGACCTAGGCGTACCGAGTTTATTTGCAGAAACTTCAAGAAATTTATCAGCAGGATTCACCTATAGAGTTAACCCGAACCTTTCTGCATCAGTTGACTTTTACAAAATCAAGGTAAACGACCGAGTACTGTTTTCTTCTCAAATTGGGTATAAAAATGGTTCACCAACGAATATTACAAATCCTGTAGAGCAAATATTAAAAGACAATAATGTAGAAGCTGTTCAATTTTTCATCAATGCAGGGGATACAAAAACAACTGGAGTAGACATACTTCTTAACTATAAAAACATTAAGCTAAATAACAGTAATCTATCTATCACTTTTGCCGCTAATTTTAACCTGACCACTATAAATACTATTACTACTCCAAAAATATTAGCCAGTGCTGGTTATAATATATTTGACAGACAAGAACAAGGTCTAATAACAAATTCAAGACCAAAATCTAAAATAATTCTAGGCTTAAAATACACAAGTAAAAACTGGAATATATCACTTAACAACACACGATTTGGCAAAGTTATCATAACAGCTCCACAGTTTGGCGGTGTAGATCAAGAATTGACTTCCAAAATTGCCACAGATGTTGGATTAAATTATAAAACATCACCTAAAACATCTTTTTTCTTTAACATTAATAATATATTTAATGTGTACCCAAATAAAACTTCAAAATCTACAAACACAACGGAGGCAGGAAAAAGGTTCACATATTCTTCTGAAGTACAACAACTTGGACTACTCGGAACTAACTTTAATATTGGCATGAATTATCAATTTTAACAAACATTATTTTCATGTTTAATTCTTCTAGTAAAAAACATGAAAAATAAAGAGTATAAAATCATAATCATATACTTATTAATAATAGATCAGTGATATTCTTATGCATACTACATAAACTATGCAAGAGTACTGAAGATTTAATATTAACTAATATATCTATATTATGAAAAGAATTACACTCTTATTATGTGCTATTTTCAGCATTAGTCTCACATTTGCTCAAAGTACCGTGACCGGTACAGTTACTGATACAAGTAACGAAGTATTACCTGGAGCTAACATTTTAGAAAAAGGAACACAAAATGGTACTTCAACCGATTTTAACGGAAAATTCTCACTAACCGTTAAAGATGGTGCTGTACTAGTAATTAGCTTTGCTGGTTATGAAACCAAAGAAGTAGCGGTTATTGATAATAAACCAATGACAATTATCTTATCTGAAGGACTTCAACTAGACGAAGTTGTTGTTACTGGTAACAGAATTAAACCAAGAACAATTCTTGATTCCCCAGTACCAATTGATAATATTGACGTTGCAGAACTTCAAAAAACTGGAAAAGCTACGTTAGACAGAATGCTAACTTTTAAAGTACCTTCTTTCAACTCTCAAAATCAAGCAATTTCTGATGCAACCGCGCATTACGATCCAGCAGATTTAAGAGGTTTAGGACCAAGTAGAACCTTGGTATTGGTAAATGGTAAACGTAAAAACCAAAGTGCACAAGTATACTTAAACAGAACTCCTGGTAAAGGAGAAGTTGGTGTTGATTTAAAAAGTATACCTACTGCAGCTATTGAAAGAGTTGAGGTTTTAAGAGATGGAGCATCTGCTATTTATGGTTCTGATGCCATTGCAGGTGTAATGAACATCATTTTAAAGAAAAACGTTCAATATTCTACTTTTACCTCTAAAGCAGGTATCACTTCAGAGAATGATGGATTCAATTTTTCTTCTGATTACAATACTGCTTTCGATTTCGGAGATGGTGGTTTTATCAATTTAACTTTAGGTTACTACAAGCAAAGTATAACAAACAGAGCGGGTATTGCTGCTGATGTAGGAGGAACTCCTAGAGATGCTGCCTGGTTAGATGCAAACCCTAGAGCAGGAATGACAGTTGGTCAACCAGAAATGGAAAAGAAAGACATTTTTGTTAATATGGAACATCCAATAGGAGAAAAATCTACATTATATTCTTTTCATGGTTTTACCACTAGAAATGGAAAAAGTTTTGCGTATTACAGAGCTCCTTATTGGAGAAATGATGTAGGTGATTCAAATTTCTTAGTAGGTGATTCAAATGATTTTGCAGGTTACCAACCTACTTTTGAAACAAAAATTAATGACCATATAAATACACTTGGTATCAAGTTCCCTATCTCAGAAGGATGGAATGCAGATGCAAGTTTAACCTTTGGGTCTAATGATGTAGATGTTACTGTAAAAAATTCTGTTAATAGACAATACTTAGCTGATCACGGTACATCACCTAGAACATTTAATACTGGTGGTTATCGATTTACCAATGTAGTGGGGAATTTCGATTTGAGTGGTCAACTTTCTGAGCAAGTTGGTTTAGCAGTTGGTTTGGAATATAAAAAAGAATATTTTAAAGCAATTGAAGGAGATCCATTATCATATTATTTATCTAGTGACCCAATAGTAATTGCCTCAGGAATACCTGGTAACTCTGATTCTTTTGCAGGGATTAAACCAGAAGAAGCAGGCTTGTTTACTAGAAATAATTTTGCCTTTTACTCTCAATTAGAGTATGATGTAAATGAAGATTTATTATTAGGAGTAGCAGGAAGGTATGAAGATTATTCTGATGCAGGAAGTAACTTTTCTTGGAAAGTGAACGGTAGATATAAATTAGGAGCAAAAGGAGCTATTAGAGGTTCTTATAGCACTGGTTTTAGAGCACCAACTCTACATCAAACCCATATTACACTGAGCCAATACATTATTGTAGCAGGATCTGCTGAACCTTTATTACAAGGTACATTAGCAAACAACAACCCTGCTGTACAAGCATTAGGCGTGCCAAGCTTAACACATGAAATTTCAAAAAATTTATCTGTTGGTTTGACCTACAAGTTTGACAGAAATTTCTCTGCATCTGTAGATTTTTACCAAATAAAAGTTGATGATAGAGTTTTATTCTCTTCACAAATTGGTGCTGATAGTGATGACTTAACAACAAACCCAGTAGAACAAATTCTTAACAACAATAACGTTACAGCTGTACAAGTATTTATTAACGCAGGAGATACCAAAACAACAGGTACAGATATTGTTTTAAACTATAGAAATATTGATGTAGGTGAAAGCGGGAAATTCCACATGAGTTTTGCTGCCAACTTTAACGAAACTACCATTGACGCGATTAATACTCCAAAAATTATATCTGATGCAGGTTATGACATCTTTAACAAACAAGAACAAGGATTGATTACCAATTCAAGACCAAAATCTAAAATGATTTTAGGATTAAATTATGTTACAGACAAGTGGGATTGGTCATTTAATAACACTCGTTTTGGAGAAGTAACAATTACTGCTGGTGGTGGTGGAACAAACCAAACATTAAGCTCTAAGATAGCTACTGATTTAGGTTTTGGATACAAGTTAACTGATAAAATTACTTTTAACGGTAATATTAATAACATTTTTGACGTATATCCAGATGTAACAAAAGCCTCAACAAATACTTCACAAGCAGGATCAAGATTTAAGTATTCTTCAGAAGTACAACAATTAGGACAATTAGGAACAAACTTTAGTATAGGATTGAATTATCAATTTTAATTATTTGAATCAATTATCTAAATAGAAAAAGCCCAAATCTTTATTGATTTGGGCTTTTCAATTTGCGTATAAAAAAACTCGAATTCACTTCGAAATTCTTTTCTTATTTCTTCCTTCTTAGAGTTAAACTCTTTTATTCGTTATGCATAAAGCTTTGCTTGGCTAGTAACTCTTCTTCTGTCTCTACATTGTCATCATCTGGCACACAACAATCAACGGGACACACTGCAGCACATTGTGGCTCTTCGTGAAAACCTTTACACTCTGTACATTTATCTGCTACAATGTAATAAATCTCATCAGAAACTGGTTCTTGGTCTTCATCAGCATTTGCAGACTTACCATTAGGTAACACTACATTTCCTGACAAATCTGTTCCATCAGCATACTTCCAGTCATCAGCGCCTTCATAAATAGCTGTATTAGGACATTCTGGCTCACATGCGCCACAATTTATACATTCATCAGTAATTATAATTGCCATAGTTTTTCTGTTTCAGTTTATGTACCTTTGCGGTGCAAAAATAAGTCCAAAATAGTTTACAACCAAAAGAAATATATAGAATGCAAAAACGAATTGATGCTTTTGTCAAATTAGGAATTTTTCTAAGTCAATTTTCTGAAAAAGAAATCGAAAAAAAAGAGAACATTTCACACAATGATTTGTTTTTTGATGGTTTTAAACATCAATTAAAAATCGCACAAGAAAATAATTCGTGGTTTACAAGAGATAATATTTTATTTTCTATAGAAAGCTGGACAAAAGCACTTACCATTGAGAACATAGAAAAATGGACTGCCAATACAAAAAGCAATCCTATTTCTAAAAGGGTTGCCATTATCATGGCTGGAAACATTCCTATGGTTGGTTTTCATGATTTTTTATCTGTATTAATTTCTGGGCATTCTGTTTTAGTTAAACAATCTTCTAACGATAAGCATTTGCTACCATTTTTAGCGAAATATTTAGAATACATCGAAAATGACTTTAAAGAAAAAATCATATTCACAGAAGGAAAGCTAACCGATTTCGAGGCCGTAATTGCTACAGGAAGCAACAATACAGCTCGTTATTTTGAGCATTATTTTAAAGGGAAGCCTTCAATCATTAGAAAAAGCAGAAATTCTGTTTCGGTTATTACTGGTAACGAAACTGATGCAGAAATGAGTCAATTAAGCAATGATGTTTTTCAATACTTTGGTTTAGGTTGCAGAAGTGTTTCTAAATTGTTTGTTCCCAGAGGATATAACTTTGATGCTTTTTTTAATGGCATGTACAACAAACAAGAAATCATTCAAAATGCAAAATATGCCAACAACTACGATTATAACAAGGCTGTGTATTTAATGAGCGAATTTGATATTCTAGAAAATGGTTTTTTGATGATTAAAGAAGATGCAAGCTACGCCTCTCCTATCGCCACTGTTTTTTATGAATACTACGATGACTTAGAACAATTAAAAACAACATTAAACACTGATAAAGAAAAGATACAATGCATTGTTTCTAAAGGTGTTTTAGACAATGAAATCGCTTTTGGAGAAACTCAAAATCCGCAACTGTGGGATTATGCAGACGGCGTAAATACTTTAGATTTTTTAGCAAATATTTAGAATAATCATTATTGTAAAATTCGCATCTTTGTTAGACAGAATTACACAACAAAATAATATTGACAATGAAAAAACATAATTTTAGCGCTGGTCCTTGTATTTTACCTCAAGAGGTATTGCAAAAAGCTTCTGAAGCAGTATTAAACTTTAATGATGATAATTTATCATTGATAGAAATTTCACACAGAAGTCCTTCTTTTGTCAATGTTATGGAAACAGCAAGAGCTTTAGTTTTAGAATTATTAAACTTAGAAAATAAAGGATATAAAGTATTGTTTTTACAAGGTGGAGCGAGTACACAGTTTTTAATGACTGCTTCAAACCTATTACACAAAAAAGCGGCCTATCTAAACACCGGAACTTGGGCAGATAAAGCTGTTAAAGAAGCAAAACTGTTTGGAGAATTAGTAGAAGTTGCTTCATCAAAAGATAAAAACTACAGTTACATTCCGAAAGGATATGAAATTCCTGCAGATGTAGATTATTTTCACACCACCAGTAACAACACTATTTTCGGAACACAAATGAAGAGTTTCCCAGAGTTTAATGGTGTAAATGTTTGCGACATGAGTTCTGATATATTTTCTCGTCAATTGGATTTTTCTAAGTTTGATTTGATTTATGCCGGAGCGCAAAAAAACATGGGTCCAGCAGGAACTACTTTAATTGTAATAAAAGAAGAAATTTTAGGTAAAGTAGATCGTGTAATTCCATCAATGTTAAATTACCAAACGCATATAGATAAAGACAGTATGTTTAATACGCCTTCTGTTTTTGCTGTGTATGTTTCTATGTTGACATTGCAATGGTTGAAAGATTTAGGCGGAATTCCATTTATTGAAAAAGTAAATGAAAAGAAAGCAACACTTTTATATGATGAGATTGACAGAAACTCGTTATTTAATGGAGTTGTAGCAAAAGAAGATAGAAGTACAATGAATGCTACTTTTACACTAATTGATGAGAGTTTGAAAGAAACTTTTGACGCCATGTGGACAGCAGCAGGAATTAGCGGAATAAACGGACACAGAAGTGTTGGTGGCTATAGAGCAAGTATGTACAATGCATTGCCTTTGCACAGTGTACAAACATTGGTAGATGTAATGAAAGAATTGGAAAGAAATAAAAAGTAACAAAAAAGGAAAGCGGCAAAACGACAAAGGTTCATACTTTGAAACTTTGCAACTCAGCACCTCTGAAACTCATAAAAAAGAATGAAAATATTAGCAAACGACGGAATTTCGCAAATCGGAATTGACACATTAGAAAATAATGGTTTTGAAGTTATCAACACTAAAGTAGCTCAAAACCAACTAGAAAATTACATCAACGAACATTCTATTGATGCTATTTTAGTTAGAAGTTCAACACAGGTTAGACAAGAATTAATTGAAGCTTGCCCAAGTATCAAACTTATTGGTCGTGGGGGTGTTGGCATGGATAATATTGATGTTGAATATGCAATTGATAACGGATTGCATGTGATTAACACTCCAAATGCTTCTTCTAGCTCTGTTGCCGAATTGGTTTTTGCACATTTATTTGGTATGACTCGTTTTTTACATCAACTAAATAGAGAAATGCCTTTAGAAGGTGATACTCGTTTTAAAGATTTAAAGAAAGATTTTGGACATGGAACAGAGCTTAGAGGTAAAACTTTAGGAATTGTAGGTATAGGAAGAATTGGAAAAGAAGTTGCTAAAATTGCTTTAGGCATTGGTATGAAAGTCATTGCCTCTGATACAACAGTTGACACAACAACAGTCAACATTCCTTTTTACGACGGACAATCAATCAATTTTGAGATTAAAACGGAAACTATTACAGAAGTATTGAAACAATCAGATTTCATTACTTTTCATGTTCCAAATCAAGAAAGTTACGTTATTGGTGCTAAAGAATTTGAATCAATGAAAGATGGTGTTGGAATTATAAACACTGCTCGTGGTGGTGTTATTGATGAAGTAGCTTTGGTTGGTGCCATTGAAAGCGGAAAGGTAAGATATGCCGGTTTAGATGTTTTCGAAAAAGAACCAACTCCTGAAATTCAAATTTTAATGAATCCAGATATTTCTTTAACTCCACATATTGGTGCTGCAACAGTAGAAGCTCAAAATAGAATTGGAAAAGAATTGGCTGATCAAATTATAAAATTACTTTCTGAATAATATACTTGTTACCTCGAGCGGAGTCGAGCTTATTAATTTACAAGGTCTCGACTCCGCTCGACCAAACATAATCTTACATTATTAAATGGCAATCGTTAAACCTTTTAAAGCTGTTAGAGCAACAAGAGATAGAGTTGCGCTGGTTTCTTCTAAATCTTACGAGATTTATCCTCCTGAAAAACTGAATGCTAAACTTGCTTTTAATCCATATACTTTTTTACACGTAATCAATCCTGGATATAAATATCATAAGCAAGATCTCAGCGGTGAACAACGCTTTAAATTGGTTCATAATCGTTATTTAGAATTTAAAGAAGACGAGATTTTCACGCAAGATCAAACGCCTTCATTTTACATTTATCAAAAGGTAACACCAACAAACTCTTTTTGCGGAATTAT
>MAAC01017885.1_pt1 | contig 30756 bp, 23 predicted proteins | sample 1115981 | NCBI WGS metagenome assembly MAAC01 (sample SAMN04961126, study PRJNA320927) | seawater metagenome | isolation source: sample BD02T64 sea water enriched with oil for 64 days | place: USA:Gulf of Mexico | collected 2013-07-27 | reverse complement strand
CTCTAACCAACTGAGCTAAGGAGGAATGGTACTTGCTTTAAAAGCTTGGCAAATATAGGGTATTTTTTAAATCTTGCAATATATTTGTAAAAAAATAATCTTATGAGTTTAGTTGTTGTGGGCTCTGTAGCCTTTGATGCCATTGAAACACCATTTGGTAAAACAGGAAAAATATTAGGTGGAGCAGGAACCTATATCGCCATTGCGGCATCCAATTTTGTGGAGAAGACAAAAGTAGTGTCTGTAGTTGGAGAAGACTTCCCTGAGGAGTATATTCAAAAACTAAAGGACCACCGTGTGGATATGGAAGGACTTCAGGTAAAAGAGGGGGAGAAAACATTCTTTTGGTCTGGTAGATATCACAACGATATGAACTCTAGAGATACTTTGGTAACAGAGTTGAATGTATTGGAAAGCTTTGATCCAATTCTTCCTGCAGGTTATCAAGACTGTGAATTCCTAATGTTGGGTAATTTGTCTCCAATTGTTCAAAGGCAAGTTATTGAACGTCTGGATAACCGTCCTAAATTAATAGTAATGGATACTATGAATTTCTGGATGGATATTATGTTGGATGAGTTAAAACAAACCATATCAATGGTAGATGTTTTAACTATTAATGATGAAGAAGCAAGACAGTTGTCGGGTGAATATAGTTTGGTGAAAGCAGCACGCAAGATTTTGGCAATGGGGCCAAAGTACCTAATCATCAAAAAAGGAGAGCACGGAGCATTATTATTCAACAAAGAAGAGCATGTGTTCTTTTGTCCGGCTTTACCATTAGAGGATGTGTTTGATCCAACAGGAGCAGGGGATACCTTCGCTGGTGGATTTATTGCTCATTTGTGCAGAACAGACAATATCTCTTTCGAAAACATGAAAAAGGCAGTTGTCTTTGGATCGGCTCTAGCATCATTGACCGTTGAGAAATTTGGAGTAGATCGTTTAGAATATCTCTCTAAAGAAGATCTAAACACTCGACTTAAAGAATTTGAAAGTCTTTTAAAAGTAGAAGTAGACTTGGTTTAATATAGACCAATACAAACATGGGAATTATGACAAAAGTTGACTATTTGGTAATTGGTGGAGGTGCAGCTGGATTTTTTGGTGCAATCCGAATAGCAGAAAATCAACCTGGAGCAAAGGTGTTGATACTCGAAAAAGGAAATGCTTTATTGCAAAAAGTGAAGATTTCCGGTGGAGGTCGTTGTAATGTTACCCATGCTTGTTTTATTCCAAGAGAATTAATAGGGTTTTATCCAAGGGGCTCTAGAGAATTGATGGGCCCCTTTAATACCTTTCAACCAGGAGATACTTTCGGTTGGTTTGCTGAAAGAGGAGTTGAATTATCTACGGAAGAGGATGGGCGTGTATTTCCATCATCCAATAGTTCAGAAACCATTATAGCTTGCTTTCAATCTCAAGCACAGAAATTGGGTGTATTTATACATACAAAGGAAGGCTTAACGAGTATTGTACAAGTTGGTTCGGACTGGAAAGTGGAGACAGCTTCTGAGAGCTACCTCAGCCCCAAAGTCTTATTTGCTACAGGAAGTAGTAAGGCTATGTGGGAACAGTTAGATGAACTAGGGTTGGACATCGTAGAACCTTTGCCTTCATTGTTTACGTTCAGGTGTCAGGATAGTCTTATAGAAGGCTTGGCGGGTATTAGTTTCCCCAATATAGAAGTTGCTACCTCCACCTTTCCGAACAAAAGTTACGTTGGTCCATTGCTAATTACGCATAGAGGATTCAGTGGTCCGGGAATATTGAAATGTTCAGCATGGCAAGCTCGAGAATTGCATGAAACAAGTTATCAATTCGATTTGAAAGTGAACTTCATTGGAATGAATACCAAAGAGTGCTTGCAAGAGCTTAGAAAGGACAGAGAAGCCAATCCAAAGAAGAAGTTAAGGAATTCCAATATTTTTAAATTACCAAATCGTTTTTGGGAGCGATTAACCAAAGAATTGGAGATCGACGATTTATTTTGGGCTTCCGTATCCAAGGTTAAAATGATTAAGTTGGCAGAAAGCCTTTGCGCAAAGAAGTTCTTTATAAATGGAAAAAACACCTTTAAGGATGAATTTGTAACCTGTGGAGGAGTCTCGTTAAAAGAGATTGATTTCAAAAAGATGGAATCCAAAAAATTTCCAGGATTGCACTTCGCAGGAGAGGTTTTGAATATCGACGCGGTAACAGGTGGATTTAATTTCCAGGCTGCATGGACTACCTCCTTTATTGCTGCAAATGGAATGACAGATTCATAAAGGCTAATTTCATAGAGCATAAAACATCACATCCATCTACACATCCATCGCTAAACTAATAAAATAGACATCTGCTCTATTTGATTGTGGTAATGAATTAATACAAGCGCTTGCTGTAGCTCCAGTTGTTACCACATCGTCAATGAGTGCAATACTGTTGAGGTTGGTTAATTTTGAGGTCTCCCATTCAAAATTTTGCGCTACACTTAACAGTCTTTCCTGTTTAGATTTTTTGGTTTGAGATTTTTTGTTTTTCCTTCGGTGGAGGACATCTTTCAAGATAGGAATGCCTGTGCAGTGAGATATCCCCAAGGCGAGCTGATAACTTTGGTTAAAGCCTCTTTTTATAAGTTTATCCGGATGAAGAGGTACGGGTACTAGATAATCAATTTCCTCCACCCAAGAAGTATTGTTCAATTGCAGCCCCATAAGATGGCCCATTTCAAAAGCAAGTTTCTTTTTTTGATGATACTTGAACTGATGAATTAACTTTTGAGGCGCTGAGCCTGTTTCGAAATAGAGTAAAGCCGCTGCTCGTTCAAAATCAAAGAGTGGATCCAGTTTTCTACTAAGCTCATTCTCTTGAATGTGAAAATGATTGGTATAGGGAAGTTGTTGCTTACAGTGTAGGCATATAAAATGATTTTTGCTTGAAACTTTATGCTCACAAACCATACAGGCATTGGGAAATATTAGATCCATAAAATCATTCCATACAGTCATTAGTTATCGTTTATTTGATTAAAATATTCATTCACTTTCTTTTTATAGAACGGTTTCAAGTCTGGTGGAATACTACGCAGTAATTCAGACTGCTTTTGTTTTTCTTTTAGGTATTTCTTCCAGCTTTCAGGCATTTCGCTTGGAGGTATTTCTTTTGCCTCTTGAGATTTCCTCTTGTTGTCCATCTCCTGCTCTCTTTCTGCGTTTTCAGCTTTCAGTAGTTTTTGCAAGATCTCTTTTTGCCTTCTTAGTGTTTCTGGACTTATATTATTGTTGACAATATCTCTTTCATTTTGTTCCATTTGCTTAATGGCTTCCTTTAGGCTTTTGTCTCCGGTACCTCCCTTTTCCATTCCATTGGACATTTCTTGCAGCTTTTGTCTAATTGCTTCTTGTTTGGCAGCCATCTGGACTAAATTCTTGGAAAGGTTATTGGACTGTCCCATTTGACCACCCTGTTCACCTTTTCCTGGTTTTTTCCCCTTTCCTTTTTTCATTTGCTCTAGCTGCTTTTGCAATTGTTGTTGCATTTGACGCATGCCCTTTGCTGATGGTTGTTCGGAAGGGCTTCCTCCTCCAGGTTTTGAGCATTTTCCGACCCCTTGCTGAGTGGCTTGCTGAGCCATGCTTTTTTGCATTTGATCAAGTATTTGGCTTAAGAGTAGAGCGAGGTTGTTGGTTGCCTTCATCGCGTATTGCCCATTGGATGCTGCATTTCTTACTCGCCGTTCAGCCATGTGCTCTAGACTTTTGTTGATGTTGGTTTGCATCTCAGCTAATTCTCTATTGACTGTAGAGCTTATCGACATCTGTCTTTTACTTAATGCAAATAGAGAGTCTTCAATATGTTGTGCGTTTACCTTTAGCCTGTTCTGTTCTCGTATAAGGTCTACAAAAATTGGGTCATTCCTTTTTGTTTTCTGAACAGTTGTAAACAAGCTCTCCTGGTCAAAGGATAGGCTAATTAGATTTTCAAGAATCTGCTTTAGGTTTTCCATATCCTCCTGCTCATTTTCCGCTGACATGCTCATTTGCATGCTTTTCATCTTTTGAGCAAGTTCATCCATTTTTTGAGCAGCCTTTTTTTGCGATTTAGCGGCTTTTTTCTTGTTTTTTTGCTGCAGCTCTTCACTGCTTTCCATCTGAGACTGTTTAATGGACTCTTCTTCAGATTGCGTTTCATCCAGATTATTAGAGTCCTCCAACTCTTCATTTAAGGACTCCATTTCATCCATGTCTTTCTGAAGCTCTTCAAACTCTTTTGTCAGGTCATCTTGCTTTTTCTGAAGCTCATTCATTTGCTCTTCAGACTTGTTTGAATTTTCAGTCTCTTCAGCAAGCTTCTCTTGATCCTCCTGTAGTTTTTCCAGCTTTTCAATATTTTCTTGCAACTTCTGTTCAAACTGGAATTGTTTTAGCATTTCAAGATTTCTGTCAAGCTCCTTTTCAAGTGCTTCATTGTTCATTTTAAGCTCGTTCAGCTTTTTTTGAATATCTTTTTTATCGAAATCTTCCATTAGCTTTTCCAGCTCTTCAAACATTTCTTTCATCTCCTTGGTCATCAGTTGCTCAAAAAGTTGATTGATCTGTTCCTGCTTTTCAAGGATTTCCTCACTCTGTTCAAGGTATTCCTCTCTAGTTTCCTGCATCTGCTGTTGATTTTCCTGCATTTGCTGGATAGTGCTTTCAAAGTTCTTTTGTCGTTCTAAAAGTTCTTGAATCTGCTGCTTGTCTTCCCAATTCAATTCCTTTTTCTGAAGTAACTTTTCACTCAGTTTATCAAAGTCTTTATGTAACTTTTTAGCTTCTTGTTTGCTTCTTTTAAGTTCTTCCTTGATGTTCTCTAAATTTTCGTCAGATTCCTCTTCTATTTCATCAAGGCTAGGTGCTTTGAAACTAAATAGTTTTGAACGTGTTTTCTTAGACCCATGAATTCCGTCATTATCCCATACTTCGAAATAATATTCCAGTTTTTGGCCAGCTTTTATGCCAAATTTGGAAAGATCTGTATGGTGAAAGAATTCTTGTTGATTCAAATTTTTATTGATAATTAAAGTTTCTGTAATTAGGCTGTCATCTTTATTTACGACAAATAGAAGTTTATTAAATCCATAATCATCTTTAATCTCGCCTTTAAAAAAGATATTTTTGGATTGTGCCGCATCCTTCTCTTGAACACAATTAATGCCTGGTTTTTGGTCTTTTATTACCGTTATCTGATAATCCATTTTATTGGATTCACTCAAGTGCTCGTTGGAGCCATAAATGCTGTAGTTCCCAGAGTTCTGTAATTTTTTTTTGAAAGTGAATAAATTTGGATTTGCTTCTTGATCCAATGTGGTAATACCATCTGAAAATGATAAAAAGAATTGGTCTGTATTTTTAGTTTTGAAGCTCCATTTGGCATCGGTACCTTCTGGAATTGTTAATTGACCGTTGTTTTCCTGGATAATAGATTCAAGACCGGTATACTTAGGGAAATTGAGTTGTATGTTGAATTCGCCTAGTTCCGGGGAAGGAAGTACTGAAATCGTATTGTATTCAGAATAGAAGCCTCCACCAAAAAAACGAAAGCTAAGGTTCTCTTGTAGGTTTTTAAAAAGGTATTGATGTCCTCCTTTCAATACGTTATTCATTTTAAATAACTGCCCCTTCAATTCTACATACACTTCAGCTGGTATTTCAGCTCCACTTACGTTTACTTCTAGAGGGAAATCATCGGAGGATAGAACCTCTAAAGATTCATTTGTTATTGAAAACTGAAAAGGGGCAGTTGGGAGAAATTCCTTATTGTATTGAATAATCCGTTGGGTTCCTTTTGATAGAATTTCGCCATCCTTGCTGAAAGAGAGAACTAGAAATAGTACAACTGGTATTAATGCGTATTTGAGGTATTTTCTATTTTTTGTGAAATCAATTGCTGTTGAGAAATTCACCAGCCTGAAAGTATTTATTTTTTGACTAATACTTGCCATGAGCAAGGGGCTCGATTCTGCATTATGCTGTTCTTTTAATTCAAGAACATTGGTTAATTTGTCCTTTACTTCAGGAAAGTGACGCCCAATTATTATAGCAGCTTCTTGCTGGCTTATGGTTTTACCTATTCGAAATAATTTAAATAAGGGAAATAAGATGTGCTTGGCTAATACGGAAAGTGAAATAAGGACAAAGCTTGAAAAAAAAACAATTCTAACCTCCGAACCGAATCGTCCAAAATACTCCAATACTACAAAGCTTAAATAGAAAAATAGTAGGATGCTAAAAGCATATATCGTTCCCTTCAAAAGCCTATTTTTATAGTACTTGCTGGTGAATCGAGTTAATTGCTTAATTAGATTTTGATATTCATTTCCCATAGGGTAAAATTAAAGAAAAATATGGCATTTAGGGGCTTCCTTAGTTTATATGCGTTAAAATCACCATAAATGGTTGGATCTATCCAGGAGTGGATTTGTTTTTAATACATTGAAGGGTATATTTGTAACTGTCAATAGGGATTATAGAATGATTTTGAGCTTAGAATTACTTCCTAAAATAAGTCACCCAACGAGTTGGGCCAGTATAGTATTATTGGTACAAGTAATACTGGTTGCCTTTTTCCGGTTTAAAGAGGCGCATGTATTCCTGTTTAATAAGAACTATATTTTAGGCTTTAATCCGGATTTCAGCCAGCAAAGGTCTGAGATACTTAAGCCCAATATCCTTTTTGTGGTTATGATGAGCCAATTGCTTTGGGCTTTTATTATAAATCACTTTTATGATTTGGAATTTTCAAACTACTTGTTGTTAAGCTTTGCTTTTTGTATTTGGTTCATGCTAAAGTTTAGCTCTATATATTTTTTAGGCTACTTATTCGATAGGCAAGAAAAGGCATACGCCGTATTAACTTTTCAAGTAATCAATGAATTTTGTTTTTACATACCATTATTGATGATTTCTCTTTTGTTGCATTTTACTGCAACTAGACTTTTGGGAATCGAATTCCCTAGCCATATTCTTGGCATGATTCTGTATGTATTGATTAGGTTACGTACTGGATTTCAAATATTTTCGAGACTCAATCTTAGACCGTATTATATTTTTTTGTACCTTTGTGCGCTCGATATGCTACCCCTATTGTGGGTGTATTATTGGTTTTAAACGAATAATCTTATTAAAAACCCTGACGTGAGTAAGCTTAAAGTAAAATCAATATTAGTTTCGCAACCTTCTCCGAAGCAAGAGAGTTCACCTTATTTTGAACTGGCTAAAAGGCAAAATGTCGCTATTGACTTTAGACCTTTTATTCATGTTGAGGGAGAGGAAGCTACTGAATTCAAAAAATCGAAAGTTAATCTTTCTGATTACACAGCCGTTATATTGACTAGTAGAAATGCCATAGATCATTACTTCAGAATGTGCGAAGAAATGAGAATAGAGGTACCTGCTACTATGAAGTATTTCTGTATGTCTGAAGCGATAGCGTATTACTTGCAGAAGTATGTTGTTTACAGGAAGCGTAAGATTTACCATGGAAAGCAAACTTTTGCTGATTTAATTGAGATCATCAAAAAACATAAAGGGGAGAAATATTTATTGCCTTCATCAGATCTTTTGAAGCCAATTATTCCTGAATTACTTGAAAAGAACAAGATTAATTACCAGCGTGCTGTCATTTATAAAACCGTATGTAGTGATTTGTCGGACTTGGAAGATGTGTATTATGACATTCTGGTATTCTTTTCTCCGTCTGGAATTAAGTCTCTGTTCCAGAATTTTCCGGATTTTGAACAAAACAAAACAAGAATCGCTACTTTTGGTTCAACAACCTTAAAAGCCGCTAAGGATAACGGCTTAAAAGTGAATATTGAAGCACCAACAGTTAAAGCTCCTTCAATGACAATGGCTTTAGAGCAGTACATTAAGGTTGCGAACAATAAGTAGTGTTCCTAACATAATATTTGAAAAAGGGCTTTGTTAAAAAGCCCTTTTTTTTTGCCGCAAACCTTGGTATCAAGTAATATTGATAGAATAATTTAGTTAAATTTACGTGAAGAGTCATAGCTTACAGCAAGAAGAAGTACTGAAAAGTAGAATTGCCATTTCTGAACTATTTAGAAAAGGAAAGCGATTCAAGTCCTATCCCGTACAAGTTATTTGGATGAAAGTAACTGAAAAAGAGGGAGGTAGTAAGGTTATGTTTTCTGTTCCAAAGCGATATTTTAAGTTGGCAGTTGATAGAAATAGAATCAAACGTCAACTCAGGGAAATTTACCGATTGGAAAAACCTAACCTTCAAGAGGGGATAAGCGGTTCATATCACATGGCGCTCTTGTATTTAAGTAAAGATAAAATGGAATTTAGTGAGATCCAGTCTCGCGCAAACAAGTCCTTTCAAAAAATATTAGATAATAATCTTTAACTGATTATTTATGAAAAAATTGATGAAAAATATAGGCGTTCTGATGGTAGGTATTGCCATTGGCGCCAGTTGTCTTTTTTATTCTTTCAAAGATCCTTATTTCGAAATTTCTAAAAATTTGGACATCTTCACTACGTTGTATAGGGAGGTGAATACCTTTTATGTTGATGAAGTGGATCCTGGTAATGTAATGAATAAGGCTATTGATGCTATGTTGGAGGAATTGGATCCTTATACGGTTTATATTTCTGAAGCCGATGTAGAGGAGTTCCGCGTTCAAACAACAGGATCTTATGGAGGAATAGGGGCTATTATTCGACAATCCGATGACTTTGTTAAAATTTCAGAAATTTATGAGGGGGCTCCAGCCGATAAAGCTGGATTGATCCCGGGAGATAAACTGATCAAGGTTAACGGAAAAAAGGTAAAAGGAAAAACAACTAGTGAGGTATCTGAAGTCCTAAAAGGTCAACCAGGAACTAGTTTAGAAATCGAAATCGAAAGAATAAATACAGATAAGAACCTCACAATATCAGTTGTCCGAGAAGAAGTTAAGATAAAAAGCATTCCTTATGCCGGAATGGTAAGCGATGAAACGGGATACATCTTATTGAGGAGTTTTACACGAAATTGCGCTAAGGAGGTAAAGGAGGCCTTTCTTGACTTGAGAGATAATCAAGGTATGAAGTCTTTGGTATTAGATCTCCGTGGAAATCCTGGAGGCTTACTGGATGAGGCGATTAAAATGTGTAATATATTTATTCCAAAAGGAGAAGAAGTTGTCCAAACCAAAGGAAAGCTAAAAGAGTGGCAAAAGTCCTATAAAACCCAATTTGAACCAATTGATTTAGATATTCCAATAGTTGTCTTGGTGAATCAAGGTTCGGCATCTGCTTCTGAGATTGTTGCAGGGACTTTTCAGGATTTGGATCGGGCAGTAGTAATTGGAAGTAGAACCTACGGCAAAGGATTGGTTCAACAAACTAGACCTATGCCCTATAATTCCCAAGTGAAAATTACTACAGCAAAATATTATACGCCAAGCGGTAGATGTATTCAAGCTTTAGATTATACCAATAGAAATGAGGATGGAAGTGTCGGTAAAACACCAGACTCACTAAGAAACCCATTTGAGACCAGAAATCATAGGCTGGTTTATGATGGAGGAGGAGTAGATCCAGATATCAGTGTTGAGCAAGAGGAATATGGAAACATCATTATAAGCCTTTTAAGTAAGCAGCTTATCTTTAGCTATAGCAATCAGTTTGTTAGTGAAAATACTGAAATAGCGAATGTCGAAAAGTTCGAGATAAACGATCAAATATTTAGTAGTTTCAAAAATTACCTGGAAGGTAAGGACTACGAATATGAAACCGAGACCGAGCGTATATTAGCAGAATTGAAAGAATCAGCTGAATCAGAGAAATATTTTAAAGACATTGAGCAACATTTCGAACAGATTAGCTCAGATTTAAAGGAAAACAAGCGTAATGATCTAGAGAAATTTGAAGGGCAGATAAAGGAATTCCTTCTTTCTGAGATTATTTCTAGATATTATTATCAGAAAGGGGCTATTAAGGTGGGCTTAAGAAATGATCCATTTATTTTACAGGCAGCAAATACCTTAGGCAATCAGAAGGCTTATAGCGAGATGCTATCGGAGCCAAATGCTAAAAAATAAGAAACACTAGCACCATAATAAATCAAGATTAACTTCGTTGAAAAGTAAAGTTGTTGGAATGAGGAAGATTATGGCTTTTCTCAGAAATGAGGAAAAGATGCAGCAGTATTATTTTGTCTTGGCGCTTATTTTTGTGATAGGCCTGGTGTTTCAGGATGTGTCAAAATTTCCAATGACTGCTGCTTTGTCCTTATCGTCATTTTTTGTTCTTATTTCAGGGAGCTGGGCTGAGAAATGGGGTAGACTGAAGGCGAAACCAGCCATATTATTACTGATAGGATATTATCTTCTTCATGCTGTAGGATTGCTATATTCCGAGGATTTGAAATTTGGAGGTAGGATTATTTCACTTAAAATTTCAATTTTATTATTTGGGGTTGTGTGGTCCGTGGTTAACCTGAAAGTTGACCAAATAAAAAAGGTGTTGATCACCTTTGTATTAGCTTGTTTTTTTGCCTCCTTATTCGATTTGTTCTTAGCGCTTTTAAGGTATTTGGAATCGGGAGATATATCCGAGTTCTTGTATAATAAATTGTCTGTAATATTTCCAAATAAAAAACATTACCTCTCCATCTATTATGCCTTTGCTGCATTTATAATGGTTGCATTTGCTATTCGTCCTCCAGAGTGGTTAAAGATTCGAGTATTGTCTGTGTTGTCTGTGTTTTGGTTCATTGCTATGGTGCTCCTATTGGGGGCTAGGGCACAGTTACTTGCTATACTCATAGTAGGACCTTTTTTAATACTCTATTACGCTAAAGGGAAATTTGCTAGTTGGAAAATATGGTTAAGCGCTACGGGCTTTTTTGTAGTACTGTCTACTATTATTGTATTAAACCCAGTAACTAGACCAAAGGTAATTGAAAGTTTTGATGAGCTAATGGAGTTGGTGCGTCCTGAAGGCGGGAAAAGCACCAATCCAAGAGTGTATATTTGGAAATATGGAATGGAACAAATCCAAGATCAGTCCCTATTGTTTGGTGCTGGTACGGGAGATGCTGTAAATGAACTACAAACTCGGATGAGTGACTGTGAAGAGCAGTTTTGGATAGTTGATAGGTTTTACTTCTTGAGGGATAAGAAATTGAATTATCATAACGAATTTCTGGAGGCTTTGGCAACTTTAGGGATTATAGCATTACTAATGCTACTTGTGATTATTTTCCTACCTCTTCTAAAGCATCGTCAGCAAAGTAGAATTTTTCTAATGTTCCTATTGTTGATGTTTATAAGCCTTATGACAGAGTCAGTTTTAGAACGACAAGCAGGGGTGTTGTTTTTTGCATTCTTTTATCCGTTCCTTCTTCAGAGGAAGCTCAATTAATTTTAAAATGCGGATTCAATGTGCTCTACCTGAAATTCATCATTTTGACCAAGGATGCTGATAACATCAAATTGAAGTTCGTATTCTAAATCGTAGTGTTCTAAAAATGCTAAAGCACCTTCTCTAAGTTTTGCCTCCTTCTTAGAAGAAATAGATTCAATAGGTCTGCCATAAAGGTCAGAACTTCTAGTTTTAACTTCAATAATGACTATGATTCCCTTGTGAAAAGTAATGATGTCTAGTTCAGCTTTTTTCCACCTCCAATTTTTAAATAATAAGACATAACCCCGCTTCTTTAAAAATTTGCAAGCGATATCTTCCCCCCATTCACCTAATTTTATATGGTTCATTTAAAGGTTATTTAAGTGTTGAGCTATTCTCTGATACCATAAGATCCGTCATTTCTCCGAGGATTAAACAACGATTGTCATTCTGGTGTCCAGCGGGGAAATTGAAGGCTATAGGAATTTCTAATTCATCAAAAAACTCCAATATGATTTCTTTTATGTTTTGACCAAATGGAATTTTGTGATCGTGCAAATCAGAAAAGGACCCAATTACCACACCTTTTAGTCCTTTTAATGCTCCAGATCTTTTTAATGCGAATAACATGCGGTCAATGTGATAAAGGTATTCATCTAAGTCTTCCAAGAAAAGAATTGCCCCATCTAAATGCGGAAAAGACAAGGATCCTATTGTGCTGTAAAGAACGGAAAGATTGCCCCCCACTAATTTCCCTCTAGCTTTTCCAAATTTGTTGTACTGATTTGAAGGCCAGTTATAGCCCAAATTTTCTCCCTGTAAAATTGTTTTAAAACTGTTGATAGCTAAAGCTGAAAGCTTGGAAAGCTGAATAGGCATCGGACCATGGATGCTCTTTACTCCGAGGTTTGCTACATGATTTAAGATAGAAGTGAAGTCGCTAAATCCTATGAGTAGTTTAGGGTTTGATTGTAGACAATCAAAATTTATCTGATCAATAATCCTCAATCCACCAAAACCACCTCTTAAACACCATATTGCTTTAACTTCAGTGTCTAATAATAATTTTTGGAAAGCTTGAGCTCTGGAAATATCATTTCCGGCCATTTGATGATGCCTAAGGGATAAATTTTCCGCAAGTACTACTTTATATCCCAAATTCTCAATGAAATAGATTGCCTGATCTATAATATCTTGTTCTACAAATCTGGCAGTAGCACATAAGGCTATAGTATCTCCTTTGATCAACTTTGGGTCGGTTTGCATGTTTATAAATATTTAAGGTATCAATTTAAGGAATTTTTTAAATGGGCATCAAGTTTCAGTCAGTTTGGTAGAAATGAAAATTAGGTTCCTGTTTACTAAATGGCTATAAATAAATGTATCTTTGTCAGCATTAAAATCTGAATACATGGAAAAGAAAGAGAGATATACCATTACAGCCGCGTTACCTTACACTAACGGACCTGTCCATATCGGGCATTTGGCAGGGGTATATGTACCTGGGGATATATTTGCAAGGTTTCAGCGTATGAAGCAAAATGATGTAGTGTATCTATGTGGGTCTGATGAGCACGGTGTTGCCATTACTATCTCAGCTAAAAAAGAAGGTATTACTCCTCAGCAAGTAGTAGATAAATATCACGCAATAATCAAAAACTCTTTTGAGGATTTTGGAATCTCTTTCGATATATATTCAAGAACTAGTAATGAAGGACATCATAAGACTGCACAAGAGTTTTTTACAAAGCTACACAACCAAGGAGAGTTTATAGAAAAGGTCTCTGAGCAATATTATGATGAAAAAGAAAATCAGTTTTTAGCTGATAGATATATTGCAGGTACCTGTCCTCATTGTTTCAATGAAGGCGCTTATGGGGACCAATGCGAGAAGTGCGGTACGTCCCTTAGTCCAATGGATTTAATAAATCCTGTTTCCACTTTGACGGGTAACACTCCAGAAGTAAAAGAAACAAAACATTGGTATTTGCCTTTGGATAAATACGAGCCATGGTTAAAAGAATGGATCTTAGAGGGGCATAAAAAAGATTGGAAGACAAACGTATATGGTCAATGTAAATCATGGCTGGAACAAGGGCTTTCTCCTCGTGCAGTAACTAGGGATTTAGATTGGGGAATAAAGGTTCCTGTTGAAGGTGCTGAAAACAAAGTATTGTACGTTTGGTTTGACGCTCCTGTGGGCTATATCTCTGCAACGAAAGAATGGGCAGAGAAAGAAGGAAAAAATTGGGAAGATTATTGGAAAAATGAAGACACGAAATTAGTTCATTTCATTGGAAAGGATAATATCGTATTTCACTGTATTATATTTCCATCGATGTTGAAAGCACATGGGGATTATATTCTTCCAGAGAACGTTCCCGCTATGGAATTCTTAAATCTTGAAGGTGATAAGATTTCAACGTCAAGAAATTGGGCGGTTTGGCTGCATGAATACCTGAAAGATTTCCCTGGGAAACAAGATAGTTTAAGGTATACACTTACTGCCTTAGCTCCAGAAACAAAGGATAATGATTTCACTTGGAAGGAATTGCAGGCGAAAAATAATTCTGAGCTGGTAGGTGTTCTAGGGAATTTTGTAAATAGGGTTGTTGTACTAACTAACAAGTATTGGGGAGGTATAGTTCCAGAATTAGGTGAGTTATCTGAAGTAGATAAATCGGTAATTGGGAAAATGCAAACATTCCCAGATAAAGTTGAAAGCTCTATAACTAAGTATAGATTGAGAGAGGCTCAACTGGAAATGATGAATCTTGCCAGATTAGGTAATAAATACCTTACGGAGGAAGAGCCGTGGAAGGCTTACAAGACAGATGAGGCGAAGGCAAAAACTATTTTGAATATATCTCTTCAGATTTGTGCCAAATTGTCCATTCTAGCGGCTCCATTTTTGCCATTTACAGTGGAGAAAATGAGTAAGATTTTGAATTTCTCAGAAAAGACTTGGGAAGCGTCAAAAGCAGAAATATTATTGCCAGTCGGTCATCAAATCTCAAAGGCAGAGTTGTTATTTGAGCGTATTGATGATGAGCAAATTGAAGCTCAACAAAAACGTTTGGCAGATATAAAAATAGCCAATGAAGAGGCTAATAGGAAAGTGGAGCCAGCCAAAGAGGTAGTCAGCTTTGACGATTTCCAAAAAATGGACATTAGAGTAGGCACCATTTTAACGGCTGAAAAAGTAAAAAAGGCTAAAAAATTATTAAAGCTGGAGGTAGATACTGGAATTGATACAAGAACAGTTGTGTCTGGTATTGCGGAGCACTTTTCTCCAGAAGAGTTGATTGGAAAGCAAGTTAGCATCTTAGTTAATTTAGCGCCTAGAAAAATAAGGGGAGTAGAGAGCCAAGGTATGATTCTTATGGCAGAGGATAGTGATGGCTCTTTGAAGCTGGTTAATCCATCTGAAGCGAAGGTGAAAGAAGGGTCTGTAATTGCATAAAAAAAATAGGGCTGTCTCTCCAGACAGCCCTAACACCTAAATCCCTAAAACTTTAAATGATATTGATAGAAATTACATCTTCAAAGTTCTATTGCGCATGGTAACTAATCATGCGCTTTTAGTTTGGCAATGACTGTGCCAAACTGAATGTATTCTAATGATAAATTTTAATATTTTTTTGAGTATCTGATATTGTGTTGGTTAGGTGATTTTTAAGGAGGGTTGACAAAGTGCTCATTGTCTGTAAGACTTGAAAATATCCTTTAATTTTTATTTTTTATAATGGATAAAAGTGGTTCAAATCTCATTTATTCCATTAAATCAACATATTTATTTTACTCTTCGATAAAACAATCTTAATTTTGCAAATTGAAACTTGTAAAAGCGCCTTGATAAGTTAGGGGTTAAATACTTAAGTTTCTTTACCGTATAACCGGTCCTGCTCCTTGTCATGATCAAAAAAAATTGAGGAGATGGACTATTTGAAAAAGAAAAGATGGCAGGAAAAGGAAAAAATATGATGAGTGGTAAGCGTGATGGTAAGTCCAATACACGTAAGAAGTCTAAAAATGTTACGACTCATAATTACAAGAGGCATCAAGATCCGGAAAATAGAGCTAAAGATAGATTAGCTGCTGCGGGGAACCCGGAAAGATCTGATCGTGTTAAAAAGGAAGGAGCAATTACAAAATTTTCTTTACCCAAAAAAGGGGGGAGTGCTTCTCAAAAAAATCAAACACGTATCAACAAGTTTTTGGCTCATGGAGGGATCGCCTCTAGAAGAGAGTGTGAAAAATATATCTCAGCAGGGTTAGTTACCGTTAATGGAGAGGTTGTTACTGATTTGAGTTATAAGGTTATTGAGGGAGATGAAGTTCGTTTTAATGGAACCGTGATTGAAGGTGAAAAGAAACAATACGTCTTATTAAATAAACCCAAAGACTTTATCACTACACTCGAAGATGATCAAGGGCGTAAAACTGTTATGGACCTTGTGAGTAATGCCTGTGATGAAAGAATATATCCAGTAGGAAGGTTGGATAGAGCAACTACAGGGGTCTTACTTTTTACGAACGATGGAGATATGGTGAAAAGGTTAACGCACCCAAGTCATGGAGCTCGTAAACTTTACCATGTTATATTAGATAAGGCCTTTACTCAAGCTGATTTCGAGAAATTAGAAATGGGGATTGCGCTGGAAGATGGTGAAATAAAACCAGATAAATTATCTTATATAGATGATGCCGGTAGAAATGAGGTAGGTATTGAGATACACTCTGGTAAAAATAGAGTAGTAAGAAGAACTTTTGAATCTTTAGGTTATACCGTTACTAAATTGGACCGTGTGATTTTTGCTGACTTAAGCAAGAAGAATTTAAAGCGTGGACAATGGAGACATCTCGAAGAGAGAGAAATAGGTATGCTTAAAATGAAGAAGAAACAAAAATAATTTATCTTTATGCCAAATCAGTACCTTTTCCATAAAGGTACTGATAGGTTTAATATTAAATTACACTCTATGTTAAGGTTATTTCTTTTCGGATTATCGTTATTGCTAATTCAATCCGTTACGGCTCAAAATGATGAGCTAGGCTTAAGAATTTCTTATAATACCACTGAAAATCAAAGCGATATTGGTATGGCTGGAATTTCTTTGACGGGGTATTATAAATTTCAAACTGGAGAAAAATTTGCAATCGTTCCTTCCTTTCAATACCGTAAACAAAGATTTAGGGATAATGTTTTGGAAATTTACCAAAATGTGGATGTTAAGTATTTTAGTATCCCTGTTACAGTAAGGTATTCCCCCTTTAACCGTAAACCTTTAAATGATTTTTACATTTTATCGGGACTTCAAGCTGATTTAGTTATTGATGCTAAGGTTGAAGATAAATCCACTGGTGAGCGTAAGAATGTACATAATTTATTTAATTATGCTAACGGAGGTTATTATTATGGCTTAGGGTATAATATTAAACGTAAGATAGACGTTCAAATAAAATGGTATCAAGGTCTAGGAAACAACTATATTGAGCCTACGGTTTCAACCACTTTAGAGCAAAATGCCTTTTTTGAGGTTTCAATGGCTTTTATTCTTTTTACGGAATAGCCTAGTATTATCAAATAGCTTTTATGGGGTCCATTTATCAATTTAAAAAATGGTGGAAATGGTTACTGCTTACTGCTGCTGTCAGTATAAGTGCTGTATCATTAATATACACCAGTGCTCTTGTTTCTGAATTAAAGAAAGAGGAAAAAAAGAAGATGGAAGTGTGGGCAATGGCCTACCAAGAAATTGCTAATTTTGAGGAAGGAAATATTGATCTCCAGCTCCACGAGAAGATAATTAGTGACAATACTACCGTTCCTGTTATTATTATAAATAATTGGAATAATGAAATAGCATTAACGGCAAATATAGCCGAGAAAAAAGTAAAAGATAAAACATACCTTTTGAGGCTGGTTGAAGAAATGAAATTAGATTTTCAGCCAATTGAAATCTCAGGTTTTAAGGATGCTTCAGGTAAGAATTATTCAACCACCTTATATTATACCAATTCCACCTTATTAACTAAATTAAGGTATTTCCCCCTAATCATGTTGATTGCAATAGGCTTGTTTATTGCCTTGGCTTATTGGGCTTTCAGTACTGCTCGGTCAGCAGAGCAAAATCAGGTGTGGGCAGGTATGGCTAGGGAGACTGCCCATCAAATTGGGACTCCATTGTCTTCCCTATTGGGTTGGTTTGAATTAATGAAGCTGTATGATATTCCAGATGAGTCATTATCTGAAATGCAAAAAGATCTATCCAGATTACAGGTGATTACAGATCGGTTTTCAAAAATTGGAGCACAGCCAGGGCTTGAATCTAAGAATATTATTCCAGTGGTTAAATCTGGATACAATTACTTGAAAGTAAGAAGTTCAAAAAAGATACAGTTTGAATTTACCTGTGAAGAAGAGAGTGTCGAGATAATGTTTAATGAGCAATTATTCTCTTGGGTAGTTGAAAACATTATTCGGAATGCTGTAGACTCTATAGATGGAGAAGGAAAGATATCTGTTCACTTATTTTCAAAGAAGAATGAAGTGTATTTAGATATAACGGATAGTGGGAAGGGGATTAAAAGCACAAGATTTAATTCAATATTTGAGCCTGGATTTACTACAAAAACAAGAGGCTGGGGACTTGGATTGTCCTTGGTGAAAAGAATAATAAAGGATTATCACAAAGGACGTGTATTTGTATTGAAGTCTGAGTTGAACAAAGGAACTACCTTTAGGGTGATTCTGAAAAGAGTGTAAAGGTGGGAGGTATTTATATACATATTCCGTTTTGTAAACGTGCTTGTCATTATTGTGATTTTCATTTTTCAACAGCCTTGTCTGATAGGCAACAGATGGTAGATGCTATCATCAAGGAACTTTCCCTTAGAAAAGATGAACTCATGGGAAGTGTCGAAAGTATTTATTTTGGGGGAGGGACACCTTCATTGCTTTCCGAAAAGCAGTTAACCTCTATTTTGGATGCACTCTTTAGTCACTTTGATGTGGAGCCTACGGCAGAGATTACTTTGGAAGTGAACCCGGACGATTTAAATCCTACACGAATAAAATCCTACAAACAAATGCCTATCAATAGGTTTAGTGTTGGGATACAATCATTCTTTGATGAGGACTTAAACTATTTAGGTCGAGTCCACAATAGCCATGAAGCCTTAAGGAGTCTGGAATTAATACGCGATTCCGGGTTTGAAAATTTCAATGTGGATCTTATCTACGGGATGCCTCAATTGACTAAGGAGCGCTGGTTGGAGAATCTAGAGATTGTTGGGAAGCTGGAGGTCACTCATCTTTCTTGTTATTCTTTGACTGTAGAACAAAATACCGCGTTAGCTTATCAAATTTTAAAAAATAGGAAGCAAGCTCCAAAGGAGAATCGCACTTTAGCTCATTTTGAATTGTTGAACAAATGGGCAAGAGAGGAAGGATATAATTTTTATGAGGTTTCAAATTTAGCCAAACCAGGTTTTGAAGCAGTCCACAATAGCAATTACTGGAAGGCAAAACAATACATTGGAATTGGTCCATCAGCACACTCTTTTGATGGTGATACCAGAAGTTGGAATTGCGCCGACAATAAAAAGTATATGAAGGCAATCACTTTGGGGGAGCTCCCCTCTGAAAAGGAGTTCTTGTCTCTCACGGATAGATACAACGAATACATCATGACAGGTTTAAGGACTAGTTGGGGTGTGAAATTAAATGATATCAGTACAACTTTTGGAATATCTTATTATAACCATGTTTTGTCCACTGTTCAAACACTTCCATCTGGACATATTGTATTCAAAGATAATACGCTTCTACTTACCTCTTCTGGTAGACTAGTCTCAGATAGTATTATTGCTTCCTTATTTATTTAGATTTCTTGGATGATTTTCAGCGAATTATTTAGTGGTTAATTATTCATCTCTAGACTTCATTTTATTTTAATCTAGAATAAATTTAAATTATTAATTCGTAATTTTGCGCTAAACAAAGTACCATTTCAATAACAAATCGTATGATTTCAGTAACGGATACAGCAAAGAAAAGACTGACGGGCCTCATGGAGGAAGAAGGCAAAATCTTGGATAATAGCTTCATAAGAGTGGGTGTTACCAGTGGAGGATGCTCAGGTCTTTCCTACAAGTTAGATTTCGATTCCAATCAGGGACCGGATGATAAGGTGCTGGAAGATAACGGAGTCCGGGTATTGATTGATAAAAAATCTATGATTTACCTGCTAGGGACTATTTTAGATTATTCTGGTGGATTGAATGGAAAAGGGTTCTTTTTCAGCAATCCTAATGCTTCCCGTACATGTGGATGTGGGGAGAGCTTTGCAGTTTAGATAAATACCAATCGGATCAAATATAATTGACGCATGTCAGAAGAGGATCAAATTCTTGAAGAAGTAACTAGCTCGGACTATAAGTACGGTTTTGTTACGGATATTGAGTCAGACAAAATCCCAAAGGGATTGTCGGAGGAGACCGTTCGTTTAATTTCCGCTAAAAAGGAAGAACCTGAATGGATGCTTGAATGGCGACTTAAGTCATTCAGAGCATTTTTGAAAATGACGGAGCCAGAATGGGCAAATGTTAAGTATAAAAAAGTGGATCTTCAAGATATCACGTATTATGCTGCTCCTGTGCAGAAAAAGACACTTGACAGTTTAGATGAGGTAGATCCAGAGTTGTTGAAGACATTTAAAAAGCTTGGAATTTCATTAGAAGAGCAGAAAAGGTTATCAGGTGTTGCCATAGATATAGTTATAGATTCTGTTTCTGTAGCTACTTCATTTAAGGAAAAATTAGCAGAGATCGGAATTATTTTCTGTTCGATGTCGGATGCGATAAAAGAGCACCCTGAATTAGTAAAAAAATATTTAGGGACAGTGGTTCCTGCTAGGGATAATTACTATGCTGCTTTAAATTCAGCTGTATTTAGCGATGGTTCATTCTGTTATATTCCAAAAGGAGTTCGTTGCCCTATGGAGTTGTCCACTTATTTTAGAATAAATGAGGCTGGAACAGGACAATTTGAAAGAACCTTGGTTATTGCGGATGAAGCTAGTTATGTAAGTTATCTGGAAGGATGTACTGCACCGCAAAGAGATGAAAATCAGTTACACGCTGCCGTGGTAGAGTTGATCGCCATGGATGATGCAGAGATCAAATACTCAACAGTACAGAATTGGTACCCTGGAGATAAAAAAGGGAAAGGAGGAGTATTTAACTTTGTTACCAAGCGTGGAATCTGTCACAAGAATGCAAAAATTTCTTGGACTCAAGTAGAAACGGGTTCTGCGGTTACTTGGAAGTACCCATCATGTATTCTAAGAGGAGAAAATTCAATTGGAGAATTCTTCTCAGTGGCTGTTACTAATAATTATCAGCAAGCTGATACAGGGACCAAAATGATTCACATTGGTAAAAACACCAAAAGTACTATCATCTCAAAGGGTATTAGTGCTGGTAGAAGTAATGGTAGTTACCGTGGCTTGGTTCAGATTGCTAAATCTGCTGAGAATGCACGTAACTTTTCACAATGTGATTCATTATTGATGGGAGATACATGTGGTTCACATACCTTCCCATATATTGAAGTAAGAAATAAATCTGCAATGGTAGAACATGAGGCTACCACCTCCAAAATTGGAGAAGATCAGTTATTCTATTGTAATCAAAGAGGAATTGGTACAGATGCGGCTATTGGATTAATTGTAAATGGATATTGTCAAGATGTCCTAGATAAATTACCAATGGAATTTGCTGTAGAAGCCAGAAAATTATTGGCCATCTCTTTAGAAGGATCAGTAGGGTAATCATCTAAATCTAAGAAAACACACTATGTTAACTATAAAAAATCTAAAAGCTGGGATTGAAGATAATGAAATCCTTAGAGGGATTGATTTACAAATTAACCCGGGTGAAGTTCATGTAATCATGGGTCCTAATGGATCAGGTAAAAGTACCTTATCTTCAGTTATTGCAGGTAGAGAAGATTACGAAGTGTCTGAAGGAAGCATTATTTTTGATGGGGAAGAATTATTAGAGGATTCTCCTGAGGAAAGAGCACAAAAAGGGATCTTCCTTTCTTTCCAGTATCCGGTGGAGATTCCAGGTGTGTCTGTTTCAAATTTTATCAAAACAGCGATCAACGAAAAGCGTAAAGCAAATGGTGAAGAGCCTATGCCAGCTAGAGAGATGCTTAAGAAAATGAAGGAAAATCAAAAGCTTCTTGAAATGGATCCAAAATTCCTGAGTAGATCAATGAATGAAGGATTTTCTGGTGGAGAGAAGAAAAGAAATGAGATTTTTCAAATGGCAATGCTAGAGCCTAAATTGGCAATCTTGGATGAAACGGATTCAGGATTGGATATTGATGCTTTGAGAATTGTTGCAAATGGAGTAAATAATTTAAAGAATGAGGATAACGCCGTTCTTTTGATTACCCATTATCAACGACTGTTGGACTATATAGTGCCAGATTTTGTACACGTACTGTATAACGGTAAAATCGTGAAATCTGGAGATAAATCGCTCGCTCTAGAGTTAGAGGAGAAAGGATATGATTGGTTAAAGTAAGATCTGAACTATGAAATGGCTTAATCAATTAAAAAAAGTACAAGGGGATAATCAAGTCTGGAACGAGAATAGACAGGAGTCTTGGGACCGTTTTATGGAAGTTGGTTTTCCTACTATTAAGGATGAAGAGTGGAAGTATACCAATCTGAAAAAAATCCTTAATGAAGAGTATAGCCTATGCCAGGCAAAGGGAGGTGAAATTGAAAAATCAGCTCTAAATGGTCAGCAATTAAACCTTGAGGGGAGTATAAAATTATATTTTGTGGATGGCACATTCAATAAGAACATGTCCGACACAATTCCCGAGGGGTTGAATATTAGCACACTTCAAAATATGGAGTTGGAGCAACCTTCCTTGGTGAAGGAGTATTTCAATCGAGCATTGCCAAAGGATGAGCCATTGACAGCAATGAATACAGCATTGTATCAGGATGGCCTTGCGGTGGTTCTGGACAAGAATCAAGTTGTAGAACCTATTGTTGAGTTATATTTTGTTTATTCTTCTGAAGAAGGGAGTCGTTTTGCAGCCCCTAGAAATCTTTTCATTTTAGGTGAAAATGCTTCTATGGTTGTTGTTGAGCGTATTTGTTCTTTAGAGAATACAAAAGTATTCACAAATATGGTTTCTGAGGCATTCTTGAAGGATGGCGCTCACTTGAAATTGTTTAAGATCCAAAACGATCATGACCAATCTATTGTAATTGATAATACATGGATTGAGCAAGAAGGGAATTCTTATGCTCAAACTGACACCTTCTCATTCAATGGAGGGTTCATTCGAAATAATTTGAATTTTAAATTCAATGGTTCGAATTCAGAAGCACACATGAGAGCTGTCACCATTGCAGATACGGACAATCTTATTGATCATCATACCTTTGTGGATCATGCTATGCCGCATTGTTATTCAAATCAAATGTATAAAGGGATCTATGATTCAGCATGTAAAGGTGTGTTTAATGGTAAAATAATTGTTCGCCCTGATGCTCAAAAGACAAATGCTTTTCAGCAAAACAATAACTTATTGTTAAGCGAATTCGCCCAGTTGGATACTAAGCCGCAATTGGAGATTTTTGCAGATGATGTAAAATGTTCACATGGTTGTACAGTTGGTCAGCTGGATAAAGATGCTTTATTTTATATGAGAAGTAGGGGAATTGCAGAAAAAGAAGCAAAAGCGCTTTTGACCTATGCATTTGCAAATGAAAGTTTGGCTAATATCCAAATTGAGGAATTGAAGGGTAAAATAAAAAGTATGATTGCGGATAAACTTAATGTAGATATTGAGCTTTAAATCGCAACCTAACATAAAGACAATCAGTTGTTAACATAAATTAACAATTGATCGTCAGTATTGAAAAAGGCTTTCCATATGGGGAGCCTTTTTTATTTGTTTAGAAATCAAACTCTTTTTACACATCATCATGGAAAAATTTGTGTAAATTTGAGGTCTGTGAATATTTTTTTCCCGATTTGTAAAACAAAACTCTATACTTATGAAGAAGAGTATACTTGCTGCAATTGCCCTAATGGTAGGGGTAAATCTACAAGCACAAGATACCAAGTGTGGAAGCACTGAGCAGGACGTTCTTAGACAATATGAGGACCAACCTGAGATGCTTGAAAAATATCTAAAGTCAAAAGAAGACTTTAGACGTTACATGCTTGCAAAGAAAAACAATAAATTAACGAACGCTCGAACTGTTCAGGCGGAAGACGCAGAAGTGCGTACGATTCCTGTAGTATTTCATGTTTATCACGAAGATGGTGATGAAAATATTTCATACAAACAGATTGCGGATCAAATGGAAATCCTTAACGATGATTTCTTACGTTTGAATTCTGATGCTTCAAACACGCCAAACGCGTTTAGGTATAGAGCAGATATCAACAAATTGGATTTTGTTTCTGAAGACGTTAGTGGTTATGTAGCGCAAAATAAATATTTATTATTTCAAGCTGCTCCAACGATAACGGATGATATAGAATACAATGTTCCAACAGGAACTAAGTATGTTGTTTATTTCAAAAACTTAGGTTTTGATGAACCACTTACTATTGACACTGTTGATGGAGAAGATATTAAATATATTCAACTAGACGTTGAAGATGTTCAAAATAACTACTATTTAGCAGAGGCTGTTGCAAATGCTTTGGTTGATTCTGCTTCTGCGGATGATGACATGATTATCACTAATCAATCTGATGCTTTGCAAGAATCAACTAGCTTGGTGTTTACTGCATCTGATTTAGCTAATTATTCTGATTCTACTGGTTATATAGGGCTTACTAACCCAAGAGGTGAAACAATGTATGTAGCGTTGTCTACTGAAGCATCACCTCCTGCGGCAAGTGTTTCTGTCCCTGTAGATTTAAGTGCTGCTGTTTCCAACGCTGATGTTGCTGTTGAAGTGGCAGTAGTTATTAATGCAATGAACGACTTTACCGCTACTGCTATTGGTTCTTCAATAGTTGTAACTGGATTATTCGGTGATCAAGACGATATTTTTGTTGGTGATGCTTTAACGTCAGAAATGACAGTTTCTGTATTAGAACAAGGTGTTGTTAATGATGCTTCTATCCATATTGAAAATATTGAGTTAGGAGTTGCAAATAGTATAACGGTAGGTTACTCAACTTCTCAAATGAATATGACTGAGCTTGATAGAGGTTGGAAATATGCTTCTAGTGCTAGAATCAGATTTGAGTTGGCAAGAATTGACCCAGATGGAAACACTACAAATGGGGTAGAAAGAATCTATTCTGAAAGAACTGATCCAGCTCAAATGGAAGATGGAGTTGCTCCAGAAGGAGGAATGCCATATGTTAAATATAGAAGTGCAGCTAAGAAGATTTCTCAATGGGACCCTCATAAATACCTAAATGTTTGGACTGTTGAAAATCTATTAGATGAGCCTGGATCTACTTTGTTAGGGTTCGCTCAATTCCCGACACAATTACCATTTCAGCCAAGTACAGATGGTGTAATGGCTATTGTTGAAAGAATTGGATCTATTGAAGAGGGTAACAACGCATTGGGTAGAACACTTACTCATGAAGTTGGGCACTGGTTAGGGTTAAGACACGTTTGGGGTGATGAGCCTGCTTGTGATGCAGATGATGGTGTAGATGATACTCCACAACAAACAGATAACCATGGATCTACATGTCCATCATTCCCAGAATTGGCATTTGCATGTGTTGATGATGGTTATGGAACTATGTTCATGAATTACATGGATTATTCTACAGATGCTTGTATGAATTTATTTACATACGGTCAGTCTGATGTAATGAGAGGGGCAATGGAGCAATTCAGATCTGAGTTATGGTCTGCTGATAACTTGGATGCAACAGGTACTACTCCTGATTTCGATGAAAGTACGCTTTTACCTTACGCTAACTTCTCTAATTCTTATAGATGGGTTTGTGAAGGAACTGAAATAGACTTCGAAGATGAATCATTCTATACAGATGGTTCAACTACTTATTCTTGGAGTTTTGAAGGTGGAGATATCTCTTCTTCAGATGATGATGATCCTTCGGTTATGTATGCTACAGCAGGTCATTATGATGTGGCTTTGACCGTTACCAATGAAAATGGTTCTGCAACAAAAACGTTAAAGAACTATATCCATGTTTCTCCAAATGAAGCTCAAATTTCTGGTGAGGTATATATGGATTTCGATTACTGGGTATCTGTTCACGGAACAAGTGCTGGTTCGTTTGATGTAGTTCCTCATGATGATCCTACTTGGAGATGGGTAGATCTTACAGGTACGTCAAGTGATTCACACAAAGGTGCCGTTATGATTGGGTCATACCAAACAGAGGAGCGTTTTACGCATAGTATGTTTACTCCTGTAATGGATCTTAAAAATATTGGAACACTGTTCATGAACTTCGAAATCGCTTATGCAAATAGAGAGCAGCGTACAGATGATAGATTCATGATATATTATAAAGATGCTTGTGCTACTTCTGGAACTGCGTCAAAATGGAGAAGAATGTTCTATTCTACGAATAGACCTTCATTCGACAATACTATAACAGAAGAAGAATTATCAGCTAACCCTGATACCTTTATCTACTCGAACTATTGGACACCGGAAGAAGGTGACTGGAAAACATTTAGCAGAAAGCTTACAGGCGCTATGGATGAGGACCAGGTACAATTTAGAATTGACTTCGTTGGGACAAAAGGAAATTTCTTATACCTAGATAATTTCTATATCACAACAGAAGAGCCATCGTTAGATGTTGAGGAAAATGAATTTGAAACATCTATTAGCCTATTCCCGAATCCTTCAAAAGGAAATGTAACATTGTCTTTTGATTTGTCAAAAGAGGATAACGTTAAGATTGAAGTTGTAGATATCTTAGGAAAGTCTTACGGAGTAGTTGAGAATTCTTACAATGCAGGAAACAATAAAGTTGAGCTTGATGCTGTTGCTTCAAGACTAACTTCAGGAGTTTATTTTGCAAGAGTGTACAAAAACGGACAAGTATTCACAAACAAGTTTGTTATCTCTAAGTAATTAAACTTAGTACTATAAATTTAAAAAGGTCATCCCGATAGGATGACCTTTTTTTTTGTCTTTGGTATAAAAAAAAACTGAACTACTATTGTGGTTCAGTTTTTTGGTTTTATAGAATTAGCTTAGCTATTCATAAGGTCTTCTATCTCTTCAACTTCAATAGGGATGTTTTTCATAAGGTTGATTGGAGCGCCTTGATTGCTAACAACAAGATCATCCTCTATTCGTATACCTAAATTTTCTTCTGGAATATAAATTCCCGGTTCACAAGTGAAGATCATGCCTTCTTCAATAGGCTTAGTCCAAGAACCTACATCATGTACATCCAGACCTAAATAGTGAGAAGTACCGTGCATAAAATATTTTTTATAGGCAGGCCACTCTGGATCTTGGTTTTTGATGTCATCCATGCTAATCAAGCTGAGATCAACTAATTCTTTTTCCATTAAGTGTCCCACTGCAATATGGTATTCGTGCAGCATCGCACCGGGGATAAGTAGTTTTTCGGCAGACTTTTTAACGCGCAATACAGCATTGTACACCTCTTTCTGTCTTGGGCTAAATCTTCCTGATACTGGAATACAACGCGTCATGTCTGAAGCATAGTTTGCATATTCCGCACCTACATCCATCAATATTAGGTCACCTTCTTTACAAAGTTGATTGTTGTCGATATAATGAAGGACGCATGCGCTGGCTCCCGAGGCTACTATGGGTTGGTATGCGAACCCTCTAGATCTATTGATCATGAATTCATGCATAAATTCTGCCTCTATTTCAAATTCCCATACACCAGGCTTTACAAATTCTAGAATTCTTCTGAGCCCCTTCTCTGTAATGTTGCAGGCCTTTTGAGAGAGGTCGACTTCGATTGGATGCTTTACCGATCGAATAGCATGCATAGCTGGCGCTAGTCTATCGTATCTGTGTAGTGGGAAACGGTTTTTTATATTCTTAATAAAACGATCTCCTCTAGTCTCTACTTCGAGATGGGCTCTTAGGTGCTCGTTGGTATTTAGGTATACATTCTCGGTTTCACTCATTAAAGTAAGTAAAACACTGTCAAATTTATCTAACCAGTAGACAGTTTGAATGCCGGTGGCTTCTTTGGCTTGTTCCTTGGTCAATTTAGCCCCTTCCCAAACAGCAATGTGCTCATTGGTTTCTTTTAGGAATAGTATTTCCTTGTGCTTAGCGTGAAACGAATCTGGGAATACAACAAGAATGCTTTCTTCTTGGTCTACACCTGTAAGGTGAAAAAGGTCTGCATTTTGCTTAAATGGCATGTGTCCATCTGCATTGGTAGGCATGATATCATTTGCCTGAACAATGGCTAGAGAGTTAGGTTTTAAGCGACTTATTAGTCGCGCTCTATTCTCAATAAATAACTGAGCGTTTATTTTTTCGTATTTCATGATTGTCTGGCTATTTCTGTTCCAAAAAATTCTCAACTAAATTAGGCATATTCTTCAAGATATGATGTACCATTTGGCTATTATCCTTTTAAGGAAATTGCTCTTTTTGCAAAAATTCTGAAATATTATTTATGCATATTTAGATCCATTATGAATAATTCTTAAGTTTGTTATCTAGCTATACAAAGCTTAAATTTGCAGGAATACGGGTGGTTATAATGATCGCCAGTGAAACAACAATTTTTTAAAAACAAGTATCGTATGAGTACTTCTGTGGGATTATTCTCAAGTTCTCTTGGGCGAAAGTTATTGATGGCCATTACTGGGCTATTCCTCTGTTCGTTCTTAATTGTGCACTTAGTCGGAAATTTGGCATTGTTCTATTCTTCTGAAGATTTCAATATGTACACAAGGTTTATGTCGACAAATGGCATGATTCGTATAGCTGAAATCATTTTATTTCTAGGGATTATTGCCCATGCAGTTGACGCTGTTATGTTGACGAAAGCCAACAAAAAGGCAAGGCCAGTGAAGTATGCGATGGATAAAAAGAAAAGTACATGGGTTTCTCGAAATATGGGAATCACAGGTTCTCTTGTTTTAGCATTCATCCTTATTCATTTGAATACTTTCCTTGTAACGTATAAGTTTGGTGAAGTTGCCCAAGTAACGATCGATGGTGAGCAGGTGAAAGATATGTACAGCGTTGTTGTTACGGCTTTCGGAATGAAATTTTATTCTGTTGGTTACATTATTGCTTTAGCAATTTTGGGAATGCATTTAAATCACGGCTTCCAATCAGCATTTCAATCTCTAGGATTAAATCATAAACGATATACTCCAGGAATTAAAAAGGCAGGGAAGATTTTTGCTATTTTAATTACAATTGGCTTTATCGCCTTTCCAGTATATTTCGGTTTCATTAAATAAGCTATTAGCATTCAATTATGACAAAGTTAAAATCTAACATACCTGAAGGGCCATTAGCAGACAAATGGACCAAGCACAAAGCAGATAGTTCGTTAGTAAATCCGGCTAACCGTCGTTCTATTGATGTTATCATCGTAGGATCTGGTTTGATTGGAGGAGCTGCAGCAGCATCTCTAGGTGAAATGGGATACAATGTAAAATGTTTCTGTTTCCAAGATTCTCCACGTAGAGCGCATTCTATTGCTGCTCAAGGAGGGATCAACGCTGCAAAGAATTATCAAAACGATGGTGACAGTACTTATAGATTGTTTTATGATACAGTCAAAGGTGGTGACTATCGTGCAAGAGAAGCAAACGTATATAGACTAGCAGAGGTTTCTGCAAATATTATTGATCAATGTGTTGCCCAAGGGGTACCATTCGCACGTGAGTACGGTGGGTTCCTTGCAAACCGTTCTTTCGGTGGTGTTCAAGTCCAGAGGACTTTTTACGCCCGCGGTCAAACGGGACAGCAGTTATTGATTGGTGCATACCAAGCCTTGAGTCGTCAGATTCACCAAGGTACAGTTACTATGTATAACAGACATGAAATGTTGGATGTTGTATTGGTAGATGGAAAGGCGAGAGGTATTATCGCTCGTAACTTGGTTACAGGTGAGATTGAAAGACACAGTGCACATGCTGTAATTCTAGGTACAGGTGGATATGGAAATGTATTTTTCCTATCGACAAATGCTATGGGATCAAATGTTACAGCTGCATGGAAGGCGCACAAGAAAGGTGCTATGTTCGGAAATCCTTGTTATGTACAAATCCACCCAACATGTATCCCTGTAACTGGAGATCACCAATCGAAGTTAACTTTGATGTCTGAGTCTCTTCGTAACGATGGTAGAATTTGGGTTCCAAAGAAGAAAGAAGATTCTGAAGCTATTCAACGTGGTGAAAAACGTGGAGTAGATATCGCTGAAGCGGATAGAGATTATTACTTGGAGAGAAGATACCCTGCTTTTGGGAACTTAGTTCCTCGTGATGTTGCTTCTAGAGCAGCTAAGGAAAGATGTGATGCAGGTTACGGAGTAAATGCTACTGGAAATGCAGTATATTTAGATTTCTCTGACTCTATTAATCGACTTGGAAAGGATGCAGTTGAAGCCAGATATGGAAACTTATTCCAGATGTATGAAAAGATTGCAGCTGAGAATCCATATGAGGTTCCAATGAAAATTTATCCTGCTATTCACTATACAATGGGTGGTATCTGGGTTGATTATAACCTAGAAACAACTATCCCAGGATTATTTGCTGGTGGAGAGGCTAACTTCTCAGATCACGGAGCAAATAGATTAGGAGCTTCTGCATTGATGCAAGGTTTGGCTGATGGTTATTTTGTATTACCATACACTATTGGGAATTACTTGTCGAATGAAATTCGTACAGGTGAGATTTCTACTAGTCTACCTGAATTTGATAAAGCAGAAAAAGAAGTATCTGGTCGTATTGAAAAGCTACTTTCAAATAACGGTTCTCAAACTGTAGATACTTTCCACAAGAAATTGGGTAAAACCATGTGGGATAACTGTGGTATGGCAAGAAACGCCGAAGGGTTAAAGAAAGCTATTGCAGAGATCAAAGAAATTAGAAAGGAATTTTGGAGCGATGTTAGAGTTCCTGGTATTGCAAATGGAATGAACCAAGAGTTGGAAAAAGCACTTCGTGTAGCTGATTTCATCGAATTGGGTGAACTGATGTGTATTGACGCATTACACCGTGAGGAATCTTGTGGTGGGCATTTCCGTGAGGAGCACCAAACAACAGAAGGGGAAGCACTTCGTAATGATGATGACTTCAAATATGTTGCTGCATGGGAGCATACGTCTGTAGATACAGCAC
>MAAC01013516.1_pt1 | contig 30773 bp, 23 predicted proteins | sample 1115981 | NCBI WGS metagenome assembly MAAC01 (sample SAMN04961126, study PRJNA320927) | seawater metagenome | isolation source: sample BD02T64 sea water enriched with oil for 64 days | place: USA:Gulf of Mexico | collected 2013-07-27 | reverse complement strand
TAAAAATATAACCAAATCGACAATAATCATTCATTGTAAATCTAATAGAACCTGCAAGAATGGCCTAAACTGTATCGGCAACCCCCTTTTGAGGATTTATTATGCGCTATAACGTTTCATTTATTCTACTGGTTACAACCCTGTGCTTCATCGCATCCTGCGCCTCACCTCAGAAAAAACCAACAAATACCCCTCAACCTACTGAAAACACAGCGCCCTCGACGTCTATCGACGCCTCCACCTTGTCACCCGCCGCGACAGAAGCCAACCAGCGCGTGTTGGTACCCACGCCTTACGTCCCAAAACCTCAACCTCCCAAAACTACACAAGTAAAAAAGGCAACACCTAAGGCCAAACCTTTACAAAAAAAAGTAACCCAACCCGCGATAACTAAGCCAAGCAAAATAGTTAAGAAAAGCGCTCCCTCACAAACTATACCAGCGCCAACCAAAAAGAAGCTCAGCTCAATAACACCTCCTCCGGCAAAGAAAACCATAAAACCTACCATAAAAAAACCAACCCAACCTTCTGTGACTAGCGAATTAACCGCATTACCAACCACTGCACCTATCACACAATCAGAAATTAGCGTCTCTATTGAAGCTCTGCCTTTGAAAATCGGATCTTGGATTTTAAGTGAAAAACAATCTCTGAACAAACAATGCAACTTAACCAGCGTTATCAACAAGATGCCTGATGGGCAAGGCACTACTCCGGTTTACCTTGAAATAACACAACAGCAGATTATCTTTCATACCAAATCAAACATTGATACCAGCTATACAGGCGCCGGGATGTTTATCGAAGAACAGCAAACAATTCCTATCGAACAGCTCCATACTCCTACATCGGTACTGTTTGATAAGGACTACAATGCTATTGTTAATGCAATGGAAAACCACTCTTCGGTCGAAATTAAGGTAGGTTTTTGGCCATCCTGGCCTGTCACTCACGTTTATGCAACTACTCTGAAAACAGAACGCTTCAAAACGGCATATAATGCCCTAAAGAAATGCGACAGCATGCTTTAAATAAGGTTTCATAGTTGTTATTTCTTTTTACCAATCATTTTGTTAACGTGCGTGCTACAGAGGGCTCTGTCACGCCGTTTACTACACTATTTTGCCAACCAAAAGAGAGGGAATTATGGGTTTAAGAATGAAGTTCAACCTGGTATTGCTTGTAGCAATTTGTGCAGGTTTGGCCATTGCGGGAGTGTTTAGCAACAAATTACTAAACGACAATGCTCGAGAAGAAGTCCATCAATCTGCCCGCATTATGATGGATAGTGCCATCGCTGTTCGAGGTTATACAGTAAAGGAAGTCAAACCTTTATTAGCCGTACAGCAACGCCGTCACTTTATTTCTCAAACGGTTCCAGCATATGCAGCCTCTCAATATATTAAACGACTACAAAAAAAGCATCCAGAATACAGCTACAAAGAAGCTACGTTAAACCCCACGAACCCAGCTAATCGCGCCACTGAATGGGAGACGGATATCGTTTCTTATTTCAGGAACAACGACACTGAAAAAGAGCTGATTGGCGAACGTGACACTCCAACAGGGCCTCAACTCTATTTAAGCCGTCCTATCAAAATCACCAACCCCGCCTGCCTGAGCTGCCACAGCACCCCAGCAAAAGCGCCGGAAACACTGATCAATACTTATGGCGACAACAACGGTTTCGGCTGGAAATTAAATGAAATTATCGGCGCTCAAGTCGTATCCGTCCCAATGTCATTACCATTAGAACGTGCAAATAGCACATTTATAACCTTCATGATTGCCTTGGTTGGGGTTTTTGTTTTGTTTATTATTCTACTCAACATAATGCTGCACTATATTGTGCTGAAGCCCGTCTCTGCCATGTCGAAAAAAGCAGATGATGTCAGCTTGGGCAACCTTACGGTAGAAGAGCTTGTTATAAAAGGAAGCGATGAAATCTCATCCTTAGGACGCTCCTTTAATCGCATGCATCGCAGCCTAGGCAACGCCGTCAGACTTCTTGACGAAACGATTGATGACGAATAATAGCTATCGAAAACGCTAAACAACACGGATAAGTAAGTATCACTCATGAGTAAGCAACGAGCAGTTCCTACAAGGATCGCCAAGTACGATATAGAGAAAGTGCTCGGCAAGGGTGCGATGGGGGTCGTATATAAAGGCCTCGACGCTCAGATTGAGCGTCACGTAGCTGTGAAGGTGCTTCACACGCACTTAATCGAAGGCGACTTAGGGGATGACCTTACGGTTCGATTCCAACAGGAAGCCAAAGCAGCCGCTCGTTGCTTACACCCAAATATTGTCAGTGTGTTTGATTTTGGCTTTCATGATGAGCGGCCTTATATTGCTATGGAATACGTGGACGGCATTGAGCTTAAAGCACAACTGCAAAGTGACTCCAAGTACTCTCTTGCTGTTGCAGCAGATATTACTATCCAAATATTACAAGCTTTGGAGCACGCGCATAGCAAAGGTGTTGTTCATCGAGACATAAAACCTGCAAATATCATTTTATTGGATAACGGCACTGTAAAAGTTTCGGATTTTGGTGTTGCTAGACTTGATACATCCGACTTAACCAGTACCGGCTTTATGGTAGGCACGCCCAACTATATGTCACCGGAAGGCCTACAAGGATTACAGGTTGATCAACGCTCCGACCTCTACAGTGTCGGGGTTTTATTTTACGAGTTACTCACCCAACAACGCCCTGTCCGAGGCTTAAGTTTAAACGAAACCATAGACTCTCTTGATGTACATGGGCACCTTTCTGTTCAAAGCATCAATTCAATAAAACCTATTCTGCGCAAAGCACTTCAACCATTAGCTGAAACGCGCTTCCAAACAGCAACAGATTTCATTAATAAACTTCGCTGCATTGACGATATGGAATTGGCTGACGCAAAAACCAATTTTTATATCTCTCCCACAGCAAAAACGATAGTGGCATCTACGACCGCACCATCTGAACCCGAAACATCTTCCAGTGAATGGAGCAATGATGTACTAGGGTCTTTAGAACAAACGCTGGCAAAATATGTTGGCCCGATGGCTCATTATCTGGTGAAAAAATCCAGCAAGAAGAGCCAAACAATGGAAGGTTTATCACAAATACTTGCACAACACATCCCTACCGAACAAGAGCGACAGGAATTCATTCAAAACCTAACATCGTCAGGCATTTATAGAGCTCAAACCGGTAATATCTCGGCATCAAAAAACAATACAACGACGAGCAACAGAACCTCCTTATCACTTATTTTTGACCTCGAAGATAACGCTAAGAACATCTCTATTCCACCTCAAAACACAAATCCAATATCTACAAATGATATCAAAAAGGTAGCTGAAGCATTAATCTTTTACATCGGCCCCCTTGCCAGCCGGCTCGCAAAACGAGATGCAAAGAAATCGTCAACACTCGAAGATTTCCACCTTCGTGCTGCTGGTAATATCCCTAATAAAGCAGAACAGCAAGAGTTTCTAAAAAAACTACGCGTTTAACACAAAGCCTTTAACTAATTCGAGACTAGCATGTGTCCGAACTGACTTAACGCTTTGCCAATTCATTTTCCGAGATCAGGTCAGCAACACTATCAACACGATCCAAAAACGTCAGCCCAATCAAGTGATCATACTCATGTAAAAATATACGTGCAAGAAAGCCCTCTAACTCCCAACACTGAGGCGTACCATTTATATCGACAAAGCCCACATTTACCTGCACCGCACGAGACACAAAACCTCGAATACCTGGCACACTCAAGCACCCCTCCCAACCTTTTTCAGTGTAGGATGACACTGTATTTATCACTGGATTTATCATCACCACAGGCTCAATCAATGGCGCCTCGGGGTAACGCTCATTTGGACGAGAAGCAATAATAAGGATCTGTTGTGATATGCCTATTTGTGGAGCGGCAATTCCCACTCCATTTCGCACCTGCATCACCTCTCGCATTTGCTCTATGGTATGTTGAAGCTCCTCACTTTCACGCCTACCCCCAACAAATGAAACAACCTTTTGTGCCTGTGCTTGCAAAATAGGATTTCCAAGCTCTGCTACATCTACTTTTGAGTTATACATAGAAGCTCCACCTATTAGGTAAACAGTCGGGCGCGCGTTAACTTACCCATCATACTCACAGGGTTAAGTGTCGGCAAATAAACCCTGCGCATACTACGCTGAAAAACATCCAAGGTATTCACAAAGTCCTTGGCGTTTGTCGGCGGACTGAGCTGCAACAAACCCAATGTATACACCATCTCTTTGGCTGCACCCAACATCGAAGACGACACAGAAAAGCCATTAAAAACCATAAAAGTATCAAGATCACCAAAGCTAACAACTTGAAGTTTTGTTGTCGGATCAAAACGCTTTAAGCGCTTACCTGACAATAGGCGCTCAACATTCATCGCCACAAACCGCCCCATATCGATAGCGTGAAAAGCTTCTTTTGCCATAAAGGATGGCATCTCTGCCGCATCACCTACTATAAAGACACTCTCAAAGCGATGACTCTGAAACGTAGCAGAAACACGCCCCCGCTGGCGCAAGGGGAAGGCTTCATTTCCTGAAGCATTGCATAACGGTGTAGGCAATACTCCCCCTGCCCATATCGTCAAATCACTTTCGATTGCCTTTCCGTTTTGAAGATATAACCCTTCTTTCTCTACCGACGCAACGCCGTTCCCCATACGAAAATCGACACTTAGTTTATCCACATGCCGACGAACAGCGTTATCCAAATTCCCTGCACACTGTGGCAAAATATGCTTATTAGCATCAATCATTTGAAACTCAAATTGCGGACGATGGCGATAGGCTCGTAACGCCTCCCCCAACACCTCCACACCTTCAGCTCCTGCGCCAACCACCGACACTTTCAATGTACGGTGCCCTAAGGTGGCTCGGCGCATCACCTTGGCGATATGCTGACAACCAGCAACGTTTTTTGCAGAATGGGCAAACTGGTTAGCCCCAGGTACTCCGGAGAAATCATCTAGACCACCCGTTGCAATAATACAGGCATCAAAAGCTATCATATCGCCAGAATCCAGCAATAACGAGGTCCCACTGACATCTACGACCGTCTTTTGACAAAAACGATGACCCAGTCGCGCCATAATACGCTTGCGACTTAACTTCAGTTCCTCACCATCTTTGCGTCCAGAAATAATCTCATGCAAATTAGGTAACCACTCAATAAACGGCTCACTATCAATGACTGTCACGTCATACTTTGAAGACTTTAATTGTTGTGCTGCGTTAAGCCCCGCAAAACCCGCGCCCACGATACAAATCCGTGGTTTACTCCCAAAACCTAACATGCGTTGCTCCTGATTACCCTTAGCAATTTGCTGGCTATCATAGCGGGCCACAAGTATACGTCAATTACATGGGCCCATTATCTTAACCAATACACCTGCGCCCCACGCACCAACAATCACGTTACTATTCAGCCATGTTTCAGTTACTATAGCCGTTGCTATATAGCTGCTATCAAAACCTTCCAGCTATTCTCACTATATTGTCTATGGATCACCTAAATATGCCTGCGCTTTTTGTAAAACACCTGACAGTAATGGACTTCTCCTATGTCGATGCCTCGCGCGGCATACTAGGAGAGAGCTGGATAGTTGATGTTGTATTACACGGTGATTTAGACCACCAGGGTATGGTGTTCGATTTTGGCCATGTGAAAAAACAAATCAAACATGCCATAGATGAATTATACGATCACCGCTTATTAGTTCCCAAAGGGCTAAATCAACTTCACTCGTCCATTGATGACAAAGGTCTAAGTATTAACTGGCAAGATAGTAAGGGAGGTCATTTCAAACACCTATCTCCCCCCTCTGCTGCAGAGCTACTTCCTTGCAACGAAGTTTCTACTGACAATATTTCCCGCTTAATGGAGAGCAAGCTAAAGCAGTTACTGCCCTCCAATGTAAGCGATATCCAAATCACTCTTAGACCAGAAGAAATTAGCGGGGCATATTATCATTACAGCCACGGGCTCAAAAAACATGACGGGAACTGTCAACGTATTGCCCACGGCCATCGTTCCCGCATAGAGATACTCATTAACGGTGAGCGAGATACCGCTACAGAGTCGTCATGGGCAGAGCATTGGAAAGATATCTACATTGGAACCAAAGAAGACGCCTGCAGCACAAGCACAACAGAGGAGCACACTCAATTTGCTTACGATGCTCCTCAGGGGCGTTTTGAATTAACACTACCTTCTCGGTGCTGCTACATCATCAATACCGACTCTACCGTCGAATACTTAGCAGATCATATTGCAAAAACGATTAAAACCCAGAACCCAGGCGCTGACATTCAAGTTTTTGCTTATGAAGGCGTGTTAAAGGGTGCCATTGGAGTAGCTTAGCCTCCGAAACCCCTTTAGCTAACGCTCATTCTGTTATAAAATTTCGTGTTCGTTTGCCCTGTGTATCAACAAACATTGTTGACTCCACACAAGGCCACACCCTTTGCTTTGACATCACTCAGGAACCACCATGTCCATTGAAATCACCCTGCCAGACGGCAGCGTTAGAAGCTTTGAAAACCCAATTACCGGCCTAGAACTAGCCGCAGATATTGGTCCCGGCCTTGCGAAGCAAGCTGTTGCTATCGCCATAAACGACGAAATGCTGGATCTAAGCACTACATTGGACACAAGTACGAGCGTTCGCATTATAACGCGTAACCAACCTGAAGCTTTGGAGCTGATTCGTCACGACGCAGCTCACGTAATGGCCCAGGCAGTCAAAGAACTTTACCCTGAGACCCAGGTCACCATTGGGCCAGCGATTGAGAACGGCTTCTATTATGATTTTTTCCGGGAAGAGTCATTCACACCCGATGACCTAGAAAAAATTGAAAAGCACATGTTTGCTATCGTGGATCGAGCTGATGATATCGTTCGCGAAGTTTGGAATCGTAACGACGCCATCAAATTCTTTGAAGAAAAAGGTGAGAGCTTTAAAGCTGAGCTTATTCAAGACCTTCCAGAATCGGAAACAATCACGCTGTACCGTCAAGGCGACTTTATCGACCTTTGTCGCGGGCCTCATTTGCCAAGCACAAGTAAGCTTGGTAAGTTTTTCAAAATCATGAAGATTGCAGGGGCATATTGGCGAGGTGATGCGAATAACCCTCAGTTGCAACGCATCTATGGCACTGCATGGCGCGACAAAAAAGAACTAAAAGCTTACTTACACCAGCTAGAAGAAGCGGAAAAACGTGATCACCGCAAGCTTGGCAAAGAGATGGAACTGTTCCACATGCAATCAGAAGCTGTGGGCAGCATGTTCTGGCACCCAAAAGGCTGGAAACTTCGCAAGACGCTTCAACAGTATATTGGAGAAAAAATGGAGCGTGTTGGCTACCAAGAAGTTTGCACGCCGCAAATGATGGATCGCAAACTATGGGAAGCTTCGGGCCATTGGGAAAAATATGCCGATGACATGTTCACCTGCTGTACAGATCACGGTGAAATGGCCATCAAACCCATGAACTGCCCTGGTCACGTTCAGATATTTAAGCAGGGCCTGAAGAGCTATCGCGATCTTCCCCTACGCTTAGCAGAATTTAGTATGCTACACCGAAATGAAGCACACGGAGCACTACACGGGTTAATGCGCGCCCGCTCATTCGGTCAGGATGATGCCCATATATTTTGCACAGAAGAACAAATCAACAAAGAAACCAAGGACTTCATTGAGTTTTTAATTGAAGTTTATAAAGATTTTGGCTTTGAAGACATTTTAGTAAAATTTTCTGACCGCCCGGATAATAGAGCAGGTAGCGACGAGACCTGGGATAAGGCAGAAAATGCGCTAAAAGAAGCCGTTGAACTAGCAGGTCTAGAATACATAATGAACCCTGGTGAGGGTGCCTTTTATGGCCCTAAATTAGAATTCACATTACGCGATGCTATTGGACGAGATTGGCAGTGCGGAACACTTCAGGTTGATTTTGTATTACCTGAGCGCTTAGATGCTGAATACGTGGGAGCTGATGGAGATCGTCATCGCCCAGTCATGTTACACCGCGCAGTTATGGGCTCTTTAGAACGTTTCCTTGGAATGCTTATTGAAAGCACTGCGGGACACCTCCCCCTTTGGTTAACACCTATTCCAGTTGTGATTGCGACAATCACCGAAGAAGCTGATCCCTGGGCAGAAGAAGTACGCAGACAGTTACAAGCAATTGGTATTCGTGCAGAACTTGATATTCGTAACGAGAAAATTGGCCGTAAAGTTCGCGAACACAGTAACCAAAAAATCCCACAAATTTGGGTTGTTGGCAAAAACGAAGCAACAGACAAACAAGTCGCTATTCGAAAGCTGGGGAGTAAGGCCAATACCGTAACCGATATCGCAGATGCTATTGCGCAGCTCGTTGCTGATACAGCAATGCCGGTATAAAAGTTATGAGAATAAAAAAGGCCGTTCAAAACGGTCTTTTTTATTAGAAACATAAAACCAAATTAAGACTAAAACCATCATGACGATAAGACTGTATAACACCCTGTCACAAAATAAAGATGTGTTCACCCCCATCAACCCGGATGAGATCACCATGTATGTCTGCGGCCCCACTGTGTACAACTATGTACATATTGGCAACGCTCGACCTGTGGTCATTTTTGACGTGTTATATCGGTTATTAAAACGTAATTATGCCAGCGTCAAATATGCTCGTAACATTACTGACGTTGACGACAAGATCAACAAAGCATCTGCAGATAACAACGAAACCATTGGTGAGCTTAGTTCACGTTTTGCTGATGCCTTTCATGAAGACATGCAACAACTTCAAACATTAACACCCGATTTAGAACCAAGAGCCACAGACAATATCGACGCAATGATCGATATGATTCAAACGTTAATCGAAAAAGGCCACGCCTATGAAGCACAAGGGCATGTGTTATTCCAAGTTTCCACTGATAGCAATTACGGAAAGCTTTCCAACCGTAATGTAGAGGACATGCTTGCAGGTGCCCGAGTAGAAGTTGAATCGTATAAAAGAGAACCCGGTGACTTTGTGTTGTGGAAACCTTCCACTGATGATCTACCCGGCTGGAATAGCCCATGGGGACGCGGGCGCCCAGGTTGGCATATCGAATGTTCGGCAATGATCAACAAACACCTTGGCAAAACCATTGATATTCATTGCGGTGGGCAGGACTTGATTTTCCCCCACCATGAAAATGAAATTGCCCAAGGCACATGCTGTCACGATCACGGCAGCGAAAGTTTTGTTAATTACTGGATGCACAACGGTTACATCACCATGAATGGCGAGAAAATGGCAAAATCCGTTGGTAATTTTTTTACCGTACGTGAGCTATTAGAGAAATTTCCTGGAGAAGTCCTACGCTTTGCACTGTTAACGGCTCATTATCGATCTCCATTAGATTGGTCTGAAGATACATTGTTACAAGCTAAAGCCAGTCTTGATCGTTTATACGGTGCATTACGTGATGCACCGTTAAGCGCAACCGATGCGCTGCATGTAAAAATTGACGAATTAGAAAGTTTTATAAAAGACGACCTGGCTACGCCTCAAGCTTTATCGGTGTTACACGCCTTAGCAGGAGAAATAAATAAAACCCAGGGTGATGAAAAAACCTCACTGCAACAAGCACTTCGAAAAGCAGGTAGTTATTTGGGATTACTCTCCCAAGAAGCAGATGAGTGGTTCAAGTGGCAACCAGAAAGTGCCAACAATGATAACGGGTTATCAGATAATAAAATCGATACATTGATTGAGGAGCGCTTGCAAGCAAGAGCCAATAAAGACTTTACTCGCTCCGATGAAATTCGAGATGAGCTAAAAGAGCAAGGTATTATCTTGGAAGACTCCAAAGAAGGTACTCGCTGGACGCGCGGATAACCGTTTTCACTAATAAAAAGACATAAAAAAGGCGGGTGTTACTGGTAACTCCCGCCTTTTTTATGTCTTTTTATTTACCACAACACAAACCATCTACGGTTGAGGCAGATACCCACCACTAACCCCCTTAGTCACAATACTTACTGCATTATGAGCATGGAGACTTTCAAGGTGATTTACTCTCACCCAAAAATCTGGGTAGGCAGCTTCATTTAATGCTTTCTGAATTTTACGTGCAGCATCCTCACAGAACATTAGATTTTGGCCATTCAGGCGAGCAAATTCTTGCTCATCCTCGCGCTTAACCGCTGTCTGCACTGGCGTTTTCAAACAACCTTCAACGGTATCAATAATTTCTTCTAACGCAAAGCTCTCTGCATCGTCATCTAATTCAACGCGAATTTCTGCAACACTACGCTGACTATGAGGTGTTGCCATAATACCTTGCTCTGTTCCCAGCCAACCATAAACCTCTTCTGCTGACACCTTATCAGTATCACCAAAGTCCGACTTAAACTGCTGTTGAATTAACTGTCGAGCCAAGGCCGCTGAGCAGGGGCAGGTAGATGAGTATGGGATTTCACAACGTAACTCCATATCAACTTTGCCATCCTTGTGTGTCGCAATAATACGAGACGGGTAGGCCTTCCAACCACTAAACTCACTTTTTAATGCTGGGCGACGAGCTAGAAAGTCAAAACGAAAATCTAAAAAGGCTTTATCACTTAAGCCCTTATGAGATTCTAGAAAACGGCCCAATACTTCTTTTAATGAGGTGACCGTCAATGGCTGATGACATAACTCATCCAACAAAAGATACAAGCGAGACATGTGAATGCCTTTAGCTTCTGGGTTTACCAAGTTCACATAGGCTTGCGCTTTTGCCACCGCATGAGCAACACCACCACTACGTGTCACAACTTGCAACGGTACTTCGATCTCACTCATACCTACCCAGTCAAGAACACCGGCAGCTTTGGGCTGAGAAACACTGGCTACGTCGGGCATTGACTTGCTGCCCATGGAAGATAAATCCATAAATTTCATACGCTTACCCCTCGCAGGGATTTTTAAAAAGACAAATTGAAAAAAAATATTCTAAAAATGACGACAGATTGTATAACAAATAGCGGAATTACTGAAATATTCGATCAACTTTAAGCCTCTACCTGCCCCTATAATTGTCACAAAGTATAAACTTTTGGCCCTTTCCACAAGAGTCAAAAGTGACAAAGCACTGCAATCGCCTAAATGTTTAGGTAAAAAACCCTATTAAAAATCCACACTAAAACCCAGGGTAAATGAACGTTCGACCTCAGTTTCTGGATTAGGTTGATCACTTACAACACGCCCCTCCACATGCCCTTCATCAAATAGGTTCTTTACAATCATAAAAACATCCAACTCAGGCATCAATGCATAATTCATTTTCACGTCAACCGTTGTGAACGCATCCACCGAGTCCCATCCAGAAAAATACTCAGCCTTATCAACGTAACGTACAAACGTATTCACGTGCCACCGCTCCGCCACCTTCCAGTCATGTTGTATGGATACTTGGTGTAATGGATCCAAGTACTCTTGAAACTCATAAAATACCGAGCTTCCACCTTTCGGCTTGACGTCCAAGTTAAAATACGAATATGAAAAGCGCCACATCATATCCCGCCCCTGCCGCCAACTTAACACCAAGTCAGCGCCGCTACTTAACGCATCAACACCGTCAGAATAATGTAAAACACGCTCTGCATAATCAATTCCCTGGGCATTAAAGAATAAACGATACTCCGAGGTCTCAGCAGTAATAATATCGCTGTATTCATGGAAATACGCTGACAAATCCAACACCCAATTTTCTGCCAGACGTGCCCTTACTCCCCACTCCCAAGCAGCTAATTCCGTTTCAAATTCGTTGCCGCTCACACCTTCTATAACGGTAATAATAGGAACAACTGCAGTCGGGTCATTATTTGCAAAATCAATAACTATTTGAGGCAACCCTGTGAGCTGATCCGACCTGAATCCGTCTAACACTTCTCTCAAGGGGGTGTTACAAACACAGGCGAGCCCCCAATGTATACCACGAAGATCACGTGTTTGTCCCTGCATCGCTTTTGAGTAGGCAAACCATAAGGTTAAATCTTCTTGTGCGCTCCACGATAATCGCGCTGTCGGCTGTATAAATGTGGATTGCACTCTATGCCGCTCAAGTTTGGCGCCTAACGTTAACGCCCAAAAATCAGAAAATACTATTTTATCCTGAACAAATCCTCCTATTAGAAAATTGTATTCGCTATCAGGTTGTATATATCCCGTCTCAGTCCCCGTGTAATTATCGGTATACCCTCGATAGTTACCCCCTAGAGTGATGTTATGAATTCCAGCCAAAAAGCGATACTGACCACTTATATCTAATTGCCCTTGCCGCTCTCGTAATAAACCTTCTATATCTCGATCATAATATTCCGCAAATAACTGTAAACTCCACTGTTGAGTCTGCGATAGGTGCTGACTCAGCTGTGTATTAAAAGTGTAACCCTCTATATCCACATCGACATTTTTAACTCTTGGTACGTTATTCTCAAAAACATTCTCGAGATAGTCAGTCTTCGCTTGATAATATTGTACATCCACCCACCACTGCATTTGGTTTGCCAACATACTATCAACGCGAGTGCCAATGCGCCGGCTAAGTCCACTATCATCAACCAGTTCGTCAGGACCTAGCTGTCCATAACCGTTTTCATAACCATATTCATCACTACGCTCATAGCGATGTTCATCAGCAAACAACCGCCACGTAATTGATTTTTGTAAATCATCTCCGTCCCCGCCCACGATAACAGTCGCCTGCTTCTCCCGCGAACTAACCTGTGACGTTAACGTATCTCCTTGCTGGAGAGCACTTGATTTAGTGATGATATTTATCACGCCATTAAGTGCATTTGAACCCCATACAGCACCACCTGGTCCCCTTACGACTTCTATGCGATCGATAATCGACAAAGGAATATCCCTTTGCTCCCAATACACGCCAGCATACAGTGGGTTATAGATAGAGCGCCCATCCACCATGACCAACAGGTGTTTTGGGAACGGGCCATTTAACCCTCGTATAGACACATTAAACTGAGTATTGTTTATACGCTGCACATTGAGGCCCGGAATCAGGCGCAACGCTTCCACAAGAGAGGTTACAGGTGAACGCCGAATATCCTCTGACGTTAGTACGAATACAGCAGCTGCCGCTTTAGACACAGGCTCTTGATGCTTCGACAAAGAGGTAATCGACAACCCCATAAGGTCTTCGATTTCCATACCATCATAAGCACGCTCTTGTTTAAACTGCGTTGATTCAAGTCCCCAGCTATTAACACTTATTGCTGAGAAAATTAACAGCAATCCCCAGCCAAGCTGCGAAGTGAATATATTAATACGTAACATAACTACCTCTGCCCCCCAATCCCCTCCTATTTCAGTAGGTTATCTTGCAGTTGCATGGTAACTGATTATGAAAGGCCAAACCTACGAAAACGACAAATCACAACTAATCGACATAGGGAGCGTCTTTATCAATATTGCAGCAACAGAATAGATAAAATCCTAACTTTCTTTGCGCCACTGCCGTCTTTTACATAAATACTACAAATATCAACCCTCACAATCACCATTTTTTGTACAATGCTCGTACATTAAGGTCACCTACTTGACCACCGCCGTATAAATAAATAGACACGTTAACTTCCATGCTTTCATTGCTCCATTTTACAAATCAGCGTCCCCTACACTTATTAGTAGTTGTTTCTATTGTTGTTTCAATTACTTTTTTTGCTCTCACAAGCAGTACAACAACCCATGCGGCAAGCAACCAGCTTTCAAAAAATGCCCCTGCAAACGACAAACACGCGTCCATTTTTAAACAAGCAGCTGCAAAACATGGCATCAGTGAAACCGTCTTACGTAGTATTTGTGAAGTTGAATCCCAAAATAATCCCTGGGCTTTTAACGTCAATGGAGAAGGCTTTCAGCCTGACAGCTTAACTGACGCATTAAATCAGATAGGCAGCATCCATTCTCGGCCATGGCTACTAAAGCTATCGTTTAAACGACAAGCTTCGACACGCTTATTTTATCGAAACAGAAAGGATGCACAATTAGCTCTAATTGACATATTACAAGACGCTAAACGCTGGGGTTTTGAAGCCCCCCAAAAGACGCATATTCGTCTATTAGACGTAAAAAGTACTGACATCGGTTACATGCAAATCAATTGGCGCTTTCATGGCCGTCATTTTAATAGCATGGAAGATCTTTACGACCCCGCAGTCAATATCGATTATTCTGCTAGATACATTAAAAAACTAATCCTGCGTCATGGAAGCATGTCCAAAGCCGTTGCTTTCTATCACAGCAATACACAGCGCTACCAGGCTATTTATTTGGACCATTTCTGGCCAATTTATCAGAAGCACATCCTACTAGCGCGAAATTAGAAACCGTCTCGACCAACCTCAAACTACCGCCAAAGCAATATTCCCGCTATATTATGTAGAACTGCCATTTTGAGGGAATATCATGTCCACAAGTACTATTGTTTTCTTAGTCGTTGTCGTCGTCTTGGTTGTGTTTGCAATTACCATTTACAACCGACTTGTATCCTTACGCAACCGGTTTAAAAATGCTTTTTCGCAAATTGATGTCCAACTACAACGTCGTTACGATCTTATCCCTAACTTGGTTGAAACTGCCAAAACATTTATGGAGCACGAAAAAGAAACGTTAACCGCAGTTATCGAGGCACGCAACCAAGCGCTAGCGGCATCTAAACACGCCGCTAGGCACCCAGATGACAATGGTGCTATTAGAGCACTCTCCGGTGCAGAAGGCTTACTGGGGGGTGCACTTGGTAACTTTTTCGCTTTATCAGAAAGCTACCCCGAACTGCAAGCCAATGAAAATATGGCTCAACTCATGGAAGAACTATCCTCCACAGAAAATCGTATTGCGTTCTCTCGACAAGCATATAACGATGCGGTCATGGAGTACAACACCTACCGAGAGCAATTCCCCAATAGTATGATCGCCAACCGGTCCAGTTTCAACAATGCAGAATCATTAGAATTAGAAAACCCTGAAGCCAAAAAAGCCGTAAAAGTCTCCTTTTAATTACTTACCTTTTTACCTAAGCCTCAGGAATAAACGTGAATTTTTATCAACACCAAGAACAAGCCCGGAAACAAACCGCTGTACTCGTCATCTTTTTTATTCTTGCGGTCGCATTAATTGTTATTGCGGTTAATGCTGTGGCGTTCTTTGTTTCTTTTCAAGTAGAAGAAGGCTCTATTAGCCTAATACAATGGTTTCAATCACCCGCCTGCTGGATTGCCGTAGCAATAACTCTCAGCATCATTATCGGTGGCAGCATTGCAAAAGCCATGCAACTAAGCAACGGGGGGCCAGCCGTTGCTGTTATGGCAGGAGGCAACTATCTATCGCTAGAAACAAAAGACCCGCAAAAGAAACAACTGATTAACGTCGTGGAAGAAATGGCAATCGCATCAGGCATTCACGTACCGCAGATATTTATTCTCGAAGATGAAGCTGGCATCAACGCGTTTGTGGCGGGAACATCGCCCAACAATGCTGCCCTTGCCATTACACAAGGCGCGTTAGATACTTTTAATAGAGATGAGCTACAGGGAGTTATTGGTCATGAATTTAGCCACATATTAAATGGTGATATGAACATCAACATTAAATTGATTTCTGTTTTAGCAGGTATTTTGTTAATTGGTAAAATCGGTGAATCCCTCACTCACAGCAGTTCTTATGGCCGACGTCAACATTCAACCAGTTACTCTAACAACCGCAACTCAGGCAACAAGGGATGGGCGATTGGTTTAATGCTAATGGTAGTGGGTTATATTGGTTTATTTTTTGGCCGCCTTATTAAAGCCGCAATTTCTCGCCAGCGAGAGTTTTTGGCCGATGCATCAGCGGTACAATTTACTCGAAACCCGAATGGCATTGGTGAAGCACTATTTGCTATTCAGACTCATCAAAATGGCTCCCTGTTAGCCACCCCCAACGCAGAAGACATGAGCCACTTATGTTTTGGTGAAGCCGTCAAAGTAAAATTCTCAAGCCTATTGGCAACTCACCCCCCGCTTGATGAACGCATAAAAGCAATCGATCCGAGCTTGCCTGCCCGACTGCGTGCAAGGCAACGAAAACAAAAACCGTCAAAAACTAAGCAACATGGCCAAACAGCGACCTCTCCCACGACACCTCAACAATATGCAGCACTGCAACCTAGCTTACATTCAAAAACGGTACCGTCTTCCTCACCAGCAAGCACATACGACGGCACACCGATTGTATATCCTCCCAGCAAGCTAACAAGTGCACGCTCTTCATTAGCGTCTTGTTTAGCTCCCTCTTTAAAAGATAGCATCGGTCATCCAACACAAGAACATCAACGATATGCTCAACAATTATTAGCCAGCATCCCCACAACATTATTAGATACTGCACATTCTAGCGAGCATGCAGATGTCATCATCTACATGCTGATACTCGCTACAATGTCATCTCAGGGCAAAGAAGCCATCGAGATTATCAAACAGCAAACTGATGCCGATAAAGCCCACAAAACCATAACGTGTTATAAGCTACTCAAAACATGTAATGAAACAATTCGCCTACCCCTTCTCGAAATAGCCACTCAGAGCCTATCTATACAACGAGAACAAGATACCTCTCAATTACTATCACGCATCGAAACACTTATAAACCTGGACAAACAATTCACTTTATCTGAATTTGTAATTTTCAGCTTAGTAAAAAAACACATATCGCCAAACAAGAAAAAACATCACGCGATCAAACGCTACTCCGCTGTATTTACCGAAATACGACATATCTTGGCGGCCCTTAGCGCCACCAGCAATAAGACAGGTGAAATAAATACCAAAGCATTTCATCAGGCATATGCAACCTTTTCTACTGCTGAGGCCACCCCCTCATTACCTAGCATCCAACAATTAGATATTAGCCTTAAAAAACTAAGTCAACTTTCACCACTATTAAAACAACCGATCGTTGATGCATGTATTGACTGCATTTTGCACGACGACCATGTTTCCATCCGTGAAATAGAATTATTGCGTGCTATCTGCGAAACATTAGATTGCCCTATGCCACCACTTATCCCTGTCGATGTCCCTATTTAACAGGGCTCACATAACCTGACAGCTCCTGAGCCAACGTATCATAGGAATCTTTCACTTTAGGTATCAGTACATCAACATGCACCCAGTCATTCGAACGAGCTGACTTCTCTAATTCGCCCGCAATTTTCTGCAACTCCAACCCACCAAGATTAGCAGCTACGCCTTTAATTGTATGAGCTGAATGCAAAACATCAGGTGCATTCTCGCTAAAACCTGCCTGCTCTAGAGCCTGAATTTGCGATGGCATATCCTTGAGAAATAATGTGATTAATCTTTTTAAATGTTTCTCTTTACCGCCTAGCCGTTTTAACGCAGCGGCTTTACCCCATGCAGTTTTCGTCCCACTCTCACCCGCAACACAGCCTTTCGCTCGCGGAACAAACTCAACATCCAACCACTGACATAACATTTCTTTTAGCGCTGTCTGGTCCACCGGCTTAGTCAAATAGTCATTCATACCCGCCGCCAAGCACTTTTCTTTATCACCCAGCATCGCATTCGCTGTCATCGCAATAATAGGCAATTCTTTATTCCTCTGCCCTGCCTTTCCAGCTCGGATATTTCGTGTCGACTCATACCCATCCATTTCGGGCATTTGACAATCCATCAATATTAAACTGAAACCATTTTTTACCCCTGCACCACTTAACGCATGCATAGCCTCAATGCCATCATTAGCAATATCAGCATTTAACCCTATGTCTTCCAACACCCCCAATGCAACTTCTTGATTAATTACATTATCCTCAACCAATAGCAATCGTAAACCCTCAGGCCACACCACATCAACATCCTCAGGCTCGACTAACGTCTGCAAATAATGCCTTGTAACCAATGGATTTGCTTGCAGTAATGCACTCCCTCCATCTGCAACAACGCTTAATGCTGAAAATAAATCCGATGCTGTCGCTGGTTTAGAAAAATAGGCGCTAAAGCCCAAATCAGAAAAATACTGAGCATCCCCACGGTGCCCCATAGATGTCATCATGACTAATTTAATATCACTCAACGCTGTATCTGACTTAATTGCACGCCCTAACTCAGCACCGCTCATTCCTGGCATTTGCATATCAAGTATCACTATATCAAACGGTTGCGCGCGCTCCTTTAAAATAGCCAATGCGGCTATTCCGCCATCAACTTCCTCCACACTTGCTCCCCAATCCTCCAACTGCTCTCGCATCACCATTCGATTTATCGCGTTATCATCAACAACAAGTAATGACAATTCACCGACGTTTATTTTGGGATAAAGCAGTGATTCAGCATTGTTATTTTTCACTAACACTATAAATTCAAAACAAGAACCTTCGCCCTCTTCTGATGCGACACTGATACTCCCTTTCATCAATTCACACAGCTGCCTAACAATTGAAAGCCCTAAACCTGTACCTCCATACTCTCGCGTTGTCGATGCGTCCACCTGTGTAAATGCATCGAACAAGTCCTTTCTTTTATCGACCGGAATCCCTATTCCTGTATCACGAACTGAGCAACTCAATACCGACTCATCTGGCCCAATTTTTTGTAACCTTGCCCGTACGACAATTTCACCACGCTGAGTAAATTTAATGGCATTGCCCACCAAATTCACTAAAATCTGTCGAATACGCCCTGGGTCACCTTTTACACGTGGCGAATCCATATTAACCGTATCCAAAATCAATTCCGTACCTTTTTCTTCGGCACGTAACGCCATAGATTCAGCAAATTCTTCAAATAAATGCCGCATATCGAAATCAAATTCTTCTAATTCCAACTTACCAGCATCAACCTTAGAGAAATCCAAAATATCATTAATTACGGTTAATAGTGCTTTTGCGCTAGACTGTGCAACGCTAGCTTTGTGACGCTGATCGCTGGTTAACTCCGTATTTTGCAACAAACCCAGCATGCCCAACACACCGTTCATTGGTGTACGTATCTCATGACTCATACTGGCGAGAAATTCACTCTTTGCTTGGACTGCACTTACTGCATCGTCTTTCGCATGAATTAGCGCTTGTTCCGTTCCTTTGCTCTTGGTAATTTCTGTACGGATAGCAATGTAACTTTTTGGCTTACCCTGTTCATCTAAAAACGGCACAATAGTAGTATCAACCCAATACAAATGACCTTTCTTTGCCCGATTACATATCGCCGCGTGCCACACCTCCCCTTGACTAACCTGAAGGTACATACTGCGCCAAAACGCCTCACCATGCAGTCCAGAATTAAGCATGCGATGGTTTTTTCCAATTAGTTCATTCTCCTGATATCCGCTAACCTCAACGAAACGTCCGTTAACAGATGTTATTGTCCCTCGAACATCCGTTATCGCAACAATCGCATGCTGGTCTAATGCATACTTCTGTTCCTTCAGCTCATTCAGTACCGCTTTCATCCTGTGCGTTTTATCTTCTAGTGCAATTTCATTTTGAGCATCGACAAAGACAGGTTGAACACTGCCCCCCCCAGCAGCAACGTTGGTGACAGCCTTGCTCGCGGCGACAAGAGCAACAATAGGGCGCGTTATTTGACGCGAAATAATAAGCGCCAACAGCATGACTACGATAGCGGTTGCAAGAACCAAACCCAGCGTCACTTTGCCTAACCACTCAGCGGCCTGCAAGGTGTCATTTAGGTTCACCTCACTAACCATCATCCACTTAATATTTAATACGTTAACCGGCAAGTACAAACCGATAACATCTTCCCCGTCTACCCCAACATATTCTGATGCCCCACCTTTAGCACCGAGGCTGTGACCACGAAACATATCAACTTTTTCGATTAATACCTGACTTTCATCTTCAATCGGAGTTCGCAAAAAACCTTGTTCACCCACTAAGTATTCGCGTAATTTTACTGAATTTTCATTCTGCAAAAATGCATATATCCTCGTCGTATTTAGCTTTATCACCACGACGCCCACTTTTTCACCCAACACATCTAATAACGGCGCCGCGATAAACCCTGACACCTCGTTATTTGATGGTGCATAACGTTCAAAATCCGAAAATCGAACAGAACCAGAAGTCAGTGATGCCTTTACTGCATTGGAGAATCCAGATGCTGAATAAAGGCCTTCAAATAAATTAGAGCCAAGATCGGCGCCATTGGCTGCACTAAAAAGAACATTCCCTTGATCATCAATAAGAAAAACATCCAAGATATAATCATACTGTTGCGTTAGATTGATCAAACCATCATGCGAAGCTTCTATTCGCATTGCCCAATCATCGCTTTTAACGTAAGTGTTTAATTTTTTTCCGCTTTCTTTCCACCCAGCACCTAACGCTTTCAATAATGCAAGATTTGCCTCCGAAGCTGCCTGGACATTGATATCCATCGCCCGATAGTCAAACCAGCTCTCAATAAACCCAGCATCTTTTTCAGCAATATTCTTTAAATTATCAATAGTCGCTAATGTTAAACTGTTGTTAGCGTGTTGATAGCTTACAAATGACACCAACGCTAATGGCAATAGCGTCAACAACAAGAACCACAAAACCAGGCTACGGGCAAGTGAATGAGAGTTCCCTTCAATTTCAGCCGAGGTTCTCGGACAATTATCTTGTTTCATCAGATCCCACTGTAAATAACTCCCTCTATTGTAAAAGAATGCTTTCAGACACACCTAGAAGCATACCTATTAAAAGCCTAGCCTAACCCGGAGTTCTTACCAGTCGCCACGTACAGACTCCTAAATCCCTGTATCAAGACACGTACTGGATGTTTAATTATTCTGAGCTAAACTCTAATAATGCAATCACCACTCACCCAACCGACGCTGCCATGAGCCTTTTTCAACCTATTGAAATATCACACAAAAATGCAAGTTCTGCGGACACATTCCACTTAGGTCCTCACAACTGCAGTGTTATGTTTACGAGCTATAAGAAAAGGACAGCTACGGGTAAACTCATCAATTTGAAAGATTCAAAAAACCGCTTAATCTCAGGGTCCATTTGTTTAACCATCAACGACAAAAACCAACAAATTCACGCAGGGGAGTGGTTTAGAATCCCCTCAAACACAGAACACACTCTTCACTATTTATCAGATTGTACCGTCATTGAGTTCTCGCTTGACCAGGCAGAGCCGCAAGAACCCAACAATTATTCTACGCTCTAAGCTGCCCCCCCCTAATTCACAACTATCTTTCTCACTAACAATTCATCAAGCTATTTGTAATCCCCTCCTTTCTGTATAACAATCTCTGTTCGTTACTGACGGAGAGATAACCATGATCACACTTTCACTTAACGGCAATGATCTCAGCATTGATGCTGATCCTGCCATGCCTTTACTATGGGTCATTCGCGATATTGTGCAATTGCAAGGCACCAAATTTGGTTGTGGTCAGGGTGTGTGTGGCGCCTGCACGGTACACCTAGATGGTATTGCCATACGCTCTTGTATCACTCCAGTATCCGCGGCGAAAGGGAAACAGATAACGACCATTGAAGGTTTGCAGGGGAGCACTGAAGCCGATGAGCACCCAGTTCAGCAGGCATGGATAAAAAACAACGTTCCACAATGTGGCTACTGTCAATCGGGACAGATAATGTCTGCCAGTGCACTGCTTGCAAGAAACACTTCACCAACCGACGATGATATCACCCAAGCAATGTCAGGTAACATTTGTCGCTGCGGCACCTATCCAAAAATCCGCCAAGCAATTCATGATGCCGCTAAGAACCTTTCCTCTCCTGCCTCGTCGAAAGCATCAATGGCACCATCAACAGAAAACTTCCAATCTGATCTTTCAAGCTAAGGGGCTCACTATGAATACTACAACCAGTCGTAGAAATTTTCTCAAAGCCGCGGGCCTCACGGGAACCGGCTTAGCATTTTCCCTCCCCCTTAGTGGATGCGCGAGCAACCCCCAACACCATGGAAATCATAATTGGCACGCCAATGCTTGGCTTGAACTTACACCTGACAATCGCATCTTGTTTTATCTACATCGCACAGAGATGGGGCAAGGAACCATGACAGGGCTGACAACGCTTATTGCTGAAGAGTTAGAAGTAGAGCCTCATCATATTGTGGTAAAAACCAGCGGAGTACATACCGATTACGTCAACCCTTTATACGGCATTCAAATTACAGGAGGCAGTAGCAGCACCGCCACGAATTGGATCCCGTTACGCACCGTTGCCGCCACAGCAAGAGAAATGCTACGTAATGCCGCTGCAAAGCGTTGGAATGTTAAACCGGAAGCCGTCCAGATCCAAGACGGCAAAGCTCATTATCAAAAATACAGTTTTACTTACGGAGAACTCGTTGATATTGCGAAAGATCTTTCAGTACCTTCCGTAACACTAAAAACTCCAGACCAATTCAAGAAAATAGGCAAGCCAAGTATTCGTCTTGACGCTCCAATGAAATCCAAAGGTACCGCTCGGTTTGGCATTGATTCAGCCCCAAAGGGTTGCTTAAAAGCATCCGTCGTTCGGTGCCCCGTTATTGGTGGCACAGTAGAAAGCTGGGATGCCAACAATGCATTTGATATGCCTGGTGTTAAAAAGATCGTTGCCATCCCCAACGGTGTCGCCGTTATTGCTCTTAGCTGGTGGCAAGCGAAAGAGGCAGCAAAAAAACTCACCATCAAGTGGAACAAACCCGAATTCTCCAAATTATCCGACGCGAGCATCCTTGAAGGCTATCGCGAAGCGCTCAAGAATAACAACGGAAAAACTGCTAGGGATGACGGTGATACCACCTCAGCTTTTGATGATTCACAGCAAGTTATTGAGGCTGAATATCGTGTTCCTTACTTGGCTCACGCAACAATGGAACCGATGAACTGCAGCGTTGTACTAAACAGCGATCACTGTGAAGTATGGGCACCAACACAGGGGCCCGATCTAGCAGCCGCAGCCGCTGAGCATGCATCAGGATTGCGCCGCAGCCAAATAACGATTAATACAACATTAATGGGTGGCGGTTTTGGCCGTCGCTTAAATCAAGATTTTGTTGAAGAAGCAGTTTATATCGCCAAGGAATCAGGACTTCCTATCCAGTTAATTTGGTCTCGTGAAGATGATATTCAAAATGATTTCTATCGCCCAGCAGCCGTTGCTCAATTAAAAGGTAGCATAAACGCACAAGGGCAAGTCGACGCTTTGTACTACAAAAGTGCCAGCCCAAACATTATGCCATATACTTTCAAAGAAGCTTCTGCCGTTGTGCTACCCGCGTGGTTGCCAGACGGTATGGTAAAAGCCGTGGGCTCCTTAGGGCCAACCGTTTACGGCGACCTTCTATTGGATGAGACCAGCGTTGAAGGTGCATCAGACAGCCCTTATGATGTAGAAAATTTTGAAGTCCGGCACGTCCAACATGATCCAGGGCTACGCGTTGGATTCTGGCGCTCCGTCGGACATTCTTACAACGGCTTTTTCATGGAAAGCTTTATTGACGAACTGGCCCATGCTAGTAATAAAGATGCTTACCTATTCAGGCTTGAGTTATTAAAGAATAACATCAAGATGACGCAAGTGTTATCGACCGTTGCGGATAAAGGACTATGGGGGAAACCCCTAGAAGATAAAAATTCCGGCCCAAGATCCCAAGGTATCGCGGTTCATTATTCTTTTAACAGTTATGTCGCACTACTTGCAGAGGTATCCGTTCACAATACCAAGGTGAAGGTTCATAAAATCACCTGTGCTGTACATTGTGGCCAAACAATTAACCCAGACATTGTCAAAGCACAAATGTCTGGCGGCATTGTATTTGGACTTACACAAGCAATGAAGGGCAAGATCAGTATTAAGGATGGCGCAGTCCAAGAAACCAACTTCCACAACTATGAACTGCTACGCATGAATGAAGTACCAGAAATTGAAGTATATATCATCCCAAGTAGCGATGCTCCCACTGGCGTTGGGGAGCCTGCCGTACCGGTGGTAGCTCCAGCAATCGCCAATGCAATATTTGCAGCAACAGGAAAACGCTTACGTGCATTACCACTAACATTGGGCAGTTAAATGCCAGCACTTATCAAAGCGCTGGCATAACAGTCGATGCAAAGCTCTAAACAACGTTCGCGACAATGCTTGCAACAACGCCTCCCCGGTTTTTTAATACTTGCCGCGGGACAAGGAAAGCGCTTTGGTGGCAACAAATTAACGGCAATGCTGGATAACAAACGTGTAATCCAGCATTGCTTAGATACATTAACCCGTCTCAACCACCCTATTGCTATTGTTTATGAGTATCGCAATATTGAGCTTTCTCATTGCATTTCAACGTACCCTATCCAAAAAATCCCTTTTGATTCGGCACAACGTGGAATGGGGGCAAGCTTGGCTTATGGCGTAGAACAAACAAGTGATTGGAACGGCTGGGTTATTTGTCTGGGGGATATGCCTTGGGTTTCAGTAGACACCTATCAAAATATTGCCAACAACCTACGATATCACCCTATTACGAGACCCTCCATCATCAACACTTCACCAACTCAAACACCAGGGCACCCTGTAGGGTTTCAGCGACAGTTCAAACAAGAGTTACAGGCATTAACAGGTGACGAGGGTGCGAAATACATTATTTCTCGACATAAACACAGCCTTTATTCCATGGAAACCTCAGATTATGGAATAGTACTAGACATTGACCTCCCATCTGACTTAAATAGACCTCCTTAAACCGCTGATGACAAAGAGCTCTAATGCAACAAGAATCGCCAGAAACCAAAACAGTCGCAACAGATGTAACAGGGGCGCCTAGCAACGTACAAAACGCCACTGAAAGCGCCACTGAGAACACTGCTGAGAACGCTACTGAGAACACCCCCGATAGTAACGCAGCAGAACCGGTTAACATGGAACCCGTTGCAGCTCCCAAAACTCCGTTTAGCGACTTAGATTTAGATCCTCGCTTACAACAAGCCATTGCTGATATTGGTTTTACTCATTGCAGCTCGATTCAAGCAGAGTCGTTACCTCACGGCCTTGAAGGCAAAGATCTCATCGGTAAAGCGCAAACCGGTACGGGAAAAACCGCCGCATTTCTTATCACGGTTATTAACACCCTACTTAAACGGCCTGAGCAGAAGGAGCGCTATAATGGTGAACCTCGCACACTGATACTCGCGCCTACTCGTGAACTGGCCATGCAAATTGAAAAGGATGCCATTGACCTTATAAAACACACGCCTCTCACATTGATGAGTATCGTGGGCGGCATGGACTACAAGAAACAACAAAACCGTTTAGAAAATGAAATCATTGATATCGTCGTTGGTACACCTGGGCGTTTAATTGATTTTTTAAATAACAAAAAGCTATTTTTATCCGAAATTGAATTCCTTGTTATTGATGAAGCCGACCGCATGCTAGACATGGGATTCATCCCTGATGTAAAACGCTTGATTCGTCAAGCACCTCAAAATGAGTACCGCCAAACCTTATTATTTAGCGCCACCTTTAACCAAGATATTATCAATCTTTCCGAAAGCTGGACATTTCATCCGGTCCATATTGAGATCGAACCTGAAAGCCTTGCCAATACAAATGTAGAGAAGAATGTCTACATTACAACCAGCGAAGAAAAATTCACTCTGCTCTACAATATCATCATGCAAAAAGATCTAGAGCGCGTCATTGTATTCTGTAATCGACGCGATGAGACACGAAAGCTAATGGAGCGTTTAAAACGGAAAAACATTCAAGCTGCCGTCCTTTCTGGTGAAATACCACAACATAAGCGCATGCGAACACTGGAAGACTTTCGCAGTGGTAAACTTCGGGTGTTAGTTGCAACGGATGTTGCTGGCCGAGGCATCCATATCGACGGGATCAGCCACGTCGTAAACTATACGCTACCGGAAGACCCGGAAGACTACGTACATCGCATTGGCCGAACAGGTCGTGCCGGAAATACAGGAATATCCATCAGCTTTGCCTGCGAAGAGGATGCGTTCCAAATTCCAGATATCGAAGAGCTTATCAAAGAGAAGCTGATTTGCTTACAGCCAGAGAAATGGATGCTAAAAGAGATCAGTTAAAGGTATTAACTAAAGACCATCCATAAAAAAACCAGTATCTAATGATACTGGTTTTTTTATGGATGGTCTTGCAACAACAGCAATTCCCGTCCGGAAAGCTTAAATTTACTAGGCCTGCATTTCTACAGGAACATAAGGCTCACCCCAGTTTTGACACAGAGCTTCTCTTAATGCCTGCACATTATCAACACCAATGCGTGCGATTAACTGTGCTTCGATTTCCGAAAGCCCTAACACTGTGTTCTGACCAATCTCATGGCCTTTATCAGTGTAAGTAACAATTTTAGCGCGTCGATCTGACGGATCAGGCTCTAAACTCACATAGCCAAAGCCAACAAGCTCATTAATTGTTTGATGAATCGCTTGCCGTGTCACACTCATTCTCGCAGCAATCTCTGAAGGACGCGTAACGCCCTCACCAATACTAATAAACACTTGAGATTGAGCTTTCGTAATTTGCGCCCAACCACGCTCTTTTAAAGTATTCTGTAAGCCTTCTTCGGCCCAGTAAAATGCGCGCATAAAAAGCTGCGCCAAATTGGTATTTATCGGAACTGTCATAATACTTCACTGTCACAAAATTAATGGAATACAGGGTTTTCACCCACTCACTTCTGCCTACTACCTTTTGCTTTTGATGTCGGAGATCATTACATCCTTTTCTTGCCAAATTCCGCCAAGCCATTGTCTCAGCTCATCACGAAATCCTGGATCACCCTCATAATCTCCTAAAGCCATCCTTTCTGGAATTGGTCTCTCAACAATTTTAACGGTGATTTTTTTCACGCGCCCAAACATCAGATCCCAAAACTCAAAATTCTCATCGTGATACACGATAGTCACGTCAACCATAGACTGCAATTGACCGCCCATTGCTGACAACACAAAAGCAACACCTCCTGCTTTTGGATTCAACAAATGTTCATATGCAGACTGATGTTTCACTTTCTTCTTTTCATTAAAACGCGTGCCTTCAACAAAGTTCATCACCGACACAGGTATCTCTTTAAATTTCGCACAAGCTTTCTGAGTCGTTTCTAAGTCCTTGCCTTTCATCTTGGGGTGTTTTTGCAAAAAGTCTCGACTGAACCGCTTCATAAACGGGAAATCTAACGCCCACCAAGCTAAACCTAATACAGGCACCCAAATTAGCTCTTGCTTCAAAAAAAACTTCAGAAAAGGAATTTTCCGCCAAAACACTTTCTGCAAAACAACAATATCTACCCACGACTGATGATTACACGTCACCAAATACCAACCGCCATATCGTAGCGAATCAGGTATATCTACATCGATATCCAGTCGCTGCGCTAACCCAAGGATCACACCGTTAATGTAGACCCATGTCTCAGCAATCCAAATCAACACCTGTGTCAGCGCTTTCTGAACAGATTTCAATGGAATTAGTATTTTAACCAAAGATAATAAAAGTAAAGGTGTGCATAAACTCACCGTATTAATTATCACCAATGTAAACGTTAACAACGCCTTTAGCGGGCCAGGCAAAAACGACAACATAATCGGTACAACTTAATAAATTCTTAGCATCACAAGACCCCTAACTACGTTAGCCGTCTCTGTATTTGCGCCTATTATGCCACACCTGAGTGATATATAAACACCCTTGACAGTCAGCCACCTCGGCAAAAAAGTACGAAAAGTTACAAAACTACTGATGCAATCCCGCCCTTCCCAGCAAAATGGAACTAATTCAATGAAAACCCTCTCTAATATTAAAATAATATGTGATTTTGTGACTAAAACCAGCAAATTACTTTATTATATCGCCATAAGTGACACGGTGTTTATTAGATTATTGGGAATCCTGTTACAAGATCACTACAAAATTGCTTTCGTTTTCTTTGAAAACAAAAGCGACAATGAGCTACCGCCGATTATTTATAAAGCTCCCTGATAATCCCTTCAACCGCGAGTTAGTCAAACACAAAAAGTGTATACATACAGGTACCTTATGACGCTTGAACGCAGCGCTTCAATAAAAACAAATAACTTAACAGCAGCTCTCAATATTATTGTAAGCCTACTTATATGTACACTTACAAGCACCCCAGTGTACGCCGACGAAACATCACTCAATTTGGCAATCGACACATACCTTAACGGTTTCCGCGCCTGCAACGAAGCCAACAACCTCCGCTCCTCAGACTTAGCTCAAGCAAAAGCCAACTTCAGCTACTATACACAGCAATTAAATAAATCCATTGCAATTGACGAAGCTATCTTGCTGACATCCTCTCGTGAAATGGAAACAAATATCAAATACTGCAAACGCGTAGAATCCAACATTCAACGCGCCGAGGCCACACCCTTACTTGAGCAAGGCGTCGATTTTTGCAAATCGTCTAAAGCAGCGCTATCGGATAACAACCTTACCCTGGCAGCAAGCGAAATAAGCCAATACCAAGAATTCAAAGAGCAAGCATTAATCATTGCTCCTGACTTAATGGAAGTTTTTGTACTTGCCAGCAAAATTCGCACCTGCACCCGTATAGAAGAGAAGCTTCAAAAAGCAACGGACTCTGCAGCGCAAGCAGAAGACGAAATGAAAAAAGCCATTATCGCCTACCAAGACTTTAAAGCTCAATGCAAAAGCGCCTGGCAAGTCACAAACAAACAAAATTTCGGCATATACCAACTATCAAAAGCCAACAAACTTCTCACCCAGGCCCATAAACGCAAGAAAAGCGCCCGACAAAATGCAAAAGCGTTTGAGTTGGCAGAGAAAAACCCAAACAGTGAGAATGCAATCGCCCTCGTCTCACTAATTAAAGAATCCCAACAATGTGAATCCGATGTATCTTCCGCAATTCGTCGCGTAACAAAGGCACAAAGAAACAATCAAAAACAACTATCGAATGCAAGCAAGTCCTTGGCCTCCGCATTAAAAGAATGCAAATCAGCACAAAAAAAATTCAAAAACACCCTTACTGTAGCGGAGCTTAATACACTAAGAGGTCTTTATAATGCAACCTCTGACGTAAAAGAAAGCATCACATCAAATAAGGCGTTAATAAACACTAGCCAGCAATACAAAAGCTGGCCTCAAAGCAAAAGCCTCAAGCAAAACCTAAAAAATATAACCTCTTGCTTATCCATATTTTCCGCCACATTAAAAGCAACAACACCAAGCACTCCACTTGTTATCGAGAACAACAACAAACCTAACCTCACCAACTCCGAACAACCAAAGGAAACCGTAGATAACGCTACGATTAATAACGAACCAGTGAGTACCACACCAAAACCTTCATTTGCTCCCACTGAAAAAGCCGCAGAAAAACCGGAGGTCGATGATACAAGCGAACCCGAAGGTAGCGATGACGAATTTGATGAATTCGACAATAATGACCCCACCAAAAAACATAAATCTTGGCTTGATGTCATCAACTAACATCAAGCCTATAACCTCACCTACCCACTAAAGCTCTTGCTGAACAAGAGCTGCCAATCCCTTCTCGTGCCCTCCTTAGGTGCCCGAGATGATATCTCATTCATCCCTGTACCAAAGAACCCTTTTTAGTTTTGCTTTTTTGCTTATCAATTCACAAGCAAAAAAATGCCCGCGACATTCGCAGGCATTTTCTATAGAAAGACTGGTTAAGCGAGATGCTATTACCTCATCTCGCTTAATAACTTAGTAAAATCCGAAGTTATCTTCTTCCATATCCATCAACGTATCTAAACCGCCGTTGAGTATAGTCTCAACACAAGTACGCGTTCTTGGCAAAATACGCTTAAAGTAGAAGTCAGCTGTCTGAAGCTTGGCTTTGTAGAAAGCGTCATCAGAACCTTCTGCTATCTTGTCTGCCGCTACTTTAGCCATACGAGCCCAGAGGTAAGCAAACGTCACGTAACCAGAGTACATAGCGTAATCTACTGAAGCAGCACCAATTTCATCTTGGTTTTGCATCGCCTTCATACCTATCTGAGTCGTGATATCACCCCATTCCTTGTTTAGCTTAACTAAAGGCTCTACAAGATGCGCAATGGCTTCATTATCAGCATTGTCTTTACAGAATTTATGAACAACTTTGGTAAAGTTCTTTAGCAACTGACCTTGAGTTAGCATTACTTTACGACCCAACAAATCCAATGCCTGGATACCCGTTGTTCCCTCATAAAGCATTGAGATACGAGTATCACGAACAATTTGCTCCATACCCCACTCACGAATAAAGCCGTGCCCGCCAAATACCTGAACACCTTCGTTAGCCGACTCAAAACCTCTTTCCGTACAAAAAGCTTTTGCGATAGGCGTCAAGAATGCCATTAGATCATCAGCTTCTTTCGCAGCTTCATCATCTTTGCTCATGAAAGCAATGTCCGCTTTCTCGGCTAGGAAGTATGTAAGTGCTCGGCCACCTTCAGCAAAAGCTTTCTGCGTAAGCAGCATACGCCGAACATCTGGGTGTACAATAATTGGATCGGCATCTTTGTCTGGGCTCTTAGGACCACTTAAAGAACGCATCGCAATACGGTCTTTGGCGTATGCCAATGACCCTTGAAATGAACCTTCTGCAGCAGCAACACCCTGTAGAGCAGTACCAATACGAGCAGTGTTCATAAACGTGAACATACAGTTAAGTCCGCGGTT